>Ga0194132_10002237_pt1 | contig 37014 bp, 49 predicted proteins | sample TA2KigOf80mmetaG_FD_148612 | JGI IMG/M metagenome (GOLD analysis project Ga0194132, IMG submission 148612) | Freshwater microbial communities from Lake Tanganyika, Tanzania - TA2015054 Kigoma Offshore 80m | ecosystem: Environmental > Aquatic > Freshwater > Lake | place: Tanzania: Lake...
CGGCCACCGCGGCCGCCGCCACCGGGACGAGGTCCCTGGTTCACCATTAGAAGACCAGCCCTTCTTCGCGCGCCGCGTCCGCGAGGATCTTCACGCGACCCGCGTAGCGGAACCCGCCGCGGTCGAAGATCACCTCGGTGATGCCATGCTGCTTCGCGCGCTGCGCGACCAGTGCGCCGACCTGCTTGGCGCGGTCACTCTTAGAGCCGGTACCCAGCGCCGCCTCGCGGTCGGAAGCGGCAGCCAGCGTCCGGCCGGCGGCGTCGTCGATCACCTGGACATAGATGTGCTGGTTGGACCGGAACACGGCCAAGCGGGGGCGCTCCGGCGTGCCGGTAACCCGGCGCCGGACGCGCGCGTGGCGACGAATACGGGCGGCGTGCGCGTTCTGCTGCGACATTACTTGCCCTTCGTCTTCTTCCCGGCCTTCAGCTTGATCTGCTCACCGCGGTACCGGACGCCCTTGCCGTGGTACGGCTCGGGCGGACGGACGCGACGGATCAGAGCAGCCTGCTGGCCCACGACCTGCTTGTCGTTGCCGTCCACATGCAGCAGCGTGTTCGTCTCCACGGTGAACGCCGCGCCGGGCAACGGGTGCATCTCCACCGGGTGCGAGTACCCGACGGTCAACACCAGGTTCTGTCCCTGCAGCTGGGCGCGATAACCCGTGCCCTGCAACTCCAGAGACTTGCGGAACCCGGTAGTCACGCCGGTCACCATGTTGGCGATGAGCGAGCGGGTCAGGCCGTGCAGCGCACGGTTCTCTTTCGAGTCGTCCGGACGGGTGATGACCGCCGAGCCGTCGGCGACCGTAACCCGGATATTCGGATGTACCTCCTGCACGAGGGAGCCCTTGGGGCCCTTCACCGTGCAGGTCTGACCCGCCATGGAAATCTCCACGCCGGACGGGATCGGGATGGGGAGCCTGCCGACTCGTGACATCTCGGCCTACCAGACGTAGCAGAGCACTTCGCCGCCAATACGCCGACGCCAGGCCTCACGGCCCGACATGACGCCTTGCGACGTGCTCATGATTGCGACTCCGAGGCCACCGAAGACCCGCGGAATCTCACGCTTGTTCACATACACACGCAAACCAGGCCGGCTCACCCGGCGGATGCCGGAGATCACCGCTTTGCGGTCCTCACCGTACGTGAGGTCCAGCTTCAAGAACTGGCGCGGACCGTCCACCACATCTTCGATGCCGCGGATGAAGCCCTCCGAGTGGAGGACTTCCGCGACGGCACGCTTCACCGTGGACGCCGGAATTTTGACGTCCTCGTGTCGCGCTTCCGCCGCGTTGCGGATGCGGGTGAACATGTCTGCCAGGGGGTCGGACTGGGTCATCCGGTACGCCTGCCTTCTCCTGCGTGGGTTCCGTTACCGCGCCACCAACATGCCGGTACGGCTACCACGAGGCCTTTTTTACGCCGGGCAACATGCCCTGCAGAGCCAACTCTCGGAACTTGATCCGAGACACACCGAAGTCGCGGATATACCCGCGAGGACGGCCTGTGATCTGACACCGGTTGCGGAACCGGGTCGCGCTGGCATCGCGCGGCATTTTGCCGAGCCGCCAGTACGCCTGGTCCTTCGCCTCAGCCGAGGCGGTCCCGTCCCTGATCACCGCAAGCAACTCGGCACGCCGCTTCGCGTGCAGCGCGATGAGGCGCTGCCGCTCTGCGTTCTTGACGAGCTTGGACTCTTTCGCCATCGGACCCGCCTACTTCTTCGCGAACGGCATGCCGAGGAGTTCGAGCAGCCGCTTGCCTTCTGCATCCGTCTTCGCGGTGGTGACGATGTTCACCTGCAACCCGCGAACCCGGTCCACCGTGTCGAACGGCAGTTCCGGGAAGATGATCTGTTCCGAGAGGCCGAGCGAGTAATTCCCCCGGCCGTCGAACGCGTCCACCGGCACGCCATGGAAGTCACGCACGCGCGGGAGCGCGGCGCCCATCAGGCGGTCCAGGAACTCCCACATCCGCGCCCCGCGCAACGTGACGGCCAGCCCGATCACGTTGCCCTCGCGCAGCTTGAAGTTCGAGATGGCCTTCTTCGAACGACGGACGTACGGCTGCTGCCCCGTGATGGAGCGCATGTCGCCCGTCGCCGACTCGACGGCCTTCGCGTTCTCGATCGCCTCGCCCAGGCCGATGTTCACCGCGACCTTCACGACCGCGGGCACCTGCATGACGTTGTCGTAGCCGAACTCGGTCATCAGCGTCTTCGCGACTTCGTCGTGGTAGCGCACCTTCAACCGGGGGCTCGTGGAAGTGGCTGTCGCCATTAGTCGATCGCCTCCCCGCACTTCTTGCAGGTACGCACCTTGCGTCCGTCGTCCAGCACCTTGAAGCCGACGCGGACCGCCTGGCTGCACGAACGGCAGATCACCGCCAGGTTGGACACCGCGATCGGCGCCTCCATGTCGATGATCCCGCCCGCTTGCTGCGGCCCCGTGGAGCGGCGGTGCTTCTTCACCATGTTGATACCGGTCACGACGGCTCGGCCCGCGCTGGGCAGCACGGCGCGCACGGTGCCGCGGCGTCCGCGGTCCTTGCCCGCGAGCACCTGCACCTCGTCGTTCCGCTTGACCTTTGCGGCCACTACAGCACCTCCGGCGCAAGCGAGACGATGCGCATGAACCGGCGGTCGCGGAGCTCACGGGCGACGGGCCCGAAGATGCGCGTGCCGCGCGGGTTGCCTTCCTTGTCGTTCACGAGCACGGCCGCGTTCTCGTCGAATACGATCACGGAGCCGTCCGCGCGCTGGACCGGGAACTTCGTGCGCACCACGATCGCGCGCACCACCTGGCCCTTCTTCACGTTGCCGTTCGGCTGCGCCTCTTTCACCGTCGCGACGATCATGTCGCCCACGGATGCGTACCGGCGCTTTGACCCCCCGAGCACCCGGATGCACAGGAGTTCCCGCGCCCCGGAGTTGTCGGCGACCTTCAGCCGCGTCTCCTGCTGGATCATCTAGGACGCCCATCCCCACCGGCGCCCGTCGAGGTGTCCTCGGCGGCGGCGTGTGCAGCCGATCGCTGCATCTCGGCGACCAGGTTGCGGTCGAGCGACTCCGGCGCGACTTCCGCGACGGCGCGCTCCGTCAGCACCTCGATCAGCGTCCACCGCTTCAGCTTGCTGATCGGACGGCACTCTTCGATGCGCACGGTGTCGCCGAGCGTGGCCGTGTTCTGCTCGTCGTGGACGTGGTAGCGCTTCGTGCGCCGGATCACCTTGCGGTAGAGCCGGTGCCGTGAGGCGCGCTCGATCTGCACGATGATCGTCTTGTCACCCTTGTCGGAGACGACGGTGCCCACCCGGCTTTTCCGGTTGACCGCCTGCCCCGTTGCCAATTGCTCGGCGGCCATTGCTATTCCTTGCCCGCGGCGGCGTCGATCTCCGCCAGGATCTCGCGCTCCTTCAGGAGCGTCCGCACACGCGCGATGCGCTTGCGCGCCTTCGCTACTTCCGAGTTGTTCGCCAGCTGACGCGTGGCGGCCTGGAACCGCAGGTTGAAGAGCGCCTGGTGGGCGTCCTCCAGTTCCTGCTTCAGTTGTTCGTCCGGCATCGAACGCAAAGAGGTGGTGACAGCACTACTCACTGGTACGCGTCCTCCTTGCCGATGACTTTCGTGTCCACAGGCAGCTTGTGGTGCGCCTTCCGGAAGGCCTCGCGGACCGCGGCCTCCGGCACGCCGGCGACCTCGAACATCACACGGCCGCGCTTCACGACGGCGACCCAGCGGTCCGTTGCGCCCTTACCGCCACCCATGCGGACTTCGACCGGCTTCTTGGAGACCGGCTTGTCCGGGAAGATCCGGATCCACACCTTGCCGCCGCGGCGGAGGGTGCCCGTGATCGCCCGGCGGGCAGACTCGATCTGACGTGCGTCCACCCAGGCCGTGGTCTGCGCCTGCAGGCCCCACTCGCCGAAGACGACGGTGTTGCCTGAGTGCGCGGCGCCGCGGCGATGGCCACGAAACGACCGACGGTACTTCGTGCGTCGGGGCATCAGCATGGCGCTATTCCCCCTCCACCGTCGTGACAACCAGCGGGTTGGTGTCCGGGGTCACGTCGCCCTTGTAGATCCATGCCTTCACGCCGATGACCCCGAAGGTCGTCCGCGCCTCGGCCCGCCCGAAGTCGATATCCGCGCGGATGGTGTGCAGCGGCACGCGGCCCTGCATCTCCTGCTCCACGCGGGACATCTCCGCGCCGCCCAGGCGGCCGCCGATCTTCACGCGGCAGCCCAGGGCGCCACGCTGCATCGTCCGCTGCACGGACTGCTTCATCGCCCGGCGGAACGCCACGCGACGCTCCAGCTGGTCGGCGACGGAACGTGCCACCAGGTACGCGTCCAGTTCGGGGACGCGGATCTCCTCGATGTTCAACCGGATGCGCTTGTCCGTGGAGTGCTGCAACAGGCCCCGCAGCTGCTCTGCGTTCTGGCCGCCGCGGCCGATCACGATGCCCGGCTTCGCCGTGTGGACTGTCAACGTCACCTGGTTCGCGTTGCGGTCGATCGTGACCTTGGAGACACCCGCCTCGGGCAGCGTCTTCATGATCAGGTCGCGCAGCCGCATGTCCTCGAGGACCAGGTCGGCGTACTGCTTGTGCCGCGCGTACCACTTTGACTGCCAGTCCTTCGTGACGCCGACTCGGAACCCGTACGGGTGGATTTTTCGACCCATTAGAACTGGTTCCCCTCGACGACCACTTCGATGTGGCTGTAACGCTTCACCATCGGCGCCGTCCGTCCGCGGGATCGGGCGCGAAAGCGCTTGAGCGTGCGGGCATCACCGGCGGCGGCGCTCTTGATGCGCAGGCCGTCGGGGTTCACGTCAAAGTTGTTCTCCGCGTTCGCAGCGGCCGACTTCACGACCTTCCAGACGATGCGCGCGCTCCGCTGCGGCATGAACTGCAGCAGGTTCAACGCCTCGTCGACCGGACGGCCCTTGATGGCGTCCAGGATCAGTCGCACCTTCTGGGGCGCGACCGGCTGGTCCTTGGCGAGAGCACGCACTTCCATCAGCGCTTCCTCGTCGTAGTCTCGGACTTACCACGGTGGCCGCGGAAGGTGCGCGTGAACGCGAACTCCCCGAGCTTGTGCCCCACCATGTTCTCGGTGCAGAACACCGGCACATGGCGGCGGCCGTCGTGCACCGCGATCGTCATCCCCAGCATCTCGGGCATGATCGTGCTCGCGCGCGACCACGTCCGGATGATTTCTCGGCGGTCCGCACTGGCCACCGCGAGCACCTTCTTCAGGAGCTTGGGGTGGACGAACGGCCCCTTCTTCGTTGAGCGCGACATCCGTCCCCCTTACCGCCGGCCCTGCGAGCGACGGCGCACGACGAATTTGTCGGTGCGCTTGTTGCTGCGGGTCCGGTATCCGAGCGCCGGCTTGCCCCAGGACGTCTTGGGCCCGGCCATACCGACCGAGGTCTTGCCTTCACCACCGCCGTGTGGGTGGTCGACCGGGTTCATCGCCGAACCACGGACTTCGGGACGACGGCCACGGTGACGCGCCCGCCCCGCCTTACCCAGCTTCATCTGCTGGTGCTCGCCGTTGCCCACACTGCCGACCGTCGCGCGGCAGCCCTCCGGCACCCGACGCATCTCACCGGACGGCAGGCGCAACAGCGCGTAGCCGTTTTCCTTCGCCATCAACTGGATGCCGTTGCCGGCAGAGCGGCCCAACTGGCCGCCGCGGCCCGGGGACATCTCCACGCAATGCACCATGGTGCCCGTGGGGATGTTCGCCAGCGGCAACGAATTCCCGCGCGCCACCGGCGCATCGTTCGCGGAGAGCACGGTGTCGCCGACCTTCAGCCCGTCCGGCGCCAGCATGTACCGCTTGTCGCCGTCCGCGTAGGCGATGAGGGCGATGCGCGCCGAGCGGCCCGGGTCGTACTCCACCGCCGTGACCTTGCCCGGCACGCCGAGCTTGTCGCGCTTGAAGTCGATGATCCGGATCAGCCGCTTTGCCCCGCCACCGCGGTGACGGACGGAAATCTTGCCGCCCGAACGTCCGCTCGTGCGGCTCTTCGAGACGGTCAGACTCTTCTCCGGAGCCTTTTTAGTCAGCTCCTGGAACGTGAAGCCCGTGGCGCCACGACGTCCGGGGGAGGTGGGGCGGAACTTGCGAATCGGCATCGCCTAGATCCCCTCGAACAATTCGATCGTGTCGCCCGGCTTGAGCGTCACAATGGCTTTTTTCCAGGACGACGGGTCAGCTCCGGGGCGGCCGGAGCGTGTCCGCTTCCGCTTCCCCCGCTGCATCGTCGTGTTCACTTCTTCAACGGTGACGTTGAATGCGCGCTGCACGGCTTCCTTGATCTGCGGCTTGTTCGCACCCACCGAGACCTCGAAGACGTACTTCCGCAACCCCGCCAGCGCCGTGCTCTTCTCGGTCACGATCGGGCGACGCAGCACCTCGTACGGATGGATTTCCTTGGGCATGAGTTACGCCTCCACCCGGTCGCGCTTCGCGGCGCGCTCGCCGCCCCACAGCGCCTCGATGCGGCGCACCGCATCCACTGTCAGCACGAGCGACTTGTGCGCGAGCATGTCCGCCACGTTCAACGTGTCCGCCGGCACAACGCGCGCACCGTCCACGTTGCGCCCCGACATGAACGCCATCCGGTCTGAGGTCCCCGTAACGATCAGCGCGGACTGCCCCGCGCCCGTCGCCGCCAACATCGCGACCACCGCTTTGGTCGACGGCGTCGTGAGGCCGAGGTCGTCCACGACGGTCAGCCGCTGCTCCGCAGCACGGGAGGAGAGCACCGACCGGATCGCCAAACGGCGCATCCGCTTCGGCAGGCGCTGCGTGTAGTCACGCGGCTGCGGGCCGAAGACGACACCACCGCCGCGGTGGAGGGGGGAGCGGATGCTGCCCTGGCGGGCCATGCCCAGCCCCTTCTGCCGGCGGATCTTGACGGTCGAACCCTCAACCTGGCCACGGGTCTTCGTGGAGTGCGTGCCGGCGCGGCGTGCGGCCAACTGGGCAACCAGCGTCTGGTGGACAACGGCCTGGTTCGGCTCGATGCCGAACACTGCGTCTTCCACGTCGATCTGCTGCTTGGCCTGGCCGGCCTGGTCAACTACCTGCAACTTCATGCCGAGGCCTCGCTCTCCGCGTCGGCCGTGGCGACCGCGGTACCCGGAACGACCGGCGCGACGTAGCCCTTCAGCGGCTTCCGGCGGCCCACCTCCACGGTCACCATCCCGCCACGGGGGCCGGGGACGGAGCCTTCGATGAACAGCAGGTTCCGCGCCGGGTCATTCGCCACGACAAGCTGGTTCAACACGGTGCGCGTCACGCTCCCCATGTGCCCGGCCATGCGCTGGCCGCGGTACGTGCGGCCCGGCGTGGTGCCGGAACCGACGGAACCGGGGGCGCGGTGCCGGTCGGACTGGCCGTGCGTCTTCGGGCCGCCACGGAAGTGGTGCCGCTTCACGCCGCCGGCGAAGCCCTTGCCCTTGGAGGTCGCGGTGACCGCCACGAACATGCCCGGCTCGAAGCCCTCGCATGTCACGGTCTGGCCGAGGGTGAGCCCGGTCAGGTCGTCCGTACGGAACTCCTGCAGCCGCGTGAGCACCTGCTTCTCGAGGCCAGCGTTGCGCAGATGGCCGTGTTCCGGCTTGTTCGTGCGCTTACGCGGGCCCGCGAAGCCAACCTGCACGGCGGTGTAACCGTCGCGGTCAGGCGTGCGGAGCTGGGTCACGAAATTGGGGCCGAGCTCGATCACCGTGACGCCGCGTACTTGGCCAGAGCCATCGTACAGGCGCATCATGCCGGCTTTGCGTCCGATCATCCCGGTGGTCATGCCGGCGTCCTTACAGCTTGATCTCGATGTCCACACCGGACGGCAATTGCAGCCGCATCAGCGTGTCCACCGTGCGTGACGTCGGCTCCAGGATGTCGATGAGCCGCTTGTGCGTGCGGGTCTCGAACTGGTCGCGCGAGTCCTTGTCAATGAACGGAGAGCGCATCACGGTGTACCGCCGGATGCGGGTGGGCAGCGGCACGGGGCCGGCGACCACAGCGCCGGTGCGCTGGGCCGACTCCACAATCTGCTTTGCCGAGGCGTCCAACACTCGATGGTCGAACGCTTTCAGCTTGATGCGGATGCGCTGCTGAGCCATGCCGGACCCCTGTCGTCTAACGTGCCGTCAGTGCTCTTCAGTTACTCGATGATCTTGGTGACGACGCCGGCGCCCACCGTCCGCCCACCCTCACGGATGGCGAACCGCAGGCCCTCTTCGATCGCGATCGGGTAGATCAACTCGATGTTCATCTGCACGTTGTCACCGGGCATCACCATCTCCATGCCCTCCGGCAACGCGATGTTCCCAGTCACGTCCGTCGTCCGCACGTAGAACTGAGGGCGGTACCCGTTGAAGAACGGCGTGTGGCGGCCGCCCTCTTCCTTCGACAGCACGTACACCTCGCCCAGGAACTTCTTGTGCGGCGTGATCGACCCCGGAGCCGCCAGCACCTGGCCCCGCTCCACGTCGTCGCGCTCGATGCCGCGCACCAGAGCCCCGACGTTGTCCCCCGCCTGGCCCTCCGTCAGCGTCTTGTTGAACATCTCGACGCCCGTCACCGTCGTCGACTTCGTCGGCTTCACGCCGATGATCTCCACCGTCTCGCCGACCTTGACCTTGCCGCGTTCGATCCGGCCCGTCAGCACTGTGCCGCGGCCCTTGATCCCGAACACGTCTTCGATCGCCATCAGGAACGGACGGTCCACCATCCGCTCCGGCTCCGGGATGAAGCTGTCCACCGCAGCCATCAGGTCCCAGATCGGCTTGTACTCCGGCGCGTTCGGGTCCGTGCTCGTGCACTCCAGCGCCTTCAGCGCCGATCCACGCACGATCGGGGTGTCGTCCCCCGGGAAGCCGTTCGCCGTCAGCAGTTCCCGCAGTTCGAGTTCGACGAGCTCCAGCAGCTCTTCGTCTTCCATCATGTCGCACTTGTTCAGGAACACGACGATCGACGGCACTTCGACCTGCTTCGCCAGCAGGAGGTGTTCACGCGTCTGCGGCATCGGGCCGTCCGGGGCCGCCACCACGAGGATCGCGCCGTCCATCTGCGCCGCGCCCGTGATCATGTTCTTGATGTAGTCCGCGTGGCCCGGGCAGTCGACGTGCGCGTAGTGGCGATTCTCCGTCTGGTATTCGATGTGCGAGATCGAGATGGTGATCCCGCGCGCACGCTCTTCCGGCGCGTTGTCGATCTCCTCGAACTTCGAGTAGTCCGCAAAGCCCTTCAGCGCCAGCACTTTCGTGATCGCCGCCGTCAGGGACGTCTTCCCGTGGTCCACGTGACCGATCGTCCCGATGTTCAGGTGCGGCTTGGTCCGCTCGAATACGCCCTTGGCCATCAGTCTCTCCCCAGTTCTTCGACTGTCCGTCGTCCCGCCGTCAGTTCGGCCGCACCGGCTATGACGCCGCGCCGGCCTTCCGCTTGTTGCCGATTTCGTCCGCCAGGTTCTGCGGCACTCTCTCGTAGTGGTCGAACTCCATCGAGGACGTCGCCCGGCCCTGCGACATCGAGCGCAGGTCGGTGGTGTACCCGAAGGTTTCAGCCAGCGGCACCAGTGCGCGGATTACGCGCGCGTTGCCACGCATCTCCGACCCCTGCACAACGCCGCGCCGGCTGGAGATGTCACCGAGCACGTCGCCGAAGTAGTCCTCAGGCGTCGTGATATCCATCTTCATGATGGGCTCGAGGAGCACGGACCCGGCTGCCTGCAGCGCCTCGCGCATGCCGATCGACCCGGCGGTCTCGAACGCCATTTCGGACGAGTCCACCTCGTGGTAGGAGCCGTCGACACAGGTGACGTGGACATCGACGACCGGATAACCGGCACGGATGCCGCTCCCGAGCGCGCCCTCGACGCCACGTCGGACCGCGCCCACGTACTCGCGGGGGATCGATCCACCGACCGTCTTGTCCTCGAAGAGGAAGCCGGCGCCGGGTTCACGGGGCTCGATGGTCAGGACGCAGTGGCCGTACTGGCCACGGCCGCCGGTCTGGCGGACGAAGCGACCCTCCGCCTTCGCCGCGCGCGTCACCGTCTCGCGGTAGGACACCTGCGGCTTGCCGGTGTTCGCCTCCACCTTGTACTCGCGACGCATACGGTCGACGAGGACCTCGAGGTGGAGTTCACCCATGCCCTGGATGACCGTCTGGCCGGTCTCCTCGTCCGTGCGGACGCGGAAGGTCGGGTCTTCCTCGGACAGCTTCTGCAGCGCCTCGCCCATCTTCTGCTGGTCGTCGCGCGTCTTCGGCTCCACGGCCACCGAGATGACCGGCTCCGGGAAGCTGATCGACTCAAGGCGGACGAGGTGATCCTTGTCCGACAACGTGTCGCCCGTGAACGTGTCCTTGAGGCCGATCGCCGCGGCGATCTCGCCGGCGCGCACCTCGGTCACATCCTCACGGCTCGCCGCGTGCATTTTCACGATACGGCCGAATCGCTCGCGCTTATTCCGGGTCGTGTTCACGATCTGGTCACCAGAGGTGGCCACACCGGAGTACACCCGGAAGAACACCAGGCGGCCGACGAACGGGTCGGACACGACCTTGAAGGCGATGGCCGTCAGCGGCTCGCCGTCGTCCGGCTTCCGCTCGACCAGCTTCTCGTCGTCATTCGCGTCGTGGACCTTGATCGGCGGGACGTCCAGGGGCGAAGGCAGGTAGTCGATGACAGCGTCCAGCAGCGGCTGGACGCCCTTGTCCTTCAGCGCCGATCCGCACAGGACCGGCGTCACCTCGCCGGCGATCGTTGCCCGACGGATCGCTTTCGCCAGGGTGTCGGCGGAGATCTCTTTGCCTTCGAGGAAGAGCTCCATCAGCGCGTCGTCGTTCTCGGCGGTGCGCTCCTTCATCTCCTCGTGGGCGATCTGGGCAGTCTCGGCGTACTCGGCAGGGATCGGGCCGCGGGTCACGATCAGGCCACGGTCGCCAGAGAAGGACAGGGCCTCCATCTTGACCAGGTCGATCACTCCGACGAACCGGTCTTCCGCGCCCATCGGGATCTGCAACGGGACGGGGATCGCGCCCAGGCGGTCCTTGATCATCTGCACGCAGCGCTCGAAGTTCGCGCCCATGCGGTCCATCTTGTTGACGAAGCACATCCGAGGCACGCCGTACTTGTCAGCCTGGCGCCACACCGTCTCCGACTGCGGCTCAACGCCGGCCACGCCGTCGAAGACGACGACGCCGCCGTCGAGCACACGCAGCGAGCGCTCAACCTCGACCGTGAAGTCGACGTGGCCCGGAGTGTCGATCAGGTTGATCGTGTGGTCGTTCCAGGAGGCGGTCGTCGCTGCGGACGTGATGGTGATGCCGCGCTCGCGCTCCTGCTCCATCCAGTCCATGACCGCCGTGCCCTCGTGGACCTCGCCGACCTTGTAGGTACGGCCCGTGTAGAAGAGCACGCGCTCGGACACGGTGGTCTTACCCGCGTCAATGTGCGCGATGATGCCGATGTTTCGAGTGCGCTCGATGGGGACCGTACGGGGCATCGTCTATTCCTGAATCTTCCTGCGGCGGACGCTGACCGACTGGCCTACCAGCGGTAGTGGACGAACGCCCGGTTGGCCTCCGCCATCCGGTGCGTCTCTTCCTTGCGGCGGACGGCGTTGCCCGCGTTGTTTGCCGCGTCCAACAGCTCCGCGGCCAGCTTTTCCATCATCGAATGGCCCGACCGGCGGCGTGCCGAATCGCGAAGCCATCGGAGCGCCAGCGCCTGCCGGCGCTCGCCGCGGATGTCGATCGGCACCTGATAGGTGGCGCCACCGACCCGGCGCGGCTTCACTTCAACGACCGGCGTCACGTTGCGCATCGCCTGGTCGAACACGTCGACACCACGGCGACCCGTGACCTCTTCGATCTTGTCGAACGCGGAATAGAGCACCTTCTCGGCGGTGCTCCGCTTCCCGGAATACATCAGCGCGGCGACGAACTTCGTCACCACCCGGGACCCATAGCGGGGGTCCGGGATCGCCGGGCGGATCGTGGCGCGGTTACGGCGCATCTGAGTCTCCCGTTAGCCCTTGCGTGTGCCGTACTTGGAACGGCCGCGCTTTCGGTTCTTCACGCCCGTGGCGTCCAACGCGCCGCGGACGATGTGGTAACGCACACCCGGCAGGTCCTTCACGCGACCGCCGCGGATGAGGACCACGGAGTGCTCCTGGAGCGAGTGGCCCTCGCCCGGGATGTACGCCGTGACCTCGATGCCGTTCGAGAGACGGACTCGCGCGACTTTACGCAGCGCGGAGTTCGGCTTCTTTGGCGTGACGGTCCGCACCTGGGTGCAAACGCCCCGCTTCTGCGGCGACCCCTTGGGGGACCGGCGCATGCGGTTCTTCAACGTGTTGAAGCGGAAGCGCAACGCGGGCGCTTTCGTCTTCTTGCGAATGGGCGTCCGCGGTGCGCGGACCAGCTGATTGATCGTCGGCACGCCGACTCTCCTCACCCTTAACCCGAGGCGACCGAAGCCGTGACGGGAACGCCTTGAAGGCAACATGAACGGCCGGACGGCCTGTCAGTGAGCCTTGCGCGACGTCATCCGTCGCCGGTCCTCACTGCAAAGCGGCCATTCGACCGTACTCGCGTGGGAAACGCGCGCGCCTGTTCAAGGCGCGATCTGTGATTCTGGGGCCGCCCTCGACGAGTGTCAAACCCCAGTAGACAAATTCTCCCCGATTAACCGCCGACACGCTTCGCCATGAGGATGTCCGGAGCGCCTGGACCGTTCGCATCCGGCACCACACCGATGATCGCGAAGCCACATGCGAGGTAAAACTCATACGGGTGCCCTCGCAGATTACGTATGCCGCTTAGATGCTTGAGCGGTTCTCCTTTGTAAAGATCGACACCGAACAATGAGGTTCGGCCCTCACCCGTCCCCGGCACGATTTCGTCGTCCGTGCCGAGGCGTAGCGTCAGCCCCCCGCGCTCGGCCACCCGTCCCTCGATCGCCGCCACGAGCGCCCGCCCGACCCCTCGACGTTGCTGGGTGGGTGCTACTGCCAACGGGTGGAGTTCCCACACGCGGGCGTACTCGTGAAAGCCGCCCACCCAACCGAGGATGGTGCCGGCCTCATCCCGGGCGACCAGGCTCAGCCGGCCGGGCTCGAACGACTCCCTTAGCTCCGCCCGGGCGGCTTCGATGTCGGGAAGCCACGCCGTCACCGGCCGGAACGCCTCGAAGAGGACACGCGCTGTCGCCTCGACCAGGGCATCGTCGGCGGCGTCGAGGTCCTCAATGTGGAGAGGAGGCATCGGCGGCCTAGCGGCGAAGGAGGATCTTCACGAACGACTCGCGGTGGACGGGCCCGTCGAGGCCGCTCTCGCGCGCCTGCTTCGCCCGTTCTCGGTACATCTCCAGCATCTCCCGCTCGGTGCGGCCCCGCATCTGCGAGGTGTGGGCGAGGATCGCGCGGATCTTCGTCCGCATCACCGGTTCGATGTCGACGTGATAGTTCGGCTCACCCGGGCCAGAGAGGAGCAGGGCGACCGGCCGGTGCGGCTCCAGCTCCTCTTCCTTGTCCAGCGGGTAGTACAGGTGGTCGTCCGCCGCCGGGTAGATCGCGTCGTACGTCGCCTGCCCGGTGTAGCGGTGGTCGCGGTGGTTGAACCCCGGGCGGAACCCGTCCCAGGTGATGACCAGTTCGGGCCGGGTCAGCCGGATGTGCCGGACGATCAGCCCGCGCAACTCGTTGTCCGCTGCGACGTAGCCGTCCGGAAAGCCGAGGAAGACCGGTTCGTTCGCGCCCAGGATGGCGCTGGCACGTCGTTGCTCCTCCTCGCGTTCACCCGCGAGGAACTGCGGCGTCACCCCGGGATCCTTCGTCCCCTTGTTCCCCGACGTGGTTACCAGGACATCGACGTTCCAGCCGAGCTTGGCGAGAAGCGCCAGGGTCCCGCCACAGCTGAATTCGGCGTCGTCCGGGTGGGCGAAGATCGCGAGGGCACGCCTCGGCACCTTCGCCGTCAGTTCGGTGATGAAGTCCGCGTCCATGTCGATTTCGGTGGCCATCGTCATGCCGGGCAGTCTACCGCCGGACGGAATGGCAGGGGGCTACGAGGCGGCGCCTCGCTGGTACTCCTCGACCAGCGCCGCCAGTGCCACACCGACGCGCGAGGCCACCTCGCTCCAGTCGTAGGCGCGCATCCGCTCGACGCCGGCCGCGCCGAGGGCGCGACGCAATGGCTCGTTCCGCAGCAGCAACTCGATCCGCTCCGCGAACGGCTCTGGACACCGCCACGGGACGAGGTACCCCGTCCGCCCATCCACCACCGTCGAGGCCAGCCCACCGACACGCGAGGCGACCACAGGCGTCCCGCACGCCATCGCCTCCACGGCAACCAGGCCAAATGACTCGTAGAACGATGGCACGGCGACCACGTCGGCAGCCGCGTACCAGTCGGCGAGCGTGTCGTGCGGCTTCGGCCCGAGGAAGCGCACCGCAGCGGTCGCTCCGACCTCGGCCGCGATCGCCTCGAGACGCGCGATCTCGGCGGCGGCTCGCTCGTCGCCTCCGATGACCAGCAGGTCGACCGAGATGCGGGGCTGCAACTCGCCGACCGCCCGGATGAGGATGTCGAGTCCCTTCAACGGCTCGATCCGCCCGACGACCAGCACGAAGCGCCGCGCCGGATCCAGGCCGAGCCGAGCGCGGGCCTCGGCCTGCGGACGGGGCGTGAAGATGCTCAGGTCCACGCCCAGCGGAATCACCGCGATCCGGTGCGCGTCCACGCGGAAGATCTGTCGCAACAGCTGACGCTCGTGTTCGGTCGCGGCGACGATACGGTCGAGCGCGTGGACCAGCCGCCGCTCCGCCTTCAGGCGTTCGGGCCGCTCAGACTCCGAGGCGCGCGCACGCAATTTCACGTCGCCAAGCGTGTGGAACATCGCCACATGCGGGACACGCCATCGCGCCGCAAGCCGGTCGCCCGACGCAACGGAGAGCCAGTAGTGCGAGTAGATCGCCTCATATCTGAGGCCTTCACGGGACCGGAACGCTTCGACACCTTCCGCGAACGCCTCGACGAACGGGAGGAGATCCTCCTTTTCGAGCCGCTCGACCGGACCGGCCGTGACCTGGACGAGGCGTGCGCCGGGCGCGAATTCCGTGACGTCCGGCTCCGCAGCGCTGGTACGACGCGTGAACACGTCGACAGCCACATTCAGGGCTGCGAGGCCGCGTGCGACCTCGAGCACGTAGACGTTCATTCCACCCGTCTCTCGTCCCCCCAGCGGCGCGAGCGGAGACGTATGGAGCGAGAACATCGCGATCCGCTGAGGCAGCGGAAGCGGCGGAGTCGCGTCGGCCGGCGCGACCATCGCGGCTACGACTGACCGATCAGGCGGAGGAACTCGCTGCGCGTCGACATGTCGGAACGGAAACGCCCGCGCATCGCGGACGTCACCATGGACGAGCCTGGCTTCCGGACCCCGCGCGCAGTCATGCACAGATGCTCTGCGCTGATCACGACGCCCACACCCTTCGCCCCGAGGACATCTTCGATGCAGTCCGCGATCTGGCTCGTCAGCCGCTCTTGCACCTGCGGCCGACGCGCGAACACCTCGACCGCCCGCGCGAGCTTCGAAAGTCCCACGATCTTCCCGTCCGGGAGATAGCCCACATGCGCCTGCCCGTGAAACGGCAGGAAGTGGTGCTCACACATCGAGTAGAACGGAATGTCACGCAGGATCACCATCTCGTCATGGGTTTCGTCGAACGTGACGTTCAGCACATCACGCGGGTCCTGCCACAGCCCCTGGAACAGCTCGATGTACATGTCCGCGATGCGGCGTGGTGTCTCGGCCAGCCCCTCGTCCGCGGGGTCCAGTCCGAGGTCGCCGACCATCGTCTGGAGGGTCGCGATCAGCGCGTCGCGGTTGGCGGCTGCGCGGGGCATCGATAGCGCCATCGGCTGATCCTCCGGTCAGGAAGCGAGGTGTCCACGATACACCGGCTTACGCAACGTCAGAGCCAGGAGTGGCGCCCAGCTACGTCCAGCCGAGGGATTGCTCAACTTCACCAATGTTGGCAGCGGCACGGTGGATGGTCGCCTCGACCGTCATCGCCGTGTCGGGGTCTTTCAGGCCGTGGCCTGTCAGGATGCAGACGGCGATCTTGCCTCGAAGATCAGCCCCGGCGCGGTGCTGTTGAACCAGGCCGGCGAGCGAGGCCGCCGAGGCCGGCTCGCAGAACAGCCCCTCATCCGCGGAGAGGCGCCGGTACGCCGACAGGATCTCCTCGTCCGTGACCGCCCTGATCTGGCCACCGGACGCGTCGCGGGCGTTCACCGCGCCGTCCCACGAGGCGGGGTTCCCGATCCGGATCGCCGTCGCGATCGTCTCAGGGTGTTCGACAGGATTCCCGAGGACCAGCGGGGCAGCGCCGGCCGCTTGAAAACCCCACATCTGCGGGAGCAGCGTGGTGCGCTCGGAGCGGTAGTACTCCTGAAATCCCTGCCAGTACGCGGTGATGTTGCCAGCGTTGCCGACCGGGATGCAGAGGATATCCGGAGCGTCACCGAGATCGTCCGCGATCTCGAACGAGGCCGTCTTCTGGCCCTCGATCCGGTGGGGGTTCACGGAGTTCACGAGTGCGACGCTGTGCCGCTCCGCAATCTCGCGGACGATGTTCAGTGCGTCGTCGAACGACCCATCGATCTGCACGATCTCCGCACCATGCACGACAGCCTGTGCAAGTTTGCCCATCGCGATCTTGCCGGCGGGCACGATCACGTACGCCTTCAGACCGTGGCGGACGGCGTACGCAGCAGCGGACGCCGAGGTGTTCCCGGTGGAGGCGCAGATCACGGCGCGCGCGCCAGCCTCGACGGCCTTCGCGACAGCCATCACCATCCCCCGGTCCTTGAAAGAGCCGGTCGGGTTCAGGTACTCGAGCTTGAAATACAGCGCCTCCAGCCCGAGTTCGCCCTCAAGGGCGCGGGAGCGCACGAGCGGCGTACCGCCTTCGCCCAGCGTAACCATCGGTGTCTCGTCGGTCACGGGGAGACGGTCGCGGTAACGCTCCAGAATGAAGCGGCCGCCGTGAGTCGATGCCGGTACCGGGCTCACAGCGGCTGCTCCCGTCCTGCGCCTTCGTGCTGCTCGTCCATCCGCACGAGGAGCGCGCGGGAGATCCGGATCTCTCGCTCGATCTCCTCGATGCGCCGGCGCGCGCTCTCCTCACCGGCGCGCAACTGGCGGCGCAGGTGTTCGAACACGACATCGCGCTGCGACTCGATCCGCTCGAGAATCCCGCGCCGCTCGTCGGCCGCGCCGGCCAGCGTCCGGGCGAGGAGCGCCTGCTCCTCCATGAGCGCGCCCTGATGCTGGCGCATCTCTTCGACGGTCTCCTCGACGGTGTTGAGGCGATCCTCGACACGCGCACGCGTGACACGCTGCTGCTCGAGGACCTCGAGCAGCACCTCCTCCCGGTCGCGGACCACACGCAACGCGGCGACCTCATCGTCCATGCGACGCTGGTCGGCCTGCAGCGTCCGCACACGTGCCTCGACGGCTTCGAGCGTGCCGAGCAGCGGCGAGAACGACGAGACGACCCGCGCGACCTCGACCCCGTTGTGGCGAGCCTGCTCCTCGAGCGCTCCGAGCCGGCGCTCCAACGACTCGAGGCGGGAAGCCTGGTCACGGTCGTCCCGCTCCCGCTCGGAGGCTTCTTCCAGGATCGCGCGCTGCCGCGCCAGCACCGCGGCGTCTCGGCCGGTCGCGTCGTCGAGCTGCGAGGCGATCTGGTTGAGGACACGCTGAAGTTCGCGCTGCGCCTCAGCCTCCCGTTCCTCGGCCCGCGTGAGCTGGGCAGCCAGGTCGCGCCGAAGCGCGGCCTCCGCGGCGATCCGCTCTTCGAGGGCGCTGAGTTCCTGACGAACCTCGCGCGTCGCTTCCTGCCCGGCCTCGTGGCGCAGCGTGCGCCCGTCGACGACCTGAAGCGTCTCGACCAGTCGCGCGGTCTCTTCCTGTTGTGCCTTCAGCGAGTGGTTCAGCAACGTGATCTCGCGCGTCAGCGACTCAATGCGCTGCTGCGCACGCTGGAGCTCATCGCCGATCCAGGTCCCCTGGCCCGGCAGGGGTGAGGGCAACGTGGCCGGCGGTGAGCCCATCTCGTGCCCCTCTGGACCCGCCATCACTGGCCTCTAGCCCGCCATCGGCAACACGTTGCCGACTTCGCGCACGACATCCATCGAACGGATCGCCGCTACCGCGGTCTGGATCGCGCCACCCGACGCCTGGTGCGTCGTGAAGACCAGTTCCGCGGTACCGTCCGCAGAAGCACGGTCGAACTGAATGACTGAAGCGATCGAGATCCGCTGCTCGCCGAGCACCGCGGCAATCCGTGCCAGTACGCCCGGCTGGTCGAGGACGGTCACGCGCAGGTAGTACCGCGCCTCGTGCTCCTCGGGGGGCGCCACACGCAGCCGGCGGCGTGGCACGAACGCGAGCGGGCGCCGTCCGGCCACCACGTCCTGTGCCACATCCAGCACGTCCGCCAGGATCGAGGACGCCGTAGGGCCGGCGCCCGCGCCCGGCCCTTCGAACAGCACCCGCCCGACCAGATCCCCTTCGATCTGGATCGCGTTCAAGACACCGTCCACTTTCGCCAGCGGTTCGTTCGCGCCGACGAGCGTCGGCTGCACGGTCGCCGCCACCGCGCCGCCGATCAGCCGCGCACCCGCGAACAATTTGATCACATATCCGAGGCGTTCGGCGTAGGCGATGTCCCGTGCCGTGATGGAGGTAATCCCCTGGCGCGACACCTCGTCCGGGCGGATCTCCACGTTAAACGCGAGACCGCAGAGCACCGCGATCTTGTACGACGCGTCGATCCCCTCCACGTCCGCTGTCGGGTCGGGCTCCGCGTAACCGAGACGCTGCGCCTCCGCGAGGACGTCCGCGTAGTCAGCGCCCTTCTGGGTCATCGCGGTGAGCATGTAGTTCGTCGTGCCGTTGATGATCGCGGTGATCGCGGACACCTCGTTGGCAAGCAGGTCACGCGAGAGCGGGCCGATGACGGGGATGCCGCCGCCGACGGATGCCTCGAAGAGCAGCCGCACACCATGGTCCGCGGCGACTTTCAGCAGTTCGCCCCCGGCCTTCGCCATCACTTCTTTGTTCGCGGTGACGACGTGCCGACCGGAACGAAGCGCGGCTTCGATCGCCTCGCGCGCGGGGTGCTCACCACCCATCACTTCGATCACGATCTGTGTGCCGGGATCGCCGAGGACATCCTCGAGCCGTCCGACAATCTGCTGCGGGGAGAGTCCAGCACGGGTGCGCTCGACGTCACGCACCATTACCCGGCGGACCTCGATCGGCCGCCCCACGCGCGAGGCGTAGCGCGACGATCCGGCGGCGAGCGCCGCGATGACGCCAGCGCCGATATTCCCTGCGCCCAGGAGTGAGACGCCGACGGACTCACTCATTTCGCAGCCTGCGCCCGGGCACGACTCTGTGCTTCCTGCAACGCGTCACTGACCTGCCGCTCGACCCATGTCTTCGCGGTGCCCGTCAGTGACGATTCGCCTGCCAGTACTTCTTCCTGCGCCTTCACCCAGTTCAGGAACTGGCGGCTGGCCACCTGGGTCTTTACGGTATCGTCGTATGCGCGGTCGTCGCTCCGCTCCACGACCCGGGCGAGGAAGTAGCCACCGGTCTGATCGTCCATGAAGACCTCGGACAACTCGCCCGCCTTCAGATCGCGTACCGGGCTGATCCGGTCGGGCAGTGACTGCGGGTCGTACCAGGCGAGGTCAGCCTGCGCCGCTTCCTTCACCAGGCCACGGGCGGCCGCCTGCTCGGCAAAATCCGCCCCGCCAGCGACGGCTGCCCGCATCTCCTCAAGGGCCTGCTTGTCCTGGGACGCCACGGCGAGCAGGTGCATCTGCGGTCCCTTCTCGACCACCTTCGCCTTGAACGAATCGACCGCCTTCGTGCGCAGCACCGCGGCGCGCACAATCTCCTCGAACTCCGCACGGGAAATCGGGAGCGTCTCGATATACCGGTCGTATGAGGCGCGGAACACATCGTCGGACTGATCGTCAGGCGTCCCGACACGCTTGCGCAGTTCCGCCTTCAGGTCATCGTCCGAGACGGAGACGTCGAGGTCGCCCGCCTTCTGGCGGAGGACCTCCTCTCGCACGAGCGTGGGGATCACCGCGTCCGGGTTCGAGGAGACGGCGCTGTTCTGCTCGCCGACCGCTGCGTACTTCGCGCGCACGGCCACGTCCGCGGCCGTGAACATTCGTGAGCCAACCGTGACCACCTTCGCCCGAGGCGGCATGACCACCGTCAGCAGGACACCGGAGGCCACGATCAGGACGACCGCGATGCCAACGACGGCAGCCGCGAGGTAGATCCGGCGCTCCATGCGCACTTCACTCGCCTGCCGTGCACGTCGATCGGCGGCACGGTTGGGTCGCACCGCGCGTGCTGGCTGCGCCGCGCGGGAGGGGCGGGTGGTGGCCACGTCACACTCCCCTCAACTGGCGGGCGTCGCCCGCCAGCCTAGCCACTGCTACCGGCGTCCCATGTGTATGCCGGAAATCCGCACATGCTCCGAGGTGTAGGGGAGCAGCGCGAGATGGCGTGCCCGCTTCACCGCCTGTGAGACGGCCCGCTGGTGACGCGCGCACGTCGACGCCTTCCGGCGCGGCTCCATCTTGCCGCGCTCCGTGATGTAGCGGCGGACGAGGTTCACGTCCTTGTAGTCGACGATGTCCGTCTTCGCGCGGCAGAACTCACAGCCGCGTGGACGGCGGAACCCGCCGCCACCACCGCCGCCACGTCCGCCGCGACCGCGTCGCTCCTCGCCGTCGTCGTTCATCGTCAGTCCTCCACTGCCCCGGTGCCGTTCTTAGAACGGCAGGTCGTCCGGGTCGATATCGCCTTCTCTGTCCGGGCCGACGGCCATGCCGGGGGCGAACCCACCGCCACCGCCACCGCCGCCGTCACGGCCACCACCCAGGAATTTCACTTCCTCCGCGATCAATTCCGTGCGGTAACGCTTCTGGCCCGTCGCCTGGTCGTCCCAGGAACGCGTCTGCAGGCGTCCCTCCACGTAGACCAGGCGCCCCTTTTGCAGGTACTGCGCACAGGTCTCCGCCAGGCGGTTCCACGTCACGACGTTGAACCACTCCGTCTCTTCACGTTGCTCGCCGTTGCTGGTGTAGCGCCGGCTGGTCGCGACGGAGAATGTGGTGACCGCGCTGCCATTCGCGGTGTACCGCATCTCGGGATCACGCCCAAGGTGGCCAATGACCATGCATTTATTCAGCACGGGATGCTCCGGATCCGGGGAGACGCGTTAGTCGGCGGCGGTGGCCGCTTCGGCCTCAGCCATCTCCGGGTTGTCGGCGTCCGGAGCGGCGCTGGCCATTGGCCCGCGGTCACGGTCGCGGTCGTCCCGCTCATCGCGGTCACGGCCACGGTCGTCGCGGTCCTCACGGTCCCGGTCGTCGCGGTCACGGTCGCGGCGGTCGTGGCCCTGGAACGGGATGATCCCACGGACAAGCAAGTGGCGGATGACCTGCTCGGAGATCCGCAGCAGCGCCTCGACGACGGGCGCGCCCTGCGGCGGGAGCTTGAACGTCATCAGGACGTACGTGCCCTCCAGCAGGTGGTTGATCGGGTAGGCCAGCCGGCGCCGGCCCCACACGTCAGTCGAGAGCATCTCGCCGCCGTTGGCCTCGATCTGCGACTGGATGTTCGCGATCGCGGCGGTTGTCTCATCCGCGTTGAGACGCGGATGCATAATCGAAACAAGTTCGTATTCGTTCACGGTGCCTCCGCTGACCCTGGTCGTCAGGAGGCGGCTGACTCGGCAAGCGCCGACGCCGCCCCGATCCGCGGTAATGGGTATGCACCGAGTCTAGGTGCCTCGCGCCCGCAGGAGCAAACCCGCCTGACACAGGGAAGCGAACCTGACACGGCCGGGACGCCTCGACCGCGCGCGCCGGGGAAGAGATCCCCGGGGCTGGCTAGTTATTGGACGGTGGCCGTGGCCCGCCGGGGCCGCGGGAATCACGGATGATTTCGGCGATCGCCTGCTGGATGTGGCTGTCTTCCACATAGGCCGCGCCGTCACGCTCGCGGATGGCGGCCGCCCGGACCAGGATCAGGGCGCGCGGCATCCCCGCCGGGGGCTCCGTATTCCACGCCGTCAGGGTGATGAGGACCCCGTTCGGGTCCTCCAGGAAGACCAGCCGCTCGTACCCCCGGACGATCTCCTCGGATCCGGAGACACCCGCGGTGGACATCGCGTGCCAGATCTCCGCCATCGTGTCGCGCGAGACATTGAACGAGAGGTACTGCATCGAACCCACGCCCGGCTGCGCCTCCGCGATGGCCACCCGGGCGCCCTCGGCCGGACCGACGAGCATGATGAAGGAGTCGTTGCCGCCGCAGTACATCAGGGCACAGAGCGATTCCGGGTCGTCCCGGTTCGGCTCCACGTAGACCGGCACCAGGCCCAGCCGCTGGTAGAAGTCCATCGAATCGCGCAGGCTGCGCACGATGATCGCCGTGTAGCCCACACCCTGCGCCTGCAGCATTCGAGCCTCCATGCCCCATCGCGGCCATCGATGTGGCACGCCGCCGCAGGGTACCCCGCCCGACCGAGGAGGCGCGACGCTTCGCCGGATGGATATCATCCGGCGATGGCCAGCACCCCTCACCCCAGCATCCCGGACACACTCGCGGCGAACGCTGACAGCCTCCTCGAATTGCGCGCGCTCGTCGGACGGCTGACCGACGCCGATCTGGCGCGCTCCCTCGGGGGCGGCTGGACGGTGGGCACGGCCCTCGGCCACCTCGCCTTCTGGGACATGCGTGTCGCCGTCATGGCCGACCGCTGGAAGGTCGACAACGCCGTATACGGCTCGAACATCGACGACGAAGGGGTCAACGAGGCGATCGAACCGCTGCTGCTGGCGGCCTCCGGGCGTGCCCTCGCGACGATGGCGCTTGCCTCGGCCGCCGCGGCCAACACCGCCATCAACCGGCTGCCGCCGGAACTGCTGGCACGCGCGGTCGGAGGAAACGGGGTGTTCGAGGGTCGCCGGGCCGACCACCGCCGCGAGCACATCGAGCAGATCGAACGGGCTCTGGCGGGAGGCTGAAACGCCCCGGCCACGACCCTCGCACCCCTTCTACCCGGCCTGTAGGATGACGTCATGGACACGAAGCGCGTCCGCGCAGTACTCGTAGCCGTCGTACCCGTAGTAGTACGGTAGCGGCAGCGCGGCCCCCGCAAGGGCCGGCCCGCTGCCGCTGAGCCCCGCCCGGTGCGGGGCATTTTGTTGGCCGTGTGAGCCATGAATCCGAGTGAGGCGTCCGATGACCCCAGCGAGCGACCCGAACACCAACCCGCGCGAGATGGCGACGGCGTACGACCCGCAGGTCGTAGAACAGCCGCTGTACGGGCGGTGGGAGACCAACGGCTACTTCAAGCCCTCCAAGCCGGGGGCGACGCCGTTCACGATCATCATGCCGCCGCCCAACCTCACCGGTGAACTCCACCTCGGGCACGCGCTCACCGTCTCGATCGAGGACGCCCTCACACGCTGGCACCGGATGCTCGGCGACGACACGCTCTGGCTCCCCGGCGTCGACCACGCCGCGATCGCCGTGAACGCGATCATCGAGCGCGACCTCGCGAAGGAGGGATTGTCGCGGCATGACATCGGGCGCGAGCAGTTCCTCGAACGGACCTGGGAGTTCGTGAAGCGCTCGCGCTCGCGCATCACGCTCCAGCACCGGCGGCTGGGCGCATCGGCCGACTGGGAGCGCGAGGCGTTCACGATGGACGAGGCGCGCGAGCGGTCCGTCCGCGCCACATTCAAACGGCTGTACGACGACGGCCTGATCTACCGCGCCGACCGTCTGATCAACTGGTGCGTCGACTGTGAATCGGCGATCTCCGACATCGAGGTCGAGTACGAGGACGAGCCGGGCGCGTTCTGGTGGGTGAGCTACGAGGTCGCGGACGATCGCGGCCAGCGCACCGGCGAGACGATCACCATCGCGACCACACGCCCGGAGACCATCCCGGCCGACGCCGCGGTGGCCGTGAACCCCGAGGACGACCGCTGGAAGCACCTGATCGGGAAGCACTGCATCGTCCCGGCGGGGGGACGGCTCGTGCCGATCATCGCCGACGCTGCCGTGAGCATCGAGGGCGGCTCCGGCGCACTGAAAGTGACGCCGGGCCACGACCCCGTCGACTTCGAGATCGGAGAACGGCACGGGCTCCCGACGATCTCGATCATGCGGCCGGACGGCACCCTGAACGACGAAGCCGGCGCATACGAAGGCCTCGAGCGGTTCGAGGCGCGCAAGAAGATCGTCGCCGACCTCGAAGCAGCGGGACGCCTCGTGAAGATCGAGCCCTACACGCACGCCATCGGGCACTGCCAGCGCTCAGGGACGATCGTCGAGCCGCTGATCTCGCTCCAGTGGTGGGTGGATGCGAAGACCCTCGCGAAGCCCGCGATCGCGAAGGTCGAAGACGGCAGCATCAAGTTCGTGCCGTCGCGGTTCGAACGCGTCTACCTCCACTGGATGGAAAACATCCGCGACTGGTGCATCTCCCGTCAGATCTGGTGGGGCCACCGCATCCCCGTCTGGTACTGCGGCGGCTGCGACCACATCACCGTCCTCGGCAGCGTCGGCACCCCCGAGCAGTGCGAGGGCTGCGGCTCTACGGACCTGCACCAGGACCCGGACACCCTCGACACCTGGTTCTCCTCCGGCCTCTGGCCGCATTCGACCCTCGGCTGGCCCGAGGAGGCGGACGACCTGCGCCGGTTCTACCCGACCCAGGTGATGGAGACCGGCTACGACATCATCTTCTTCTGGGTCGCGCGCATGATCATGCTGTCGCTGTACAACATGGGCGGCGTCGTCCCCTTCGACACCGTCTACCTCCACGGCCTCGTCCGCGCGGCGGACGGCGCGAAGATGTCGAAGTCGCGCGGCAACGTCATCGACCCGCTGGAGTCCGTCGCAAAGTACGGGACGGACGGCCTGCGCTTCGCGATGATCTCTGGCACCTCACCCGGGAACGATCAGCGCATCACCGATGACAAACTCGAGGCCGGTCGGAACCTCTCCAACAAACTGTGGAACGCCTCGCGCTTCGCCCTCACGATGGTCGAGGGCGGCGACGACCTCGCACTGCCCGCGCCCGGCACAGGCGCGCTGGACGATCGGTGGATCCTGAGCCGCCTCGCCAACGTCACCCGCGACGTCGACCGGCTCTGGCGACAGTTCGAACTCGCTGAGGCACTCCGCCAGGCGCGCGACTTCTTCTGGGACGAGTTCGCGGACTGGTACATCGAACTGGCGAAAGTGCGGGTGCGCGCGGGCGACCGCACCCCGGTCGCCGTCCTCGTCCACGTCGTGGACCACGTGCTGCGGCTGCTCCACCCGTTCATGCCCTTCGTCACCGAGGAGATCTGGCAGCGGCTCGCCACCGTGCGTCCCGACGCCGACGGCGCGCCCGCGCTGATCGTCGCGCGCTACCCCGCGGCCGACGACGCACGTCTCGACGAGGACGCTGAGCGGATGATGGTCGCCGTGCAGGACTTCATCCGAGGCGTGCGCAACATCCGCGCGGAGAAGCGCGTGGACGCCGGCCGCTTCGTCGAGGCGTACATCGCTGGCGCGGAGGCGACCGAGGCTGCCCGCGCCCTCGCTCCCGCGATCGAGCAGCTGGCCCGCATGCAGCCGCTCCACATCGTCTCGACGCCGGACGAGGCGCCCTCGGACGGCGTGGTCACCGCGGTCCTCGCCATCGGCCGGGTCATCCTCCCGATGGCCGGCCTCTTCGACCCGGCCGCCGAACGTGAACGCATCAGCAAGCAGATCGCGGAAGTCGAAGCCGAGGTCGGCCGCCAGGAGGCGAAGCTCTCCAACGAGCAGTTCACCGCCCGCGCCCCGGCCGCCGTCGTCGCCAAGGAGCAGGAACGCCTCGCGACGGCCCGTGGGCGCCTCGATGGGCTGCGGGCGAGCCTCGCGGAGCTGGGGTAGGACGGGGCGTTACGGCGCCCGCCCCTCTGCCTCCCGTACCAGTGCCCTCACCTCGCGAGGCGATCGCAGCACGATCACCCTCGCGCTGTGCGTGATCGACGCGAGCGCCTCGGCCGTGCGGTGGCGGGAGCGACGCCACGAGGTGATCCACCAGAGCAGCATCGAGTCCTTCGAGAGGAACGTCCGGCGGAGCGACTCTCGATTCCCGTTCCAGAGCGGGGCGCCGCCCAGCGACCGCACGATCGTGCGCGAGGCGAGCCGCCAGTAGACGACGTGGAACGGGAGGCGGAGCCAGATCGCCGTGTCCGCCAGGGGCAGGATGAGGTCGCGCACCGCACCGTAGTTGCCGTCACAGACCCAGCCCTCCGGCGAGGCATCGAGGCGGGCCCGCACCTGCGCGCGGAAGTCCTCGTCCGTGCGGTCCTCCCAGTTCGGGCGGTAGTGGAAGATCTCATCCAGTTCGATGTACGGGAGGCCGAGGCGCTTGCCGAGCGCACGGCCAAGCGTCGACTTCCCCGAGCCGGAGTTGCCGTAGATCGCGATGCGCCGGCCGACATAGCGCAGCACGACTACGCCTCGGCGGCCTGCGCCGCCTGCACGATCAGCGCGCGAAAATCGTCCGCGACAGCGGGCGCGGCCGCGATCCAGGTGTCGATGGCCCACGCGCCCTCGGGCAGTACGGGCGGGTGCAGCGCCTCCGCGACGCCGCCCTCCTCGTGCACGATGAGCGATCCGGCCGCGGCGTCCCACCAGTGCGGGCCGCGCTCGTAGTAGGCGTCGAGGCGCCCGCAGGCGACGGCGCACATGTCGAGGGCGGCGGAGCCGGCGCGCCGAATGTCGCGCACGACGTGGACGACCTCGGCCAACATCGCGGCCTGGCGGCGGCGGTGCTCGGCCATGTAGTCGAACCCGGTGCCGACGAGCGCCAGGTCGAGGGCGGCGACATCCGACGTGCGGATTCGCATGCCGTTGAGCCACGCCCCGCCGCCGCGCCATGCGTGGAACGTCTCGCCTCGTTGCGGGTCCACGACCACTCCGGCGACCGGCCGCCCGTCCAACTCGGCGGCGACGGAGACGCCGAAGGCGGCGCGGCGGTACAGGTAGTTCACCGTGCCATCCAGCGGGTCGATGACCCAGCGCACCCCGGAGGCACCCGTGCGACTCGCCCCCTCTTCACCCAGCAACCCATCGTCGGGACGGGCCGCAAGCAGCCGCTGGACGATCAGCGCCTCGGCGGCGCGGTCCATCTCCGTCACGGCGTCGGTCGGCGAGGTTTTCGAATCGATGGTGCGCTCCCCGTGCAGGTGCGCCAGCAGCAGCGCCCCGGCCTCCTCCGCCACCGCGACGGCGAGGTCGTGAAGCGCCTCGAATTCGGACGAAGTGGACGGGGGGCGAAGCGACATGCGCGCGGCTTCCCGATGCGGGGTCTGTGTCTGAGTCTCGGTGAATGCGGCGGCTTTTAGCCGCACATCGCGAGGGTGTGGCCGCTAGCCGTCCACGTCCTCGCCGGCCTGCCGGTCCACCGGCAGCCACAGCCGCCTGTTCCCCGGCGAACGCACGCAGTGCACCACCGACTTCCCGCCCTCCAGCCGAGGGCGGATCCAGCCGAACGTCTCCACATGGTCGTCGCGGTCGAGCGGCTCGCCCGTCTCGTCGATGATCAGGTCGATCGTGGTGCGCTCCCGCATGTATCCGGCGGTCACCTCACCCTCGAGGTCGCGGATCCCCCGCAGGTCGACGAACCGCCCGTCGTTGCCGCCCGCGCGCAACCCCGCTGCCGCGAGGGCGCCGATGGCGCCCGACCGTTCGCGTCCCAGTGCGCGGAGCGCGACATTCGCCTCGTTGGAGAACGTCAGCGCCCAGTCCAGCCGCATCACTTCGCTCTGGCACCGCCGGCCGAACGCGAGGACATGCGGCAGATCCGCGTGCCTCGACATGATGGCGAGCCCCGGGTCGCTCCCTTTCGCCGCCGCCTTCCGGAGGTAGTCGACGAGGTCGTCCTCCAGGTCGAGCACGGAGCGGTCCGTCTCGATCTCGAAGGCGTAGCAATAGTTGTGCCCGGTGTCCTTGATCTTGTAGGAGCGCAGCAGCTCATGCCGCGTCACACCAAGAGAGGTGCCCCAGCCCCCGGCGTCGACCTGCGCCGCGAGCAGACGGACCAGCGCCCCCGTCCCCGGGGCACCCTCGGCGTCCGTGTCGTCGATCCCGATGATGAACTGCTCTCGGACCGTCTTCTCCTGCGTCACGGCGCACCCCCCTCCGGCTGCCCGAGTCTAGCGTCGTACCCCACCAGCCTCATCTTCGCCGGTGTTCGAGCGCGTCCAGCCGCTCGTCGCTCAGGCCGAAATGGTGGGCGACCTCATGGTGGACGGTGCGCCGCACCTCTACCTCCATTTCGGACGGGGCGAAGGCACGCTCGTGCGGCCCCTGGAAGATGAGGATGCGGTCGGGCAGCGCCATCCCGTAGGCGGCGCGCTCCGTCAGCGGGATCCCCGTGTACAGACCAAAGAGGTCATCCCCCGCGTCTACCTCACCCGCGGCGAGGTCAGCGGCCGAGGGCTCCCGACGCACGATCACCTCCACGTTGTCCATCTGGGCGGAGAACTCGGGCGGCAGGGCGAGCATCGCTCGGCGTACCAGGCGGCGGAAACGGTCTCGGTCCATGCCGCGAGTCTACCGGCCCGCCCCCATGACCGCCCCGGGGCGCACGCCTGGCGATCACCAGAGATTTTCTGCATCAGAAGGGTGGAGGGCCTGCCAGAGCTGCCGATAGTTCGGCATGAGGGTTTCCCCGTAGGGCGCCCTGCCCAGGGGTACGCGGAGGCAGACAGAGCAATGCTCGGACCGTGGCGACGGCAACCCGTGACAGACCTCCGCGCCCGCGTGGAGGCCTCCATCAAGGAAGGCATCGGCCTCAGCAAACAGGAATGGATCCTCGCTCCCCCGATCCGGCCGGCGGACCTCACCACCCTCGGGGAGGCCGTGGTCGAATGGAGTCGCGTGCGGGCAGCGGAGTCCCGGCGGCCGCACGGGATCGACCAGTGCGCGCTCGCGTTCGCCTGTGCCCATCCCGGCGGCACACCGATCGCGTCGGTCACCTTCGGTGTGTTCCGCCCCATCGAGCTGTACACCGAAGACGGGATCCCCGAGCAGGTACACGCGTTCCTTGAGGGTCTGCCGCTCCCGGCGCTCAATGAGCGTTCTCTGCCGGTGCGGTTCGCCGCAGCCCTGTTCTCCTGGGGAGATGTGGCGCGCGCGACCATCTTCGCCGACCGCGACGACGAGTAGCCCGCCGGACTGCCGCGGCGCCCGCGGCCGGATGCCCGTCTGGCGATCAGTCGCGCAGTGCCGCCATCGCGATCTCTTCAGCGATCTTCTGGATCGGGCCGCCCTCGACGGCGAGCGCTTCGCACATCTGCACGAGTTCGCTCAACTGGAGCGGGCGGTGCTGCGGCGCGCCGGTGATCCGCAGGGCGCGAGAGAGCAGCGCGCGGGCGTCGGAGGTGGAGGTCACCTGGTTCAGCGCCTGAAGGAGATCGTCGGTCGTCATCGGTCGGTCCGTCCGTCGCGTGGCGTTCCGTACTCCCCCTTATCGTCGGCAAGCGCCCCACCCGGCCCCGTCGGGGGTTCCCCGATCTCCGGTCCCTTCACCCGCTTGAGGTGAGGCTTCCCATCTCCCCGCCTACGATGGACTCATGCATCTTGACCGGTACCGCGGCATGCACCTCCTGCTGGCCCTCGGGTGCTTCGCTGCACTCCTCGTGGGGTGCCGGACGGAGCGTGAGGCGAGCAGTGTGACGCGCAGACAGCGGCCGGAGGCGGGCGCGCCACGGGCCTTCATGCTCGGGTTCACCGACACGCCGGCGGCGCTCACCCCGGAGGCCTATACCGCCACCTTCGACCTTGCCTCCAACTACGGCGAGGCGATCCTCGTCCAGCGCGCGGTCGCCTGGGCGGACTTCGTCCCGGGGACAAAGGTCTCCGACGAGCTCCGGGAGCAGACCGTACATGCACGGCAGGCCGCGAGCGAGCGCGGGCTCACCCTGGCTGTCGCGATCGACCCGTTCGACCCCGCCGCCCGGGGCCGCCTGCAGGGACTCCCGCAGAAGTACGCCGGGAAGACCCTCGCGGACGGCGACCTGCGCAAGGCATTCGTCGCGGACGCCGTGTTCGTCGCGCGCACCGCAAAGCCGGCATACATCGCCCTCGGCCTGGAGGTGAACACGACCTTCGAGCGAAACCCGGAGGGCTACCTCGCGTTTGTCGAGGCGTACAAGGAGGCCTACGACGGGGTGAAGGCTGTCTCCCCGGAGACGAAGGTGTTCCCGGGCTTCCAGTACGAAGAACTGCTCGGCATCCTCCCCGACCTGCCGCCGCACCCGCCGCGCTGGCAGTTGCTCGAGGCGTACGGTGGGAAAGTCGACCTCTTTGCGATCACGACCTACCCGTCCTTTGTCTACGAGGTCGCACGCAAGGTGCCGCCGGGGTATTACACCGACATCTCGAAGCAGACGAACCTGCCGGTCGCGTTCCTCTCGGCGGGGTTCGCCTCCGCGCCGGGCCGCGAGAATCTCAACTCCTCCACACCCCCGGAACAGCGCCGCTACCTGCAGCGGCTGATCGAGGACGCCGACACGCTCGCCTCGCCCTTCCTCATCTGGTACGCCGGACGCGACCCGGGCTTCGCCCAGTCGCCGCCGTTCGACCTGCTGGGCGGCCTCGGCCTGCGCGACACGCGCGACCTGCCAAAGGAGGCATGGGAAGTCTGGGAGACGGCGAGCAATCGCCCCTACGATCCGCTCACCCCGCCGCGCACACCGACACCTGCCCCGGCTACATCGAGGCGGTAACGCTTACCGCGACAGCCCCAGAAACCGTGCGGCGTTCCCGCCCAGCACCGCCGCGCGCTCCGTCTCGTCCGGCACTGCCGCCTCGACGTACGCCCGGTCGGCCTCCTGCGTGCGCAAGGGGAAGTCCGAGCCCCAGGCGACGCCTTCGACCCCCACGAGGTCGATCACACGGCGAAACACCTCCGGTGTGTAGAGAAACGCTGACGCCGCGCTGTCAAAGATGACTCGCCCGGCAATGCTGGCTCGCACCTCCGGCATCAGCGCGGCAAACGGGAAGCCTCCACCCCAGTGCGCTGCGATCACGCGCGCCTCCGGCCGCGCCTCGATCAGCCGGCCGAAGGCGCCGGGCGTCACCCCCCCGGTTTTGCCCGGGTAGGCGTGTCCCGTCTCCTCGGAACCGTGAATCAGCACCGGCAGACGCGAAACCGGCACACCCTCGGGTGTCCGCTCGCGTACCTCGCCGATCCCGGCAGCGCCTTCGGCGGGTATAGGTGTCGGGACGAACGCGAGGATGCGGCCACCCGAATCGCGCGCCACCTCGACGAGGTACGCCGCATGCTCCGCGGCAATCGCGGGGTCGCTCCACCAGAATCCGCAGGCCACCGAAACGTCCACGCCGGCACGGTCCATCGAGGCGAGCAGATCCTCCGCCGTCGCCATCTTCGCCTTCGGATCGGCGTACATCTCCCCGAACGCCTCATCGGCGGCGGCGAGGCGCGCACGCTCCGCGATCAGACGCGGCGGAAAGAGATGGGTGTGAATATCCACAATCACGTGGGGGATCGTACGATCTGTGCGCGGCACGCACCCTGCCCGGCACACCAACCGCAGGGGCGCGCTGAGTCATCGGGCGGGTGTCCGGCCGTCACGGGGTCTCCCCGGGGCGTGCCCGCGAGGACTCGCCATGGCCGCCCGCCACCCCCGTGCCACCCGCCTCTCCCCCCTTCACCTGGCCGTCCGACGCCCGCCGGCAGACGTGGCCACGCACCCCCGCGACCGCGCGGGCACCGTCGACCGGTCGTACCTCGCACCACCCCACGGTTATAGTGGTGCCCTCCTGTTCGTTGCAGCGATGGCCGGACTCGCCGCCGTCGCCTGGGGGGCATCCACCGAGGCGCTCCAGGCGGCCGGGGGGGTTCTCGACTGGCTGGGCGAGCACGACACGCCGCAGGGACGGGCGCTTGCGACCGTGCTGACGGCCTCCGCCGCGGCGTTGGCATTGATCGGGGCGTGGGCGCGGGAAACCGCCGAACACCGCCCGGTGCGGCTCGCCGACGGGCGTGCGAGGATGACGGTCGACGAGGTGGCCGCCGCGTTGCGGGACGTGCTCCTCGACGACGCCAGCATCGCGGACGCCGAGGTACGCGTGCGGAATCTGCACCGGCGCGGCCTCCGGGTGGCGGTGCGGGCGGACGTCCAGCCGCGGGCGCGCATCGTCGACACCGTCGACAGCGTGGATGCGGCGGTGCGTGAGATCGTCCAGCAACAGCTGGGCATGCGCCTCGCGGCGCGTCCGGCGGTGGACGTGCGGTATCGGGAACTCGACTTGCGGTTGGGACGGGACACATGACCGAAGCGACGGGGCCAGCAGCTCAGGACGGCACACCGCTGCGCGCGATGACGCCTCCGCGCCCGTTCGACGCCGACCCCGCGCCCGTGGCGGCCCCAGTCGTCGACGACGCGTCCGCGGACGAGACGGTCGAACCCCTCGACACCGCGCCGGAGACTGAACCCGCCGTGCCTGACGCGCCCGAAGCCTTCGAGGACCTCCGACAGCTTCCCCTCCTGCTCGAGGCGCTCCTGTTCGTCGCCGACCACCCGGTCGAGGAGGCCTACCTCGCGCGCGCCCTAGAGATCTCCCCGCAGCGGGTGATGCGCGCGCTCGATGAGCTCGGCGACTCCCTGCGCGAGGCGGGCCGGGGCGTCCGCGTGCAGCGGGGGCCGGAGGGCGTGCTGCTCGTCTCCGCGCCGGAGGCGGCCACGCCGGTGGAGCGCTTCCTCGGCCTGGAACTGAGCCGCCGGCTCTCGACGGCCGCCCTCGAAACGCTGGCGATCATCGCGTACCGCCAGCCGGTGACACGCGGGCAGGTCGACGCCGTCCGGGGCGTGAGCAGCGACGGCGCGATCCAGACGCTGCGCGCGCGCGGCCTGATCGAGCCGGCGGGTTACGCAAACGGCCCGGGACGCCCGACGCTGTTCCGCACCACGCAGCGCTTCCTCCAGCACTTCGGGCTGGAGCGCACCGGCCAGCTCCCCCCGCTGCCCGAGGAGGTCGACCTGCCGCTCTCGGAGATCGGCGCACAACTCGGTCTGGACGAGCAGGCGATCGTCGCCGCGCTCGCGGACCCGGAGCCGGACGCAGAACCCACCACCGAAGAACTGAACGCCGCCGCGGCACTCGACCTTCCGGAAGATGCGGTCGCGCTCGCCAGTGCGGCGGAGCAGGCATTCGCCAACGCCACGCACGCCGGCCTGGAGCGTGACGCGGAGATCTAACGGGGGGACGCGATGCTTACCGTCTCCGTGCTGCTGACCATCGGCATCCCTCAGTCGCACTCCCTGAAGGAGAAGCGCGGCGTCGTGCGCCCGCTGGTGGAGCGTCTGCGGACACGCCTGCACGTCACCGCCACCGAGGCCGGCCTGCAGGAGCGCGTCGACGCCGCCCAGGTCGGTTTCGCCGTCGTATCCGGCGACGCCGCCACCGCGCGCGCCGTCGCAGATGAAGCATGTCGGTTCGTGGGGGACTACCTCATCGGCCGCGGCGAGATCATCGACACCGCCACCGAGGAGACCCTGCTGCGCTAGTCCCGCCCAGCAGGCCCCGACGCGGACAGCAAGACGGGCCGCCGGCGAAGAGGCGGCCCGTCCTGGGAGGGCTCCATCGGGGGCGGAGTGGACTAGAAGTCCATGCCTCCCATACCACCCATACCACCCATGCCGCTCATGTCCGGCATCGGCTTCTCTTGCTCTTCGATCTCGCCGACGGCCACCTCGGTCGTCAGCATCAGTGCCGCGATCGACACCGCGTTCTCCAGCGCCACACGCGACACCTTCACCGGGTCGATGATGCCCAGCTTGAACATGTCGCCCATGCGGTCCTCGGCGGCGTCGTAGCCGACGTTCTTCGCCGACTCCTTCACGCGGTCGACAATCACGGACGGCTCGCCACCGGCGTTCTCCACGATCTGGCGGAGCGGGGACTCCAGCGCCATGCGCAGGATCCGCGCGCCGGTGCGTTCGTCACCGGTCAGCCGGTCGATGACCGCATCGAGCGACTTCTGGATCCGGATGAAGGCCACGCCACCACCCGGCACCACGCCCTCTTCCACGGCTGCGCGCGTCGCGGAAAGCGCGTCCTCCAGGCGGAACTTCTTCTCCCGGACCTCGACCTCGGTGGCGCCGCCGGCCTTGATGACCGCCACGCCCCCGGCGAGCTTCGCCAGCCGCTCCTGCATCTTCTCGCGGTCGAAGTCGGACTGCGTGTCCTGGATCTGGGCGCGAATCTGGCGGATGCGCGACTGGATCGCCTCGTCCGAGCCGGCGCCTTCCACGATCGTCGTCTGACCCTTGTCGGCGACGACGCGGTGGGCGTGGCCCAGGTCGGCAAGCTGCACCTCGGTGAGCTTGCGGCCCATGTCGCCGGTGATGAAGGTGCCGCCCGTGAGGATCGCCAGGTCCTCGAGGATCGCCTTGCGGCGGTCCCCGAACGACGGCGCCTTGATGAACAGCGGGTTGAAGGTCCCGCGCATCTTGTTGACGACCATCGCAGTCAGCGCGTCGCCCTCGATAGTCTCGCAGATCACGACGAAGTTCTTGGAGACCTGGAGCACCTTCTCGAGGATCGGCAGGATCTCCTGCAGACTCTCGATCGAGTAGTCCGTAATCAGGATGTACGGGTCGTCCAGTGCGGCTTCCATGCGGTCCGGGTTCGTGACGAAGTACGGCGAGGCGTAGCCGTTGTCGACCTGCAGGCCGTCCGTGATCTCGACCTCGTCGTCCATCCCGCGGCCGTCTTCGATCGTGATGACGCCGTCCTTGCCGACCTGCTCCATCACGTCCGCGATCAGGTCGCCGATGCGGCGCTCGTTCGCGGAGATCGCGGCGACCGCCGCGATCGTCTCCTTGTCCTCGACCGGCACGGCCATCTTCTTCAGCTCGTCGATGGCGACGCGGAGCGCCTGCTCCATGCCGCGCCGCAGGTAGATCGCGTTCGCGCCCGCCGCGATGTTGCGCAGCCCCTCGTGGTAGATCGCCTGGGCGAAGACGGTCGCGGTGGTCGTGCCGTCGCCGGCAATGTCGTTCGTGCGGATCGCCACCTGCTTGAGGAGCTGCGCCCCCATGTTGTGGAAGCGGTCCTTCAGGTCGATCTCGCGGGCGACGGTGACGCCGTCCTTCGTGATCACGGCGGGCCCGTAGTTCTTGTCCAGGACCACGTTCCGGCCGCGGGGGCCCAGGGTGGCCTTCACCGCGTTGGCGAGGATGTCAATGCCGTGGCGCAGTTCGCGTCGGGCGTCGTCGTCGAAACGGAGTTGCTTCGCAGGCATGGATCCTCCGGTCACAGCCCCGCAGGGCGAGGGGCCGCGGCGCGCGGCGCGCGCCTCCGGCCTCCCGTGGGGTCAGTCCGCGGTCTACTTCTTCTTGGCGCCGGTCTTCGGGGCGGCTTCGTCCAGCTTCGCCAGGACGTCCTGGAAGCGGATGACGATGTAGTCCTCCGAATCCACAGTCACTTCCTGGCCGGTGTACTTCTGGTACAGGATGCGGTCACCCTCAGCGAGGTCCATGGTCTCCATCTGGCCGGCTTCGTTGATTTTGCCAGGGCCAGTCGCGACCACGATGCCGTGCTGGGGGGTCTCCTTCGCGGAATCCGGGATCACGAGGCCGGAGGCGGTCACTTCCTCCGACTTCACCGGCTTGAGCACGATGTGGTCCGTCACGGGGACAACCTTCGTCGCCAACGCACCAACTCCTTCACCACCCGGCCCCCGGATCGCGTCACGCGACCCGGTGCCGGCCCCACCGTTGCTTCGGGTGTCCGGGGGCGCACACTCGAGGGCTACCGCAGCCCGTGAAGCGCGCACACCAGCCGATGCGGCGGATGTTAGCACTCCCCCTCTGGGAGTGCTAGTTCCCTGCCCCGGGAATCCGGAGAGGCTGCTGCGCCTGGACGCCGGGCATCAGGGTCATCCGGCATCCACACAAGATCCTCACATGGCCCACCGACCGCCCTCACCCGACGACCGGTATCGTCGGTCACGATCACGCCCCGAACGATGGGGGATCCATGCGAGCCACCGCCCTCGCCGAACCGCCCGCCCGTTACCGTCCGCAGCCGGCGACGGTAGCGGGCGCACCAGACACCGAGACGCTGCCTGGCGAACCCGCGATCACGGCAGCGTGGCTCCTCGGGCGGGTGCCGCCCGCGGTGCTGCCATGGCCACTGCTCCGCCCGGGACGGGCCGGGAGCGGGCCGGGGCCGGACATTCGGGAGGCGATGGTCCTGCTCCCCAGCGGCGTGCCGGCCAGCGGGGACGTCGAGGTCCATCGGACCGCGACCGACTTCGCCCGTCATGGACACACCGATGACCCGCGGTACGCCGGCCTGCTTCTCCACCTCGTCTGGCGTGACGACCGCCCGCCGGCGGAGCGCGGCGGCCCGGTGCGACTGGCCGGCGGCGGCCTCGCCCCGACCGTCGCAATCGAGACGGTGATGGGCAATCCCGCCCGCCTCGAAGCCGCGATCGCCCGCGGCCCAGGCGGCCCCTCCGAACCGTGCGCCGGCAGCGCCGTCAACCGGGCGAGACGGCGGTCGCCGCCACCCTGCGCGCCGAGGGACACCGGCGGCTCGCGGAACGGGCGTGGCGCGCCCAGCACCTGGCCGCCGAGGTGGGATGGGAGGCCGCATGGCTCACGCTGCTGGATCGCGCCCTCGCCTCCTCCGCCGGACGGCGCGTCGAGGCGTCCGCGGCGCGCGTCACCGCCGCGGACGCCGTGACGATGGCGGTGAGCGGGGGAGCCGGTGACGGCGACCTCATCCGTGCCCTGGCGGACGGGGCCCGCGAGGCGGCCGGCCGCCCGGCGG
>Ga0194132_10002239_pt1 | contig 36985 bp, 33 predicted proteins | sample TA2KigOf80mmetaG_FD_148612 | JGI IMG/M metagenome (GOLD analysis project Ga0194132, IMG submission 148612) | Freshwater microbial communities from Lake Tanganyika, Tanzania - TA2015054 Kigoma Offshore 80m | ecosystem: Environmental > Aquatic > Freshwater > Lake | place: Tanzania: Lake...
GCCGCGCCAGCGTCGCCCGAGCGCGCCGCAGCGCCGCGACCACGGCGACGAGCGCGTGCCGGCAAACGTCGTCCGAAGCGACGCGGCACGCGTCGGCGCCGGCCAGGAAGTCCGCGCAGGCGGCCTCGGCGGCAACGACCTCCGGTGCGACGCCGATCACCCCGGCGATGCGCCGCGCCTCGCGCAGCGCGACCACGACGTCCGCCCCGAGCCCTGCAAGGGACGCCGCAGGCGGCGGGTCTAGGGCCCACGCCGTTTCGCGGCCGAGAGAGCCGATCGTCAGGAGGATCGTCGCACCGGCAGCGGCGAAGCGGGCGAAGCGAGCCCGCGCAGCCACGCCTCGAAGCGCGGCAGCACGCGGTAGGCGTCGAGCACCGGGTTCAGCCAGCCCGTCGTGACGCAGTAGCCGTGCGAGAAGTCGCCACGGTGATGCCGCTCGTGGGCGTCGGGCGACAGGATGAGCCGCCGGCGCTGCAACCAACGGACCGCGGACGGCCGGTGTGCGGCATGCGCCCACTTGTGGAACTGGTTGGTCGCCGCGATCGCGAGCGCCAGCACGATCACGAATCCGTGCACGGCAATCGACCCGAGCGCTCCTCGCGGCGGCCCGGCGAGCACGATGGCGAGGACCGGCAGCAGCACGGCGAGCGCGTTGTTGCCGCCCAGCTCGAACAATCCGTGCCGGGTGATCGCCAGCGGGTCGCGGTGGTGCTCCCGGAACGGGTGGATCAGCATCCGACCGATCAGCGGCGTGTCGTCTGCGAAGAACCGGTCGCACGTCCAGTGGACCAGCCCGGAGAGGAAGTCGGCTGCGAGCAAGGCGAGCGCCGAGACCGGCAGCAGCACCCACCAGGGACCGCCGTCGCCGACGACGCGCAGCAGCCGCACGGTCGCGGTCGCGAGCAGGAACGTGAGCGTGCTCAGCGACACGACATCGAACGCCTTCACCCAGAATGGTCGCTGCTCCTCCCCGTCGGGCTCCGCCGCGCGGTCGCCACCCCGGTCGGGGGGCCCGGACGGGCCGGTCAACGCGTGCAAGTTGGCATCGTGGAACGGGGAAATCCAGTCCTCGGGACGGCGCATGCGGGTCTCCATGATCGAATCTCGCTACGGATCTGGCGGGTCGTCCGGATTCGCCGGCGCGGTGCCGGGCGGCCGCGGAATCTTCCTGCGTGGTCCCCTGGATTTCGTGCGACGCATCCGGCACGAGAGCCACGCGAATGTGTGTCGCCGGCAGCCCCCCGCGCAGGAACGCCCTGCGCTCCTCGACCGCAGGCCTGCTCTTCCTGCACGTGCTCCTCCTCGCCGCCCTGGCGGCAGCCTCCCCCGCCGCCGATCGACCGCCGAACCTGGTCCTGCTGATCGGCGACGACCACGGCTGGCCGTACTCCGGCTTCATGGGGCACCCCATCGTCCGCACGCCCAACCTCGACGCGCTCGCCGCGAGCGGCACCACGTTCGTGAACGCGCACGCCACGGCGAGCGTCTGCCAGCCCGCGCTGCGTGCGCTGCTCGCCGGCGTACACGACGAGCAGTGGACGCGCCGCAGGCGCGTCCTCGAAGGAGTGTTCGGGGCGATGCCCGTGCGCAGCGAGGTGCAGCACTACCGCACCGTGCCACGCGAGCTCGCGCGGCGCGGCTACCTGTCGTGGGAGGGGGGCAAGCTCTGGGAGGGCACCTTCGTGACCGCCGGCTTCACGCACGGCCTTGCGACCTTCCTCTTCCCGGACCCGTACCGCAGCGCCGGCGACCAGTTCGGACGCGACGGCTGGAGCGACGGCACGGCCATGGCGCCGCTCGACGCGTTTCTCGATCAGGCGGGCGAGCAGCCGTTCTTTCTCTGGGTCGCCCCGATGCTCCCGCACGTCCCGCACGATGCTCCGGGGGAGTTCACCGCGCCGTACCAGAACGCCGGCCTGCCGCCCGAAGTGGCTGCCTACTACGCCAACGTGTCGTGGCTCGACGCGGTCGTCGGTGCGGTGCTCGCGACGCTCGAGCGTCGCGGGCTGCGCGACGACACCCTGGTCGTCTACCTCTCCGACAACGGCAAGGACGCGGCGCTGCCGAGCCTGAGCACCGGCACGGGCACGGGCAAGGGAACGCTGCACGAGCTCGGTTTCCGCACGCCCCTCGTGCTGAGCTGGCCGGGGCACATCGGCGCCGGCGTGGTCCGCGACGACCTCGTCTCGACGCTCGACGTCCCGGCGACGCTGCTCGACTACGCGGGCGCGGCACCGATCGGCGACCGCGACGGGATGAGCCTGCGCGACGCGCTCGAACAGGGTGAGCCCGTCGGCCGCTCGAAGCTCGTCGGACGCTACCGCGGCAGGCTGCCCGAGAACGACGGCTGGTACGTGCGCACCCCGCAATGGCGCTACCTCGTCACGAGTGGAGGCGTCGAGAAGCTCTACGCGATCGCCAGCGATCCCTTCGAGACGCGCGACGTCGCCTCGACGCACCCCGAGCTTCGGCAAGGCTTCCGCGAAGACGTGCGGGCCTGGCAGAGCCGCCTCGACGCCGGCAGCACGACCCTCGAGGTCACGGGCCGGCTCACCGACGCCGCGGGCGCTCCGGTCGCCGGCGAGCCGCTCGAGTTCAGCGGACGCAGCGCGGCTGGCCGACCGATCCGCCTGCGCGCGTTGACGGGCACGCGGGGCGACTTCGCCTTCGCGGCGCTGCCGCAGGGGAGCTACGCGCTCCTGAGCCGCCGCCCCACCGGCGAGGTGCACCTGGGTGCACGCGAACGCCGTATCCCCGTCCCGCTGCCGGCGGGGAGCATCGACGCTCACCTGGAGCTCGAGGGTCGTCCGCCCTCCTCGCACCGCGACGCCGGTACGGGCACGATCGCCGGGCTCGTCCGCGGGCCGGACCGCGCACCGCTGCCGGGTGCCACCGTCAAGCTGCGCGGCCAGGATGACGCGCGCGGTGTGTGGATCGTCGCGCGGACCGGCGACGACGGCCGCTACCGCGCGGAGAACCTACCCGCCGGCACGTATCACGTGACGGCCGACGCGCCGCAGGTGCGCGTGACCGTTCGCACCCGGCTCCGCCCTGCCGAGACGCGCGATGTCGATCTGGTCGCGCGGCGACGGAGCGCCCGAGCGGACGTCCGAGCGGACTTCCGAGGTTGACCGCGGCCGGCACCTGGGGCAACTCGTCTCCTGTCACCACAACCCGGCGGCAGGCGCCGCGGGCCCTCGCAAACACGATGCGCTGCACCCGGCACCTCCTCCACGTCGCCGTCCTCCTCGGCGCTGCCATCCTGGCCGGCCCCGCGGCCGCCGGCGCGCAGGAACGGCCACCAAACATCCTGCTGTTGATCGCCGACGACCTGGGCTGGCCGTACGCGGGCTTCATGGGCGATCCCATCGTGCGCACCCCGAGTCTCGACGCGCTGGCCGCGCAGGGCACGACGTTCGTGAATGCGCACAGCCCGTCCAGCGTGTGCCTACCCGCGCTGCGCACGCTGCTCGCGGGAATCCACACCGAGCAATGGGATCGCCAGCGCGCCGCCCTGGCCTCGGCGTTCGGACCTGTGCGGTCGCGTACCGAGGTCGAATTCTACCGCACGGTGCCGCGCGAGCTGGTGCGACGCGGCTACCTCGCCTGGCAAGGCGGCAAGTTCTGGGAGGGCACCTTCGCGACGGCCGGTTTCACGCACGGTCTGGCGACGTCGGTATCTTCACCTCTCTCCAACGTGGGCGACGACTTCGGCCGCACCGGATGGGCAGAGGGCACCGCACTCGCTCCGCTGGAGGCGTTCCTCGACGAGGTCGGCAGCGAGCCCTTCTTCCTGTGGGTCGCGCCGATGCTGCCCCACGTGCCGTATGACGCCCCGCCCGAGTTCTCGGCACTCTACGACGGTCTCGGCCTCGATCCCCGCCGCGCGCGCTACTATGCCAACGTGAGCTGGCTCGACGCCTTCGTCGGCGCCGTGCTCGCCGAACTCGACCAGCGTGGACTGCGCGAGGACACGCTGGTGGTGTTCGTGTCCGACAACGGCAAGGAGGCAGAGCGCGACGTCGGGGGTGTCGGCCAGGGCAAGGGCACTCTCTACGAGATGGGCTTCCGCCAGCCGTTGATCCTCAACTGGCCCGGACGCGTCCCTGCCGGCGTGACACGTGAAGATCTGGTCTCGACGCTCGACGTCGCGCCGACCCTGCTCGACTTCGCCGGCGCCGACGCGCTGAACGATGGGCGGGGAACGAGCCTGCGCAGCGCCGTGGAATCCGGGGCGCCGGTGGGCCACCCGCGCCTCGTGAGCCAGTACCGCGGCACCCCGGCTTCGAACGATGGCTTCTGGGTCCGCACGCCGGAATGGCGCTATCTTGCCGCATCGGACGGCAGAGAGGAACTCTACCGGATCGACCTCGACCCGTTCGAGCAGGTGAACCGAGCGGCGCTCCACCCGGATCTCTTGCAGGGCTTCCGTGCTGACGTCGCGGACTGGCAGGCCACGCTCGTGGCGGGCCGTCAAGAGGTCGACGTCGCCGGACGGATCACCGATTACCTGTACGCACCGATCCCCGGTGAGAACGTCGAGCTCAGCGGGCGCAGCCGCGCCGGACAGCGCATCCGGCTGCGCGCGCTCGCGTCCCCACGCGGCGACTTCCTGTTCGAATCCGTCCCGCTCGGCTCGTACAAGATCCGCAGCCGGCGCAGTGCCACACCGCTCGCCCTACGATCGGTCGTGGGCCGCATCCCCGTCGATCTGCCCGCGGGCAGCCTGGATCTCTTCCTGCCGCTGCGTGCACCCCAGCCGGCCGCCGCCTTCACCGCGGGGAATTCCGTCCTGCGCGGCACCGTGCTCGACGGCGCCGGCGCACCCCTCGCCGGCGCGATCGTCAGTGTCACCGGCAGCACCCCCGAGCGCAGGGTTGCGGTCACCCTGCGCACGGCTCCCGACGGCACCTATCGCGCGGAATGGCTGCCACCGGCGGAGTACCGCGTGGTCGCTGGCACGACCGCGCCCCGGCGTTCCACCCGCACGACGGTCACGATCGATCCCAGGGACGACCGCGTCCTGGACGTCACACTCCCCGGCTGATCGTCACGCCGACGACCGCGCGACCTGCAGCGTGACCGGGTCACGCCCGCGGCGCGACCCCGGGCGCGGCTCGGCGTCGCGCTCCGCAAGCGCCGCCGCGTGCAGCTCGGCGAACGACTCCTCGACGGCGCGAACGAAGTCGTGCAGGTCGGGCACCACGTCCCAGTCGGCGTTGAATCCCCAGTGCAGGCGGCCGGCGTAGCTGAACAGCGCGACGCCGAGCCCGAGGCGCGCGAACAGCGGCACCAGCGGATAGATCTCCGCCATGCGCGCGCCCAGCAGGTACAGGGGCACCTGCGGTCCGGGCACGTTCGTCACCACGAGGTTGAACGGCAGCCCGCGGTGCGCGAGCCTCGTCCCGAGGGCGAGCAGCGTCGACGGGGTCCAGTCCGTCACGCGGGTCAGGATCTCGGCGCCCATCGCCTGCTTCGAGTGCTTGAGACGCACCGTGGTCTCGCACACCTTCGCATAGCGGCCCGCCGGGTCCGGCTCGCCGATCGGCAGGTCGGCCATCCATGCCGCGACCTTGTTACCCAGCGTGCCGCGCTCGGAGCTCGAACGCACGCTGACCGGGACCATGACGCGGAAGGTGAGCCCGCCGGGATCGGCGCGGCGGCGCGACAGGAACCGGCGCACGGCGCCCGCGACGGTGGTGAGGACGACGTCGTTGAGCGAGCCCCCGAAGCGGTTCTTGACCTCCTTCACCTGGTCGATCTCGAAGGTCACCCAGTCGAAGCGTCGGTAGGGGCCGATCTCCTGGTTGAGGGGCGTTTCGGAGGGCAGCTTCAGGCCCTCGAGAACCGTCTCGCCGAGCGCCTTGACGCTCTCGCTGACCTCGCCGATCGCGCCGCGCGGGTCGCGAACGATCCGCCCGAGCGCCTGCAGCGGTGCCGTCACGCGGTCGAGGATCTCGTCGCGCAGCAGCTCGAAGGAGCTCGGCACGCCGCGCGGGATGTAGATCGGGGCGTCCTCGCACGGCGCGTCCGGACGCGCGTCGAGCAGCACCTCGAGCAGGTCGACCCCGGAGACGCCGTCGACCATGCAGTGGTGGACCTTCGAGATCATCGCGAAGCGGTTGCCCTCGAGCCCCTCGACGAACCAGACCTCCCAGAGCGGCTTGCCGCGGTCGAGCTGCTGCGAGGCGACGCGCGCCGAGAGCCGCTTCAGCTGCCGGTCGTCGCCGGGCCTGGGCAGGCTCGTGTGGCGCACGTGGTAGGCGAGGTTGAAGCGCTCGTCGTCCACCCAGACCGGCTGGTTCTCGATCGGCACCCAGGCGAGCTTCTGGCGGTAGCGCGGGATCCGGTGCAGACGCGAGGCGACGAAGTCGCGGACGCGATCGATGTCGAGCCCGCCCTCGGACGTGGTCAGCGGACCCGCGTCGAACGTCGCGGTCGAGGCCACGTGCATGTGACTGCGCCCGTCCTCGAACATGAGGAACGAGTTGTCGAGGGCGGACAGGCGGTCGTAAGCGTATCGCGCTATGGTGAATTCCTCCCGGCCGCCGTCGGCGACCGCTCCGCGTTGTCGCACAACTGGAGGCCGGTGTCGATTCGCGATAAGGGCCCCGATCGACCCCCAAGGAGGTGCACATGCTGGCGATCCGGATGCGGCAGAAGGAGAGCGTCTTCTATCTCGCGGCCTACAGGGCCTCCGACCTGCTGCGCAAGGTGCAGTTCTCGGGCAAGTCCCACTCCGGCGAGGACGACGCCGATCCCAGCGGCGACGAGCTGGTGAGCGCCTTCTTCCGCAAGGTCCAGAGCGGCAGCGGCTTCTTCCAGCGCCGCCCGTACGCGCGCAAGGTGCAGCAGATCGTCGAGTTCTACGCCGACCCGAAGGGTCAGCCGCTGATCCCCGGCGCCGTCCTGCTGTACACGCCGGAGAAGCTGGCCTTCGATCCGGCGTCCGGGTCCGATCTCATGGGCAACCTGCACGACCCGCGCGAGCCGTTCCTGATCATCGACGGCCAGCACCGGCTCGCAGGCCTCGAGGTGCTCGGGCGCAAGGACCCGGGCGCGCTCGAGAAGATCGACGTCCCCTGCGTGGTGTTCGACAAGTCGCAGGCGGACTTCGCGGTCGAGATGTTCGTCATCATCAACTCGACGCCGACGCGCCTCAACCGCTCGCACCTGATCGACCTCTACGAGCGCCTGCAGCGCGCGACGCCGGTCGACAAGGCGGCCGCCAAGGCCGTGTTCCTCTGCTACACCGAGGGCGACTCGCCGCTCCTGCGCAAGGTCGACATGCTGGGGCGCCACAAGCGCACCGAGCGCTGGATCCGGCAGGCGAGCTTGTTCCGCGAGCTGCGGCGCCTGGCCGAGCGCAACCCGAGGCTGTTCGGCGAGTCGCCGCGTCCGAAGGACCTCTACGAGGTCGTGCGCGACTACCTGCGCGCCGCGCGTCGCACGTTCGGTGACGCCTGGGACAGCCCACGCCACCGCGTCACCAACGACGTCACCCTGATGGCGCTGCTGCGCGTGCTCGGCGACTATCTGAAGAGCTCGCGCGGTCCGCGGACGTACGAGGCAAGCGATCGCCAGCGCGCGTTCGAGAACCTGCTCGAGCCCTGGCGCTCGATGGTCCCCGACTTCCGCGAGGAGGGCTTCTACGAGCGCTTCGCGGCGCGCGGACAGGTCGAGCGCGTCGGCATCATCCAGCGCTCGCTCGCCAACGCGATCGGGGTGACTGCGAAGCCACCGGCCGAGTAGGACACCCGCCGCGGCGCGATCACTGCCGCGGCGCGATCACTGCCGCGGCGCGATCACTGCCGCGGCGCGAGCAGCATCTGCAGCTCGGGCACGCTGAGCGTGTAGACGGCGTTGCAGTACTCGCAGATCGACTCGGTGGGCTCGCCGGCATCGACCAGCTCCTGCAGATCCGCGCGCGGCAGCGCCGACAGCGCCGCGACGAGGCGACCGCGCGAGCAGCGGCAGGCGAACCGCGGTCGCTCCCGCGCCACCTGATCCCAGAGGAACCCGTCGAGCAACCGCGTCGCCCACGCGCGGCCGTCGGGGTCCTGGGCGGTCATGCCGCTGGCGAGCGAAGGCATGCGCTCGAGGCGCGCGAGGATCTGGTCGAGCTGGGCCCGCGTACCTTCGGGCGTCAGCTGGACGAGGTAGCCGCACGACGACGCGACCACGCCGCTCTCGACCGCGACCTCGAGGTGCACCAGGGCGACGATCTGCTCGCTGCGCACGAGGTACTCGGTGACGGCCGCCTCGATGCCGGCGGCCTCGTACTCGAGCGCCGACCGGTACGTCGCGCCGTCGCGGGCGACGCGCGTCACCTCGAGCAGCCCGTGCTCGAGCAGGCTGCCGTCGTGCGCGGCGACGGCCCCGGGGCTGGCGATCGCCGCGCGCGCCCCCTCCTCCCCGGCCCACACGTCCGCCACCAGGCGGCCCGCGCTGCCGGGGTTGCGCAGCAGCATCTGGAGCTGTGCCGCCGGGTTCAGCGCCGATCGCGCGAGGTAGCACGCCGTGATCAGCTCACCGACGATCCTCGTCGCGTCGTCGCTGGTGCCGAGGCGCCGCGCGCTCTCCGCGAGCAGCGCGCGGGTGCGCGCCACCAGGATGCGAACCTCGCCGGCGCGCGTGAGGCCACGCCACATCGTATCCTCGCCGAGTGCAGGCGCGGGGTCGAGCCACTGCGGTGGCCCCGCGAGGCGCTCGGCCCGACGTCGCTTGTAGCGCTCGACGGCACTCTCGGTGTTTTCGTTCGCCATGCCCCGGCAACGCTAGTGTCGCGCGCGCGACCGCACAATCCCGACCCCGCCTCCCGCTCGCGAAGACGCCGAGCTTGCACGATCGGAGCACGCCCGACGCCCCCCGGTCGCGCCCGCACGTCCGTCAGGAGCGGCGCCCCTGGGCGCGTCTCGGCGCTCCGGGGCGCGCACCGCCCCGCTCATCGTGCGAACCGCTCCCGCGCGGCGCGGGAGCGCTCCCATCCCCGGCCGGAGCGCCGTTCGCGTGACGGCCGGACTGTCCCCGCTGGCCACCCCCGGCCGGAGCGCCGTTCACGTGACGGCCGGACTGTCCCCGCTGGCCACGCGGCAGCGGACGTCCGTGCGGCTGCGCGGCGCGCGCCGCGTGGGCAACCTGCCCGCGCGGCGCCGGGCCGTGCCCGACGCGCGCGTCGGGGCGCGGTCCGTGCGCTGCGCGCGATGCGTGCGGACGGTGTGCGGGGGTCTCGCGCGGTGGCCGAGCTTCCAGATCGGCGTCGGATGCGGCCTCCGGATCACCCGCGAAGCCGTCGACCGTGACGCGGTCGAGGCGGCGGCCGAGCACGCGCTCGATGGCCCGCAGCTCGCCCTCCTCGGCCCGCGTGACGAACGTCCACGCGTCACCGGTCGCCTCGGCACGCGCCGTGCGTCCGATGCGGTGCACGTAGTCCTCCGCGCTCTGCGGCATGTCGAAGTTCACGACGTGGCTCAGCTTCTCGACGTCGATGCCGCGCGACGCCACGTCGGTCGCGACGAGGACGCGGAAGCGGCCGGTGCGGAATCCGGAGAGCGCCTGCGTGCGCTGCGCCTGGCTCCGGTTGCCGTGGATCGCCGCGCACGAGACGCCGCGCTGCTCGAGCATGCGCGCCAGCCGGTTCGCGCGGTGCTTGGTGCGCGTGAAGACGAGCGCATTGCCGACCTCGTCGCCGCGCAGGAGGTGCAGCAGCAGGCCGGTCTTGTCGTCGTGAGCGACCGGATAGACCGCCTGGCGGATGCCCGCAGCGGCGCTGGTCTTCGGCTGCAGGTCGACCCGCGCCGGATCGCGCAGCAGCGTGCGCGCAAGCTCGACGATCGGCCGCGGCAGCGTGGCCGAGAACAGCATCGTCTGACGCTCGGCGGGAACCTCGGCGAGGACCCGCCGGATCGCCGGCAGGAAGCCCATGTCGAGCATGCGGTCCGCCTCGTCGAGCACCAGGACCTCCACGTCGTCGAGACGCACGTTGCCCTGCTCCATGTGGTCGAGAAGCCGCCCGGGGGTGGCGACGAGGGCGTCGACGCCGGTGCGCAGCGCCCGCACCTGCGGCCCCAGCGCGACGCCGCCCACGATGATCGCGCCGCGCAGGCCCGAGCGCGCGGCCAGCCTGCGGAGCTGCTCTTCCACCTGCCCCGCGAGCTCGCGGGTCGGCGTCAGGATCAGCGCACGGGCGTTGCGGCGCGGCTTACCCTGCAGCAGGCGCTGCAGCAGCGGCAGCACGAAGGCCACGGTCTTGCCGGTGCCGGTGGGCGCACTCGCAAGCACGTCGCGACCGGCGACGGCGGGTGGCACGGCCGCCTTCTGGACGGGGGTGGGTGCCGAGAAGCCGCACGCAGCGACGCTGCGCACGAGGCTCTCGTGCAGGTCGAGATCTTCGAACATGGATTTTCCTTCGCGACACGCGGACGGACCGTCTGGGTCGTCGGGTCGGGCTGGTCCGGCGTGCTTGGTGATTGGAACGAAGGGGTTACCGGTGAGGCCTGCGTTCAGACTCGGAGAGTCTTCGATTGGTTCGTCACGCCGCACTCGAGCTCGGCCGAAGCCGGCGAGCGACGCGTGGCTCCCGTTCGGTTAGCACGCCCGGCGCGCACGTCAAAGCGGCCCCGCCGGCGGTCAGGCGATCGCGGCGCGGAGCTCGGCGCGAAAGTCGGGGGGAGCGATCCCGATCAGCGCGTCCGGACGCTCGTCGTCGGCGAGCACCGAGAGGTCCACCGCCCCGTGCTCGGTGACGATCCACTGTGCGTGGTGGCGCGGCGTGGTCACCATGGTGCGCGCGGGCAACGCCGCGACGATGGTCGAGATGCGCTCGTCGCGCACGGTCGCGGTGGAGCGCAGGCAGAGCAGGCTCCGGCCGCCCGGGGCCGATCCGGCGCCTGCGACGAAGGACTCGTGTCCGCCCGTGCCGGAATGCTGCCGGCCCTCGAGCGCGTCGGCCGCGACGTGTCCGGCGAGGTCCACCGACAGCGCGCCGTTCACGCTGACGAGTCCCGACAGCCGCTGCAGGACGCCGCTCTCGTTCACGTCGGTGACCGGCAGCATGCGCACGTCCGGGTTGCCGTCGAGCCAGCGGTACAGCTCGGCGCTGCCCAGCGGGGAGGTGGCGACGCTCACGCCGGCATGGAGCGGCTTCCGGTTGGTGACTTTCCCGGCGCGGCGCAGGAGCATGACGCCGTCGGAGATCATCTCGGTGTGGATGCCGTAGTCGCCGCCGTCGCCCTCGGCGAGCAGCCGCGCGATCTCGTCCGGGATCGAGCCGATGCCAACTACAGGATCGCACCCGGCGCGATCAGCGCCGCCCCGTGGCGCGCGATCGCGAGGTCCTCCGCGAAGGGCTGCGACGCCGGCAGCGTAACCGGTGTCCTGTCGTGCCGGTACCACGCCGTGACCTCCGACACGTGCACCCGGTTGCCGCCGAGCTCCGGCAGGCCGTCGACGCGCGGCATGTGCGCGTTCGCTTCCGCGATGGCGATGCGCTGCGGGTCGCGCGCCGCAGCCATGAACGGTCGCTAGCTCGCACCCGCCGGGATCCCGAAGCTCATCCAGCCGTCGGCGTCCGGCGGCGTCGTCACCGCGAGGGCGACGCGAGGCGCGAGCCGCATCGCGCGGTGCTCGAGACCGTTGCAGTCCGCCGGCAGGTAGCTGACGCGGGCGCCCATGCCGCGCGCCATGCGCTCCACCGGCCCGAAGAAGCCGCTCACGATGCGCACGCCGCGGTTGCGCAGCAGCGAGTAGGGTACCGCGAGCAGGCCCGTGTAGACCGCGACCTCCTCGAGGTCGGTGCGGACGCCGAGCGCCTCGAGGAACCCTGCTGGCTCGCCGGCAACGAATCCACACACCAGCACGTCGCGCGGACGCACGTGGGCGACCGCCTCTTCGATCGTGACCTGATTGCCCTGCCCGCTCATGGGCCTTCCCGGCGCTGCACACGCGCCACGACGGCGGCCGTGCGGTGCACCAGACTAGGGCCCGGCCGCTGCCGGGGTGCCCTCCGAAGCGCCGATCGCCGCGAGCCGCGCCCGTGCCTCCTCGGCCTGCGGTGTCCCCGCGTACCGTTCCAGGATCTGCTGGTAGAGCTTCCGCGCGTGCGGCAGATTGCGCTGCAGCTCCTCGAAGCGCGCGGTCTCGAGAAGCTGCTCTGCGCCCCCTCCCGAGCACGCCGACAGCACCGTCACGACGATCGCGCCCGCCGCGAGAGCGTGCGCCAGAGCGATCTTCCTGCGACGCTTCATCCGAGCCACCCGTCGCGATCCGTTCCTCGTGGTGGTCCCGCGGCCGCCGACGTCAGCGGCCGACCTGCTTCACCGCGGCGCCGTGCGCCGCCTCCATCTCGCGCGCGATGCGGTCGATCGCCGTGCGCTCTTCCTTCGAGACCTTCGGGCCGATCCCCAGGATCCCACCCGAGGCCTCGGCGATCGCCAGCGCGAACGCGAGGAGAGTCGTCCTGGCCTCGACACGGGCGTCGTCCGGCATCGCGGACAGCAGGTCGCCGATGAGCCGCAGCGAGTCCTCGAAGAAGCCGTCGAGCGGCTTCTTTTCGAGCCAGCCGACGAGCTGCCGGTAGGCCGGCGACGACTCCTCGACACCTCGCAGGCGCGCGGCCTCGAGGATGCCGGCCCGCTCCGCGGCGCTCACCGATCCGTCGGTCCAGGCGACCTGCAGGAGCGGAACCAGGTGGACCAGGGTGACGGTCTCGCGCGTGTAGCCGAGGTCGTGCAGCGCCTTGAGCACCTCGTCGTCGGAGATGCCCGTCGCCTGGCCCATCTCGTGTGCTTCTGCGAGCTCCCGCGCGCGCGCGCGCATCTTCTCGATCAGCTCGCGCTCGCGACGCTGGAAGTACTCGGACTCGTAGCTCCGTCGCCGCTCGTCCCAGAGATCTCGATCCGCCATGCCTCTTTTCCTCGCACCCTCTCGTTCGCGGAGCAAGCGCCCCTTTCGGGTCACTCCTCGGGCGGGTGTGCCGGGACCGGGGCGTCGGGTGGCCGGACGCCGTCGAGCGCACCGATGAACGGCATGTACGTCTGCGAGTCCCTGCTGCGCAGGTCGTCGATCGCGATGCCCATCAGCAGGAACACCGCGATCACACCCGAAACGAGGATCGCGCGCGTCATGTTGGTGCCGTAGCGCAGGTGCATGAAGTAGGTGACCACGAGCGTCGCCTTGGTGAAGGCGACCACCAGTGCGACCACGATGTTGAAGTGGCCCAGGTCGACGTGCGCCGACGCCACCGTCACCGCCGTGAGGACCATCAGCGCCCCGAAGACCGCCAGGTAAGTCGGGACCGAGATGGTGTGCTGCTGCGACGTGCCGGTCGAGATGCGAGTTTGCTGCTGCGACGTGCCGGTCGAGATGCGAGTTTGCTGCTGCGACATGGCGCCCTCAGTGGCGTCCGATCAGGTAGAGAAGCGGGAACAGGAAGATCCAGACCAGATCGACGAAGTGCCAGTACAGGCCCGTCATCTCCACCGGCGCGTAGTACCCCGCGTCGAACCAGCCCCGTTGCGCAAGCACGACCAGGGCGCCGATTACGCCGATGCCGATGACCATGTGCAACGCGTGCAGCCCGGTCATCACGAAGTAGAGGCAGATGAAGAGCTGGTGCTGCGCCGCGTCCGGGCCCTGATAGGTGAAGTACATGCCCGGCACGAGTCCCTCGTGGAACTTGTGGGTGTACTCGTAGGCCTTCACTCCGAGGAAGACCGCACCCAGGATGATCGTCGCGACGAGCCACGCGATCTGACCCTTCTTCGTCCCGTGCTGCGCCGCGTGCACGGCGAACACCATCGTGAGGCTGCTGCCGATCAGAACCACGGTGTTGAACGCACCGAGGTTCAGCGAGAGGTGGTTGCTCGCCGCCTCGAAGGCGTCCGGGAACAGAAAGAAGTAGTAGAAGTAGGTGGCGAAGACCGCGCCGAAGAATAGCACCTCCTGCGCGAGGAACAGCCACATCCCGAGCGTCGACGCCTGGTACTGCTGCTCGGCGTCGTCGAACTGGTGCGCGTGATACGGGAGCACGCCGGAAGCCGCGTCACGCAACTCTCTTCACCTCCACCGGCTCGCTGTAGTCGTACGGCTCGCTGGTCACGACCGGCGTGTGGTCGAAGTTCTCGGTGGGCGGCGGGGACGACGTCTGCCACTCGAGGCCCACGGCTCCCCAGTGGTTGGCCTCCGACTTCGGGCCGTAGCGCATCGACCAGAGGAGATAGAGCACCGGCAGCAGGTAGCCGATGCCGAGGATCGACGCGCCCGCGGTCGAGAACACGTTCAGGACCTGGAACTCGTCGGGGTACACGTGGTAGCGCCGCGGCATTCCGAGAAAGCCGAGAACGAACTGCGGAAAGAACGTCAGGTTGAAGCCGAGGAACACGATGATGGCCGCGATCCTCGCCAGCGTCTCGTTGTAGAGCCGCCCGGTCATCTTCGGCCACCAGAAGTGGATCGCGCCGAGGTATCCCATGAGCGCGCCACCGACCATGATGTAGTGGAAGTGCGCGACCACGAAGTACGTGTCGTGCAGGTGGACGTCGGTCGCGAGCGTCGACAGGAAGAGCCCCGTCAGCCCCCCGATGGTGAAGAGGCCGATGAAGCCGAGCGCGTAGACCATCGGCGCCTGCAGCGACACCGACCCGCGATACAGGGTTGCGGTCCAGTTGAAGACCTTGATCCCCGACGGGATCGCCACAAAGAAGCTCAACAGCGAGAAGATGAGGCTCGCATTGGCCGACTGGCCCGACACGAACATGTGGTGTCCCCAGACCAGGAAGCCGATCAGCGCGATCGCGATGCTCGACGCGGCGATGAACGAGTAGCCGAAGATGCGGTTGCGCGAGAAGCAGGTGATGATCTCGCTGATCACCCCCATCGACGGCAGGATCATGATGTAGACCGCCGGGTGCGAGTAGAACCAGAACAGGTGCTGGAAGAGGATCGGATCGCCGCCCAGTGCCGGATCGAAGAGCCCGATGTGAAACGCGCGCTCGACCATCATGAGCAGCAGCGTGATCGCGATCACCGGCGTGCCCAGGATGAAGATGATGCTGGTCGCGTACATCGCCCACACGAACAGCGGCAGCCGCCCCCAGGTGAGGCCCGGTGCGCGCATGCGGTGGATGGTCGCGATGAAGTTGACCCCGGTCAGGATCGACGCGAAGCCGGTGACGAATGCGCCGAACGCGCCGGAGAGCACGTTCGAGTTCGACGACATCGTGCTGTAGGGCGTGTAGAACGTCCAGCCGGTATCGATGCCGCCGGCGAGCAGTGCCCACGCGGCGAACAGCGCGCCGATGTTGAAGATGTACCAGCTCGCGAGATTCAGCCGCGGAAACGCCAGGTCGCGTGCGCCGATCATCAGCGGCAGCACGAAGTTCCCGATCACGGCAGGAATCGACGGGATCAGGAAGAGAAAGATCATCACGACGCCGTGCATCGTGAACAGCTTGTTGTACGTGTCGTCGCCGACCAGGTCGCCGGCCGGCGTCAGCAGGTCGAGCCGGATCATGAGCGCCGCGAGGCCGCCCAGCCCGAAGAAGACGGTGATCGAGGCGAGGTAGAGGAGCCCGATCCGCTTGTGGTCCTTGGTGAAGAGCCAAGAGCGCACGCCGTAGTCGGCGTTGAGGTAGTTCACCTCGGCATCGCGCGCCTCGAACACGACGGTCTCGGTCATGGTCCACCCCGTTCCGGCGCATCACCCGTGGCGCCGCGTACGGTCCTGCGCTGCGCGATGCGCATCAGCTCTGCCCTCCGTGTACCGGCAGCATGGCATGCGCCTTCCCGGACCCGGCCGCTGCGTCCGCGCCAGCGGCTTTCGGGCCCTGCAGCGACTTGATGTAGGCGAGCAGCTGCAACAGCGATTCCTCGCTCACCTGTCCCTTGAACGTCGGCATGATCGGCTGGTACCCCGCGACGACCGCGGCCTGCGGGTTCAGGATCGCCTCCCGCAGGTACGTGTCATCGGCGACCACGGTACGACCGTCGGCGAGCTGCACCTGCTTGTTGAACAGTCCTGCGAGCGTCGGACCGCGCGACCCGGTCTCCGCCTGGTGGCAGCTCCGGCAGCCGAGCTGCTCGAACAGCTTCTCGCCCTCGGCCAGCATGTCGCCGGAGCCCGACCCGCCGGACAGCCAGTTCTGGAACTCGGCCGGCTCCATCACGACGATGCGTCCGATCATCCGTGCGTGCGCCGTGCCGCAGAACTCGGCACAGAACAGGTGGTACTCGCCGACCTTGTCGGCCTCGAACCACATCGACGTGTACCGGCCGGGAACCGCGTCCTGCTTCACGCGAAACGCCGGGACGTAGAAGCTGTGGATCACGTCCTCGGACGTCAGCAGAAGCCTCACCGGCCGTCCCACCGGGACGTGCAGCTCGTTGATCTCGCGGCGGCCCTCGATGTGCTGCGCCTTCCACATCCACTGCTTGCCCACGACGTACACCTGCATCGCGTCGTCCGGCGGCGTGCGCATGGTCACGAAGACGCGCGCGCCCCAGCCGAAGATGATCATCACCAGGATGAACGGGATGACCGTCCAGGTGAGCTCGAGCGCGAGGAAGCCGCCTCCGGTCGGCACGACCTTACGCGCCCGGCTGCGGCGGTAGCGGATCACGAACGCGAACAGGACGAACGCGATCAGCACCGAGAAGAACGCGCTCAGGGCGACCAGGAAGAAGTACAGCGTGTCGACTTGCCCGGCGACCGTGGAAGCCTGCTCGGGAAGGAGCGAGAAACGTCCGATCATGAGGCGCCGGTCCCGTGTCGCGCGGTGCGCCGCCGCGATTCCCGACGCAGCGCACCGCCGATGAAGACGGCGAGACCGAGCATCGTCAGCACGCCGCCGACCCGCACCGAGTTGAGCGCGACCGCGGAGTAGCGCCCCATCGCGGGATCGTAGTGGAAGCAGAACAGCAGAACCTGATCGACGAGCGTACCGATCTTGCCCTGCGCGCTCTCGACGAGCCCGAGACGCAGGTCCCGCGGGGAGTACTCGATTCCGAAGAGATAGCGAGAGACGCGGCCTTCCGGGGTCAGCAGCACCACGCCCGCCGGATGGGCGTACTCGCCGCGCTTCTCGTCGTACTGGTAGCGAAAGCCGACGGCTTCGGTCAGCGCCGCGACCTGCTCTGCGTCCCCGGTGAGGAAGTGCCAGCCGCTCTCGGCGCCGGCCCGCTCGTAGCGCCCGAGCGTGTCCTTCTTCTTGACGGCCGCCTGCTCGGCGGTGTCGCGCGGGTCGAAGCTCACGGTCACGATCTCGAAGTCCTGCCCTGGCTCCAGCTTGAGCGGCTTGAGCGAGCTGGCAAGGCCGTTCAAGTGCAGGCCGCAGAGCATCGGGCACGAGTAGTACGCCAGCGACAGGATCACCGGCTTCGAGCCGAAGTAGTCACCCAGGCGAACGGGCTTCCCGGCCTCGTCGCGCAGTTGCACGTCGAGCGGCACCTCGTGGTCGAGCTTCTGGTCGAAGCCGACCTCGCGCAGCGCCGCCGGCCGATCGCTGGCGGTGAGCCTCTGCTCGCCGGGCTGCGTCGCGACCCGGCCCGGCTGGCCGGCGAACGTCTCCTCCGCGGCACGTCCCGCGCCGCCGGTGCCGAGCAGCAAGACCCCGGCGAGAGCGGCCGCGCCGACGCGCAATCTGCGGCTGGCGCTCCTCACGGCGCGCCCCCCCGTTGCGCATCCGCGGCCGGCGGCGCCGCAGCGGGCGGCGGCGCGATGCCGCGCTCGGCGAGCAGGTCCATGGCGCGCTCGATCGGGATGCGGACCACGCCGGCACGCCGATCGACCCAGCCGTAGGTCGTCAGCACCTGCCGCTCGGCGTTGCGGTGCTCGTAGATGTCCAGCGCGGGATCGACCTGAAGACGCGGCGCGGGTGGCTCGGTGCGACCGTAGCTCGCGGCGAGCGGGCTCGCGGGCGGATTGCGCTTCTCCTGACTCGCGATCATCAGCGGGCGCAGGATCGCCACCACCACCACGCTTAGGATCGCCAGCACGACGAACAGCACGCCGGCGAGATACAGCAGGCGATTGCCGACGGCGTCTTGCTCGTGGCCCGCGCGTACCGCGGCCTCGAGCTCGACCGGATCGACCTCGCGGCGCGGACCGCTCATGCGTTCACCTCCGGCAGCGACGGATCGTTGAGCGCCAGCAGGGGGCTTCGCGCCAGGCGCGAGACGAAGAACCACAGCCAGACGCCGCCGATTCCGATCACCGCGGTGACGTCGAGCCAGTGCGGCATCGCGTTGCCGGGGTGCATCGACGGCGCGACCAGCCAGTACAGGTCGACGAAGCGCATGAAGAGCATCCACAGCGCCACGATCGCGAGCTTCGGACCGGCGCGCTTGATCCGGCGCTGCAGCAGGACGGCGAACGGCACCGCGAAATGCAGGATCAGCAGCCCGTAGCCGACCATCCTCCAGCCGCCCTGCGAGCGTGTGAAGTACCACGCGTTCTCCTCGGGAAGGTTTCCGGACCAGATGATCAGCAGCTGCGAGAACGAGAGGTAGGCCCAGATCATCGTGAAGGCGAGCATCATGTTGCCGAGGTCGTGGAACTCCCCGGGTCCGAACACGCGCCCGACGGCCTCGCGACGCGACAGCAGCACCGCGAGCGGGATGCAGAACGCGAACGCCGCGAGCCCCTGGCCGCCCATGACCAGCAGCCCGTACACGGTCGAGAACCAGTGCGGCTCGAGCGACATGGCCCAGTCGACCGCCGCGAAGGTGACGGTGATCCCGTAAAGCACGAGCCCGCCGCGGCTCAGCAGCTCCATCCGGACGATCCCCCGCGGGTCGGCGTTGCGGTCCTGCTCGAACGACCAGCGACGGAGCAGCCCGGCAACGACGAGCCACACCGCGAAGTACGCCACCGCGCGCCCGAGGAAGAACGGCACGTTCAGGTACCCCGACTTGGCCTGCAGGATGGGATCCTTCGCGACCACGTCCGCGTGCGACCACTCGTAGAGGTGGTGCGTGCCCAGTGCGATCGGCACGAACAGCACCGCCAGCAGAGGGATCGTGCCGATGGCCGACTCGAGCAGCCGGCGGATCACCGCGCCCCAGGCGCCACCCGCGATGTGGTGGATCATCAGGATCGCCATCGAGCCCAGCGCGATGCCGAACCAGTACAGGAAGCCCAGCAGGTACGATCGGAAGAACTGTTCGGGCGACACGAACAGGCCGACCAGCGTCAGAGCGAGCCCCGCGACGCCCGCGATCAGTGCAGTGCGCTGCACGCGGAGCACCGGGTGCTCGGCGTCCAGGGTCAGATTGCTTGCCACGACTGCCACGTCAGTGCCCCGCCGCGCCCTGGCCGAGGGCCGCGCCCTGGCCGAGGGCCGCGCCCTGGCCGAGGGCCGCGCGCTGGCCTTCGGGCACGTCGCCGATCGTCGCGTTCTGGCTGAGCTGCAGGGCGCGGATGTAGGAGATGATCGCCCAGCGATCGTCGACCGGCACCTGGGCGCGATAGCTCAGCATGATGCCAAAGCCGTTGGTGATCACGTCGAAGAAGTACCCCGCGGGTGCCTCGCGCAGACGCTGGCTGTGGAACGACGACGGACGGCGCAGACCGCGCTGGACGATCATGCCGTTGCCCGCCCCGGTACGGTCGTGGCACGGGCTGCAGTAGATGTCGTAGCGCTCCCGGCCACGGGCGAGCACCTCCGCACTGAGCTCGACCGGCGGCACCGCCACCGGCTGCCCGTTCTCCTTGCCCTCGTGGTACGCCCGGTTGTCGCTGAACGACCCGTGCACCACGGTGCCCGGGACTCGCGGGCGGTTGCCGCGCCCGTCGGCGAAGAATGCGCTCGCCTGATCGGCGTCGTACCGCGGCTGGTCCTGCATGTCCTGCCGGCAGCCCGCGACGAGCGCGGGCAGCGCGAGGACGCCGAGAAGGAAACCGCGCGCGCGCCGCGCACGCGACGGGACTGCGCGCTCAGTGCTCAACTTCCGCCACCGATCGCGGCACGAGCCGCTCCAGGAACCGACGCGTCAGCTCGCGGTCGAACACCGGATCGGTCGCCTCGATGCAGAGGAAGAACCGATCGCGGCTCGCGAGCGCGAAGCGCGGCACGTTGAACACCGGGTGATACGGCATCGGCAGGCCGTTCAAGGCCAGCATGCCGAAGACCGCGAAGAGGGCTGCCGTGAGAACCGTCGTCTCGAAGGTGATCGGGATGAACGACAGGATGCTGTTGAGGGGACGACCGCCCACGTTGAGCGGGTAGTCGATGACCGAGGTCCAGTACTGCAGGGCGTAGCCCGCACACATGCCGAGGATCCCGCCCGCGAGCACCAGCTTCGGCAGGTGGTTGCCATGGACGCCGAGCTCGTGCGCGACCTCCTCGATCGGGTACGGCGTGTAGGCGTCCATGCGCCGGTAGCCACCGGCGCGCGCCTGGCGGATCGCCGCGATCAGCTCGTTGGGCTCGCTGAACTCGGCCATCAGGCCGTAGATCGGCGGATGAAGGCTTGCCGGACGCGTGCTCATCGCATGGCCTCCGACGCTTCGTGCAGCTCGTCCTTCAGCTCGGCGCCCGGCACCAGCGTGCGCATCTCGAAGATCGAGATCATCGGCAGCACGCGGATGAAGAGAAACAGCAGCGTGAAGAACAGCCCGAGGGTGCCGATGAAGGTCGACCAGTCCCAGAAGGTGGGAACGAACCGGAACCACGACGACGGCAGGAAGTCGCGCGACAGGCTCGTCACGACGATCACGTAGCGCTCGAGCCACATGCCGACGTTGACCACGATCGAGATCACCCACAAGGAGGCCAGGTTGGCGCGGACCTTCTTGAACCACAGCAGCTGCGGCGTGAGGATGTTGCAGAAGATCAGGGCCCAGTACGCCGGCGCGAAGTGCCCGAACATGCGGGCGTACATCATGTACCGCTCGTACGTGTTGGCGCTGTACCAGGCCATGAAGGCCTCCATCATGTAGCCGTAGGCCACGATGAGGCCGGTCGCGAGCATCACGCGCGCCATGTTGTCGAGGTGCTTGGGCGTGATGAAGTCTTCGAGGTCGTAGTACTTCCGGATCGGGATCGACAGCGTCACCACCATCGCGAAGCCGGAGAAGATCGCGCCCGCGACGAAGTACGGCGGGAAGATCGTCGCGTGCCAGCCCGGAATCACCGACACCGCGAAGTCGAAGCTGACGATCGTGTGCACGGAAACGACGAGCGGGGTCGAGAGGCCGGCGAGGAGCAGATAGGCCGTCTCGTAGCGCTCCCAGTGCCTCGCCGAGCCGCGCCAGCCGAGCGCGAGGATGCCGTAGATCTTCCGGCCGAAGATGTTCTGCGAGCGGTCGCGCAGAGTCGCGAGATCGGGGATGAGCCCGGTGTACCAGAACAGGAACGACACGCTGGCGTACGTGGAAATCGCGAACACGTCGAACAGCAGCGGGCTGCGAAAGTTAGGCCACATCCCCATCGTGTTCGGGTACGGCAGCAACCAGTACGCGAGCCACGGCCGGCCGAGGTGCATCAGCGGATAGAGGCCCGCGCAGCTCACCGCGAAGAGCGTCATCGCCTCGGCGAAGCGGTTGATCGAGGTGCGCCACTTCTGCCGCAGCAGAAGGAGGATCGCCGAGATCAGCGTTCCGGCGTGCGCGATGCCGACCCACCAGACGAAGTTGACGATGTCGAAAGCCCAGCCGACCGGGATGTTGAGGCCCCAGATGCCCGTGCCGTAGGCGAGCAGCATGCCCACGGACACGATGAACAGCAGCAGGAGCATGAGCGAGACGCCGAGGCCGATGAACCAGCCCTTCGGCGTCTCCCTCGTGAGGACGACCTGGCTGATGCGGTCGGTGACCGTCTCGAAGGTCTGGCCCGGGCCGATGATCTCGGGCGGAACCTGCGAAACGCCGTAGCTCTCGCGGCCGGTCTCGACGGTCATCGGACGTCCTCACCGGCCTTCCCGATCGGGAAGGCCGACACGGCAGGGTGCTTCATCCGACCGGCTCCTCCTCCCCGCGCGACAGCGCCGGGTTCGGATTGCGAACGATCGCGAGATAGGTCGTGCGCGGCCTCGTGTTCAGCTCGCCGAGCACGCCGTAGTTGCGTCCTTCGGCCTTGAGCCTGGCGACGCGGCTCTCCTTGTCGTTGACGTCGCCGAAGACCAGCGCGTCGGTCGGACACGCCTGCTGGCATGCCGTGACGATCTCTCCGTCCTTGACCTTGCGGTCCTCGCGCTTGGCGGCGATGCGCGCGTGGTTGATGCGCTGCACGCAGTACGTGCACTTCTCCATGACGCCGCGCGAGCGTACGGTGACGTCCGGATTGCGCTGCAGCTCGAGGCTCTGGTCGCTGTAGTTCGTGTAGCGGAGGAAGTTGAAGCGACGGACCTTGTACGGGCAGTTGTTCGAGCAGTACCGCGTTCCGACGCAACGGTTGTACACCATCACGTTGAGGCCTTCGTCGTCGTGCACCGTCGCGTTAACTGGGCAGACGATCTCGCACGGCGCGAGCTCGCAGTGCTGGCAGAACATCGGCTGGTAAGCGACTTCCGGGTCCTCGGGCTCGCCGAGGTAGTAGCGGTCGATGCGGATCCACTGCATCTCGCGGCCGACGGCCACCTGCTCCTTGCCGACCACCGCGATGTTGTTCTCCGCGACGCAGGCCACCACGCACGCGTTGCAGCCCACGCAGGCGTTCATGTCGACCGCCATGCCCCAGGCGTAGCCGTCGAACGGCCAGGCCGGGAACATGGTGTCGTCCGGCTTCGGATCGTGCCCGATGTGCTGCGCGAAGTCGGGGTGCTCCCGGTAGTGGTCGAGCGACGTCGCGCGCACGATGTCGCGGCCCTCGAGGCTTCCGTGATGCTGCGTGCAGGCGAGCTCGTAGCTCTCGCCGGTCTTCTTCAGCGAGACTCCGATCGCCTGGTCGCACGCCGCCGTCGTGCGAAGGCGGTAGGCGTCGAACCCGGCTCGGTCACCGACGCGGCCGGCGCGCGAGCGCCCGTAGCCGAGCGTCACGGCCACGACGCCGTCGGCCTGCCCCGGTGCGATCCAGACCGCGCCACGCACCTTGCGATCGCCGAGCCCGAGCTCGACGACGTCGGTGTTCACGAGGCCCAGGCGCGCCGCGTCGCGCGGCGACAGCTCGACCGCGTTGTCCCAGGTGAGCTTGCTGAGCGGCTTGGGCAGCTCCTGCAGCCAGCCGAGATTCGCGAAGCGTCCGTCGAGGATCGTCGGATCCGGGCGGAAGACGATCTCCAGCGCGTCGCCCGCCGCTGGCCCGGGCTTCGCCAGGGCACTCTCCAGATCGGGGCGCACACGGACGCTCCGCGGCGCCGCGGCCGACTTCGCCACCAGGCCGTCGCTCAGCGAGCGCGTCCAGAAGGCCTCGAAGCCCGCCTCGCCGTGCCGGTTCTTCCAGTACGAGCGGACGATCTCGTGGCCCTTCACGCCCCCCTGGCCGAGCAGCATCGCGATCACCTCGTGCGCACTGCGGCCGGTGTACAGAGGTGCGATGAGCGGCTGCAGGATGCTGGCCGTACCGTCGAAGGCGCGACCGTCGCTCCACGACTCGAGAAAGTGTGCCTCCGGCAGGTGCCACTGGCAGAGGCGCGACGTCTCGTCGTCGATCAGCGACAGGTGGGCGCGCAGCGGGACGCGGTCGAGGGCGGCTCCGAAGTCGAGGTCGGCAGGTGCATCGTAGACCGGGTTGCCGCCGAGGATCAGGAGCACCTCGACGCTGCCCGCGCGCATGTCCTTGACGAGGGCCGCGAGCGAGTCGCGCTGCAGCTCGGGACGCGCCTCGACCGGCTCGGTGTAGACGACGGTCTTGCCGGCGTTGCCCAGCGCCGCGTTGATCGCGTGCGCGAGCGCGTGCACCTCGGCCGGCTGCTGGTCCCCGGCGATCACGATGCCGCGGCCGCGGTGCGCCTTCAGATCCGCGACCGCGGCCGCCACCCATGCCGGGGCCTCCACGGCGTTCACGCCCGATGCAGCGACCCCGACGCCGGCGGCGAGAGCGCGCGCGACGACGGGAATGGCGCTCGCGCGGACCGCGAGGCGCTGATCCGCCTTGACGCCGGTGTTCGAAGGGGTGGGCTCCGCGACGTAGAGCCGGTTCATGTCGCGGGCACCGCCGCTCAGACGGCGCTTCGAGACGAAGTCGCGCGCGTAGCGGACGTGCGCGACGCCCGACGACAGGAAGTCCGCATCGAGCGCGACCACGACGTCCGCCTGGTCGAAGCGGTAGTACGTGGTGACGTCTTCCGCGAAGGCGAGGCGTGCGCCGGCGACGACGCTGTCGCGCGCCAGCGGCTCGTACTGGTGCCAGCGAGCCGCGGGGTACTTCTGCTGGAGCTCTGCGATCTGCGCCGCCAGCGTCGGCGACGAGACGGTCTGCGTGAGGATGCGGAGCCCGGCGCCGTCACGCTCCGCCTGCGCCTTCATCGCGGTGTCGAGCGCGGCCGCGAACGCCTCCCAGCTCAGGATCTCGTCGACCCGCCGCACGACCTGCGCTCGGTCCGGGTCGTAGAGCTCCAGGATCGACGCCTGCGCGAACGCATCGCTCGCGCCGAGGCTCGCGGGGTGCTTCGGGTTGCCCTCGATCTTCGTCGGCCGTCCGGCGTGGCTCTCGACGAGCAGGCCCGTGAGCGTGCCTCGCAGCGGCATCGCGGTCGCAAAGTACACCGGCTCGCCCGGCACCAGCTCCTCTGGCGGCTTGACGTACGGAACGATCTTCTCCGGCGGCTGCGTCGTGCAGGCGCCGAGCCCGGCGAGCGCGAGCGATGCGCCCATGAGCTTCATGAACTGGCGGCGATCGACGTGCTCGAGCGTTTCCGCCTGGCGCGGAAACTCCGCCTTCAACCAGGCGACGAAGTCGTCGCTGCCGGCGAGCTCGTCGAGGCTGCGCCAGTACTCGCGACCGGTCTTCCGTGCGAGCTGCTCGCGGATGCCTTCGTGGTCCAGACGTTCCATCAGCAGCACCGTCTCCTGAGGCTCACCGGTGACACGCGGTGCACTCGACGCGGGTTCGCACGTCGTACTCCTCCTTGAGCTTCCGGCCGAGCTCGAGCTGATCCCCGGGAGGCTGGTAGTCCATGCTGAAGATGAACTGCCGCGGGCGCAGGTACTTCTCCGGCTGCCGGTGGCAGTCGAGGCACCACTGCATCTGCAGCGTCGGCTTCTGCCAGAGCACGTTCATCAGATCGACGCGTCCGTGGCAGGTCTCGCAGCCGACACCCTTGGCCACGTGGATGCTGTGATCGAAGTAGACGTACTGCGGCAGGTCGTAGACCTTGATCCACTCGATCGACTCGTCGGTCCGCCAGCTCCGGCGCACCGGCTCGAGGAACTCGGCGTTGGTCCAGATCTGCGAGTGGCAGTTCATGCAGGTCTGGGTGGGCGGCATCCCGGCGTAAGCGAGCTTCTCGACCGTCGTGTGGCAGTAGCGGCAGTCGATGCCCAGCTCGCCCGAGTGGTGCTTGTGGCTGAACTGGATCGGCTGCTGCTTCGCCACGCCCTGCTGCGTGACGTACGGAGAGCTGTTCACCAGATAGAGCCCGTAGACGAGCCCGGCGATCACGAACAGACCGCCGAAGATCGTGAACCTCGACAGAACGTTCGTACTACGGTGGAAGACCTGCACGCCTGCTACCTTGTCCGCTGCCCCTATACCCGGTCGCCCCGCTGCTACCCGGTCGCCCCGCTGCCCCGCGCTCGGCGCGGAGCGAACCCCGCCCGCAGCACGTCGCGTCCGCCGGGGACCATTCCCCCGCGACGGTGCCAACTCTAGCGCTGCGCGTCGTAAGCACAAGCCCCCCGAACTGCATCCCGGCCATTAGGCCCGCTCACAGCCCATTCGGGCGGTGGGCGACGACGCCCGCTTCGACCACCTCCGACCGCGTGGCGTTCGATCGGCCGCCACGCTGGGGTCGCAACGCCAAGCTCGGCGCGCGAGCCGACCGAAGGCGAGCAGGAGCCGAGCCGGACGCCGCTGCGGGTGCAGCCTGTCGGACGGTCCGCCGGCGGGAGTGACCATGGCCGCACGGCCGATCGCATCGGGCATCGTCAGCTTCGGCCTGGTCGCCGTCCCGGTGAAGCGCTACCCGGGTGGTCGCTCGAAATCGCTGTCCTTCAACATGCTCCACCGAAAGGACCACGCACGCCTGAAGCAGCAGTACGTCTGCTCGGCCTGCGGCGATCTGTCGAACGCGACGACACCGTGCGCGGCTACGAGTACGCGAAGGGCGAGTACGCGGTGTTCTCCGAGGACGAGCTCGCGGCGCTCGAGCAGAAGAGCGACCAGTCGATCGAGATCGAGCAGTTCGTGCCGATCGAGCACGTCGACCCGATCTACTTCGACAAGGCGTACCTCGTCGGCCCGGACAAGGGCGGCCACAAGCCCTACCGCCTCCTCGCTGCGGCGATGCGCGAGACCGGCAAGTGCGCCGTCGCGAAGTTCTCGACCCGTGGCAAGCAGCAGCTCGTGCTCCTGCGGCAGGTCGATCGGGGCCTGGTACTGCACACGCTCTACTACGCCGACGAGTTGCGCGGTTTCGCCGACGTCGACCTCGGCGACGAGGTCGCGACGAAGCCCGCCGAGGTCGACCTCGCCGTCAAGCTCATCGAGCAGCTCGCGACCGACCGCTTCGACGCGTCTCTGTACGAGGACGAGTACCGCGCCGCCGCGCTCGCATTGATCGAGCGCAAGATCGAGGGCCACGAGGTCGTCCGCCTGCCCGTGCAGGCGGCGCGTACGCAGGTCATCGACCTGATGGACGCCCTCCGGCAGAGCCTTGCGACGCAGCGCACGAAGGGGCGCCCCGCCGCCACACCGCCTGCCGAGGCGGCTTCCGCGGCGCAGCCGGCCGCCGACGCGCGCCGGGCGAAGCCGGCACGCAAGCCACCCGCACGCACGGCCAAGACGACCGTCCAGGCGCGTCCGGCAGGGGCGCGCCGCTCCGGCTGACCGCTCGTGTTCCCGACGAGGTACCGCCAGAAGCGGCGCTTCGACACCACTTCCGAACCGCGCGGCGAGGACGGCGCGAAACGACGCGGCCGGCGCGCGGCGCGCTTCGTCGTGCACAAGCACCGTGCCTCGCGGCTGCACTACGACCTGCGGCTCGAGGCAGACGGCGTGCTCCACTCGTGGGCGCTCCCGAAGGGCCCCTCGCTCGACTCGAGCGTCAAGCGTCTCGCGATGCAGGTCGAGGACCACCCCGTCGACCACGCGTCGTTCGAGGGAACGATCCCGCAGAGCGAGAGCGGCGGCGGCACGATGATGCTCTGGGATCGTGGTACGTGGCGCCCGGACGAGCCCGACGTTGCGCACGCCATCGAGCAGGGCGAGCTCAAGTTCTCCCTCGCCGGCGAGAAGCTCCGCGGGTCGTGGGTCCTGGTCCGCACCGGCGGGCGCGGTGGCGGGCGCGACGACCGCACGTGGCTGCTGATCAAGCACCGCGACGAGGCGGCATCCGAGGAGGACATCGGCGAGACGCAGCCGTGCTCCGTCGCTACCTGCCGCCTGCTCGCGCAGATCGCGCACGACGAGGGCGGCGACGTCGCGCATGCCGCCAGCGCCGATCCTCCGGCTGCCGTGCAACGGCTGATCCGCGCGCTGCGGGTCGGTAATGGCGCGACGCCTCCGCGCAGCGGGATACGGGAGACCCCGGCGGGCAGGCGCCGCCCGACGAAGGGCGCGACCCGCACCGCCCGCATTCCGTTCCGCGGCGTGCCGATGCTCGCGACGCTCAGTGACCGGCCCTTCCACCGCACGGGCTGGGTCCACGAGGAGAAATACGACGGCTACCGCATTCTCGCCTACAAGGAGGGCGCGCACGCGACGCTGCTGTCGCGCAACGCGAAGGACCGAACGACTTCGTTCGCCGCGATCGCGGCCGACTTCGGGAGGCTCTCGCCGCGCACGCTGCTGCTCGACGGCGAGGCGGTCGCGTTCGACGAGCACCTGGTGTCCCGCTTCCAGCTGCTGCAGAAGGGACACGGACCGATCGTGTTCGCCGCCTTCGACTGCCTCTACCTCGACGGCCACGACCTGCGCGGCGAGCCGCTCGGCGTGCGCCGCGCTGCCCTCGAGCGCGCGATCGCCGGCGCCGAGCGCATCTTCCCGGCACGCCGCCTCGCCGGCAACGGGATCGCCGCGCTTCGCATCGCGAAGCGCAGGGGTTTCGAGGGCCTGGTCGCGAAGGACGCGAGCGCGCCCTACGTCTCGGGCCGGAGTCGCCGATGGCTCAGGGTCAAGGTGACGCAGGCCGACGAGTTCGTCGTCGTGGGCTACACCCGGCCCACCGGCGCACGCAGCCGATTCGGCGCGCTGCTGCTCGGCAGCTTCCGCGACGGCGCGCCGCTCTACGTGGGCAAGGTCGGTACCGGCTTCTCGGGGGAGCGGCTCGAGTCGCTGTGGAGACGCTTCCGACCGCTCGTGCGGCCGAGCTCTGCGCTCGCCGACCCGCCACGCGCGAGCGGTCTGACCTGGCTCGAGCCGCAGCTGGTGGCGCAGGTCGGCTACACCGAGTGGACCGCCGACCGGAAGCTCCGCCAGCCGGTCTTTCTCGGTCTCCGCGACGACAAGAGCCCGGCCGAGTGCGCGCTGCCGGGGACCGCACCGTGACGTCGGCCGCGCGCCGCACCGCCGTGCGGATCTCCAACCCGGACAAGCTCTACTGGCCCGACGACGGCATCACGAAGCTCGACCTGATCCGTTACTACCACGACGTCTTCCCCTGGCTCCGCGCGTTCGTGCGCGACCGGCTGCTGTCGCTCGAGCGTTGCCCCGACGGCATGCGCGGCGACTGCTTCTACCAGAAGGAGAAGCCCAACGGCCTGCCGCCGGACACGCCGACCAGCCTCGTCGAGCACGCCACGGGAGCGACCAACTACGTCGTCGGCGGGCGGCGCGAGACCCAGCCCGCACTCGCCAACCTGGGCTGCATCGCGCTGCACGTCTGGGGCAGCCGCAAGGACGCCCCTCGCCAGCCCGACTGGGTATGCTTCGATCTCGACCCGCAGTCCGGGTCGTTGGCCGATGCGGCGCGCGCCGCGCTGCGCGTCAAACAGGCGCTCGACGCGCTCGAGCTGACCTCGTTCGTGAAGACCTCGGGCGCGCGCGGCGCCCACGTCTTCGTGCCGATCCGCGTCGGGCCGGACACCGACGACGTCAAGGGGTTCGCGGTGGCACTCGGCGCCCACCTCGCGCGCGCGTATCCCGACGAGCTCACCGACGAGGCGCGCACCGCCGGGCGCCGCGGACGGGTCTACCTCGATCCGTTCCGCAACGGCTTCGGCCAGACCGTCGTGTCGCCCTACTCCGTCCGCCGCCGCCCGCGCGCCCCGGTCTCGATGCCACTCGACTGGTCCGAGCTCGATCCCGCGCTCGACCCCGCGGACTTCCACATCGGCAACGCGCTCGCCCGCCTCGAGCAGGCCGACCCCTGGCGCGACTTCTTCGCGCACAGGCAGTCGCTCGGGCCCGCCCTGCGTGCGGTGCGCTCCCTCTGAGGGACACGCGTGAAGAGCGAGCAGGCCGCGTGATACCACTGCGGCATGCGATACCTGCACACCATGGTGCGCGTCAGCGACCTCGACGCCTCTCTCGAATTCTACTGCGGCAAGCTCGGACTCAAGGAGCTCGGACGGCAGGACAGCCCGGCCGGCCGCTTCACCCTGGTCTTCCTCGCGGCGCCCGGGGACGAGACCGCGCAGGTCGAGCTGACCTACAACTGGGACCCGGAGACGCTGGCGGGCGGCCGCAACTTCGGTCACCTCGCCTACCAGGTCGACGACATCTACGAGACCTGCCGGCGCCTCGCGGAAGCGGGCGTGACGATCAACCGGCCGCCACGCGACGGTCGCATGGCGTTCGTTCGCTCGCCAGATCAGATCTCGATCGAGCTCCTCCAGAAGGGCGCCGCGCTCCCGCCGCAGGAGCCCTGGAAGTCGATGCCGAACACCGGGATCTGGTGATCGCCCCGTCGGACCGGGTGCGCACCGATCACGTCGGCCCCGTCGCGTGCGCCTGCGCGCCCGACGGGCGCCCGACCGCGCGCGCGCGGCTCAGGAACGGCGCCTCGCACCAGCGGTAGAACGCGCGCCCGGCGGCCAGCACGAGGGGCGTCGACGCGACGAAGATCGCGAGGCTCGTCGGCAGGCCGTACTCGATCACCAGCGGATTCGCCGCGATGCGCCGCGCCAGCGGCTCCAGAGCGAGCTGGATCGGCCGGTGGACGAGATAGAGGCTGTACGACCACACCCCGACGTCGGCGAGCCAGTGGCCGAGGCGCGACGGCCGTCCCGACGACGGGAGCTGCAGAAGCGCGAGCAGCAGCAGGCCGAAAGCCACGCCGTAGACCGGCTCGCGCACCACCCAGATCCCGTAGTGCCAGTTGTGGTACTCGCCGAGGTAGACGACCAGAGGGACGATCGCTGCCACGAGCCACCAAGAGCCGAGCGTGGCCGGCAGAGCCACGTTGCCGGCCGCCCACTCGGCGAGCAACGCGCCGACGGTCCATTCGACCCAGCGCGCGAGGAACAGCTCCCACGCGGGGCCGGCGAAGCCGACGGGCAGCGGCAGCAGGGTGATGAGCAGGCGGTAGGCGAACGTGACCGCGAACGTGACCGCGAGCGCCCGCCACGGCCCGTGCCGCCGCATGAGCAGGAACACGGCGGGGTACGCGAGATACAGCTGCGCCTCCACCGCGAGCGTCCACGACGGTGGGTTGACGCCGAGAAACGTCGCGTCGTGCAGGGTGTGCACGAGCGCGAGCTGCGCCAGCAGCGATCCGGACGTCACCGGCCACGTACCGGTCGCCAGCAGGAGCAGCAGGATCGCCCCGACGACGCTGCACGCGTAGGGTGGGTAGAGACGCCAGAAGCGCCGGCGGAAGAATACGCCCCAGTCGGGTGCGGACGCGCGGCCCTCGCGCCGCGCGCGCGCCTCCGGCCAGTGGATGCAGAAGCCGCTCACCACGAAGAACAGCGGCACGCCCAGGTATCCGAAGCCGAGCACGAAGCCGAGCCACGGCAGGAACGGCTCGCCTGCGTTCGGTGCGCCGACGTACGCCGAAACCGACATGTGGCACAGGACGACGATGAGCGCCGCGAAGCCCCGCGCCTGGTCGATCCGTGCGAAGCGCAGAGTCGTCTCGCTCGCCGCGTCGGCGGCCTGTGCGGCTCCTGTCGCGGCGCGGACGGGCGCTGCGGCGCCGACGTACGAAGCCGACTCCGCGACGCACCCCGACGGCGGCGTCACGCAGCCTGCGCGCGAGCGACCGGCGGTCGCACGGTCGAGCGGCCGAGCGAGGCCGCGACACGCGGCGTCGCCGCCCGATCGAGCTCCGGCCTGCTTGCGTCGCCCCCATCCAGCTCGGGCCTGCCTGCGTCGCCCCCATCCAGCTCGGGCCTGCTTGCGTCGCCCCCATCCAGCTCGGGCCTGCCTGCGTCGCCCCGGTCGAACCCGGGGCCGCCGCTCGCTTCGCGCACCGCCGACCCCTGCGCCCTCGACGGGCAGCGCAGCCTCCGCCATCGCGGCTCGCCGTAGCTCCGGATCATGGTCCCTCCGGCACCTGTTTCGCAGAGAGCGCGAACCCCGTCGAGTCGGACCGCCGGCACCCCGCACGGCGGATGGCCCCACGCCATCAGCGCAACGGCTCGAGGCTGAAGGTCTTCGCGCGCATCGTTATGCGCGCGGCGCGCGCCTTCACCACCTGCGTCGGCGCCGCGGCGCTCCAGCGCCGAGGCGACGGCAACACCGCCGCGAGAAGGGCAGCCTGTTGCGGCGTCAGCTTCGCTGCCGACACCCGGAACGCCCGTTCCGCGGCCGCCCCGACCCCGTACACCCCGTCGCCCCATTCGACGACGTTGACGTAGACCTCGAGGATGCGCCGCTTGCTCCAGAACAGCTCGAGCAGCGCCGTGAAGTACACCTCGAGCGACTTGCGGAGCCAGTTTCGTCCCGTCCACAGGAACGTGCTGCGCGCGCACTGCATGGTGATCGTGCTCGCACCGCGCACCCGGCGACCCTGCTCTCGCCGGTTGTACGCGCGCGCACGCTCGACCTCTGCGAAGTCGACCCCGTGATGCCGGAAGAAGCGGGCGTCTTCCGATACCAGCACGGCGGCGAGCAGCGCCGGGCTCACGTCCACGAGATCGACCCACCGGTACTCGACGCCCACCCACCTCGCGTGCAGCAAGCCTTCACCGAGACGCAGAACCATGAGCGGCGTCAGCGGTGGGTCGACGAAGCGCAGCAGCAGAACCGAGGCGACCGACCAGACGAGGAAGGCCGCCAGGACGCGGCCGCTCCAGCGCAGCACGCGGCGGAGCGGGGCACGGGACGTGGGGCGCCGTCTCACCATCCCGTCGCGACGTACTTCGTCTCGCAGAACTCGCGCAGGCCGAGGTGACCTCCCTCGCGCCCGATCCCGCTCTGCTTGACGCCGCCGAACGGCGCCGCGGGATCGGACACGAGGCCGCGATTGAGACCGACCATGCCCGACTCGAGCGCCTCGGCGACGCGGAGCCCGCGCGCGAGGTCGCGCGTGAAGACGTACGCCACGAGCCCGTGCTCGGTGTCGTTCGCCTGCCGGAGGACCTCGCGCTCGTCGTCGAAGCGCACGATCGGCGCGACCGGTCCGAAGATCTCCTCACCGAGGATGGGCGAGTCGGGTGCGACGCGGTCGAGTACCGTGGGCGCGTAGAAGAAGCCCGGCCCGTCCGGCCGCATCGCCCCGGTACGCACGCGAGCGCCGGACGCGCGCGCAGCGCCGACCAGGCGCTCGACCTTCTCGCGCGTGCACGAATCGATCAGCGGTCCGAGCTGCGTCCGGGGATCGAGCCCGTGCCCCACCTTGAGCGCCGCCATGGCCTGCGCGAGTCTGCCGGCGAATTCGTCGGCGACGCTCGCCTCCACGTAGAAACGGTTCGCCGCCGTGCAGGTCTCGCCGTTGTGCCGCATCTTGGCGATCATCGCGCCGTCGACCGCGGCGTCGAGGTCGGCGTCGCCGAAGACGAGGAACGGCGCGTTGCCGCCGAGCTCCATCGAGCACTTGACGACGCGCTTCGCCGCCTCGGCGAGGAGCACGCGACCGACCTCCGTCGAGCCCGTGAACGACAGCTTCCGCACCCGCGCATCGGCGAGGATCGCGTTGGCGACCTCGGCGCTGCGCGTCGTCGGCAGGACGTTCACCACGCCAGGCGGCACGCCGGCCTCGGCGAGCAGCTCCTGCAGCAGCAGTGGCGTGAGCGGGGTCTGCTCGGCCGGCTTCAGAACGACCGCGCAACCCGCCGCCAGCGCCGGCGCGATCTTGCGCGTCGCCATCGCCGCCGGAAAGTTCCACGGCGTGATCAGCAGGGCCACACCGATCGGCTGGTGCAGGACGAGAATGCGACTCGAACCGCTCGGCGAGGCGACGAGGCTGCCGGCGTTGCGCACCGCCTCCTCGGCGAACCAGCGAAAGAACTCCGCCGCGTAGGCGACCTCGCCGCGCGCCTCTGCGACGGGCTTGCCGTTCTCGCGCACGATCAGCTCGGCGATGCGCTCGGTGTCGCGCCGCATGAGCTCGAAGACGCGGCGCAGGATCTCGCCGCGCTCGCGCGGCGGCCGGCCCGCCCACGCCGGCTGCGCCGCGTGCGCCGCCGCGACCGCATCGAGGCCGTCGGCGACCGTCGCGTCCGCGACCTCCGCGAGCGTCTCTCCCGTGGCCGGGTCGTGGACGGGGAAGCGCTCGCCACGCTCCGCCTGGCGGAAGCGTCCGCCGATCGCGAGCCGTGTCGGGATGTCCTGCCTCGTGCCGGTCGTCGCCATGCCTCGCCCTCTACCCCCACCACTATCGTTCCCCGCCGGCGGCGTCGAAGGTCGATCTGCTACCGTGCCGGCCATGCCGATCGAACTGCTCCGCGCTGCCGATGCCGAGCGCGCCCAGCGGCGCGCCGCGGGAGGTCTGCGGGCGCGCGGGCTCCGCGCCGGTGACCGCGTCGCCGTGATCGCCGGCGACGCACCGTCGGCCTACGTGGCGGTCGCGCTCGGCGCGCTCCGCACCGGCGTGGTCCCGGTGCTGCTCAATCCGGCACTGCTCCCGGCCGAGCAGGAGGCCCTGCTCGAGGACGCGCAGCCGGCGCTGGTGCTACGGGAGCCGGACCTGCCAGCACTGCTCGACGGGCGCGAGGCCGAGCTCGCGCCTGCCCCGCTCGCGCGCCCGATGCTCTACACGTCCGGCACGACCGGTCGCCCGAAGGGCGTCTGGTCGGGCATGCTCGACGAGGCGGACGCCGCCGCACTGCTGGAAGAGGAACGCGCGCTGTGGGGCTTCCACGACGGCGACGTCCACCTGGTCGCGTCGGCGCTCTACCACTCGGCACCGCTGCGCTTCGCCGCCGGGACGCTGCTCGCCGGTGGCGACGTGGTCTTCCTGGGCGGCTTCGACCCCGCCCGCATGAAGGACGCGATCGCGCGCCACGAGCCGACGACGACCTTCGTCGCCCCGGCGCACCTGCAGCGCCTGTTCGCGTCGGGCGACCTGCCGCCGCTCTCGTCGTTCCGCCTGGTCGCCCACGCCGGCGCGCCCTGCCCCGACCCGCTCAAGCACGAGGCGCTGCGGCGGTTCCCCGAGGGCTCGGTGTGGGAATTCTACGGCTCCACGGAGGGGCAGTTCACGGCCTGCCCCGCCGCGGACTGGCTCGCGCACCCGGGTACCGTCGGCCGCGCCCGCGCGAACCGCACGCTCGCGATCGACGACCACGGCACGATCTGGTGCACCGTGCCGCGCTGGGCGCGCTTCAGCTACTGGCGCGCCCCGGAGAAGACGGCGCACGCCTGGCGCGGCGACGCGTTCAGCGTGTTCGACCTGGGCTCGCTCGACGACGACGGCTTCCTCTACCTCGACGGCCGCCGCGACGATCTGATCATCAGCGGCGGCGTGAACGTCTACCCGCTCGAGGTGGAGCGCGCGCTGCTGGCGCATGCCGACGTCCGCGACGCCGCGGTCTTCCCCCTCGACGACGAGCGCTGGGGACAGATGGTGTGCGCGGCGGTGGTCGGCGATGCGAGCGACGCGGAGCTCCAGGCCTGGCTCGCCGCGCGCCTCGCTCCCTACAAGAGGCCGAAGCGGTTCTTTCGCGTCGGCGCGATCCCGCACACCCCGACCGGGAAGGTCCGCCGCGGCCGTCTCGCCGAAGACCTCGGATTGACCGTCAGCCGCGGCACGGGCGTCGCCACCCGCTCGTTCTGAGCCGCCCGGGCAACGCTCGGCGCGCACAGCGCACGGCTGGTCCTCGTCGCCAGAGCGGCGCGAGATGGAACGCCGTGCCGGCTTGATCCTTCGTGGCGGGCGGCGCCGGTGCGACGTTGCGATGGACACGCCCTGCGGCCTTACGTGGCCGGCGGAGCCGGTGCGACGTCAGTCGTTCGACGCACGCACCTCGCGCACCAGCCTCTCGATGCGCGACGAGGCATCGCCCACGTCGCGGAACGTCTCGAGCTTCGCGCCGGCCTTCGGGTAGCTCCCCGGGTTGCGCAGCTCCTCGGGGGTCAGCAGCTTGCGCGCCTCCCGGTTGGGGTTCGTGTACGGAAGCGCTCGCGAGATCAGCACGCTCACCTCGGGACGCAGCACGTAGTCGAGGAACGCGAGCGCGACCTCCGGATGAGGCGCGCCGCGCGGAATCGCGAGGCTGTCCACGAAGCGGTGCGCGCCCTCCGCCGGCAGCACGAAGTCGTACTTCGGATGCTCGTCGAACAACCGGGCCGCCTCGCCCGACCACACGATGCTGATGTCGGCACTCCCGTCCAGCATCGCCGTCGTGGGGCTTCGGGAGTCGACGCGCCCGACGAGCGGGAGCCACCTGCGCAGGAGCGGGCGCGTCTTCTCGAGCGTCGCCGGGTCGACCTCGTTCAGACCATGCCCCAGGGTCGCCAGTGCCCAGGCGACCATCTCGCGCGGATCGTCCAGCACGACGATGCGGCCCCTGTGCCGTTCGGCGAACACGTCACGGTAGCCCTTGACGGGCGTCTTGATCCGCTCGGTGTTCACGACGATCCCCACCGTGCCCGACATCCACGGTACCGAGTAGCGCTGCTCCGGGTCGTGCGGCAGGTTCCGATCCTCGGGCGCGATGTTCGCGAAGTGCGGCAGCCTCGCGAAATCGAGCGGCAGCAGCGCGCTCTGCGCGACGAGCGCCTCGACCACGCTCTCGGACGCCAGGATCAGGTCGTAGCGCGAGGGCTGCGCCGCGAGCTTCGCCAGCATCTGCTCGCTCGAGCCGACCGCCTCGTAGAGCACCCGGACGCCGTGCTCCGCGCCGAAGCCGTCGATGACCGGCTGCGGCACGTACTCGGTGAAGGCGAACAGCCGCATCTCCACGCGTCCGTCGCGGTCGGCGATGCAGCCCGAAAAAGCCAGGACGGAAAGCCCGACGAGCAGCGCACGCGTCGCCCGCACCACGTGCGGCATCACGGCGCGCGCGGTGCCCACGTGCGGCATCACGGCGCGCGCGGTGCCCACGTGCGGCATCACGGCGCGCGCGGTGCCCACGTGCGGCATCACGGCGCGCGCGGTGCCCACGTGCGGCATCACGGCGCGCGCGGTGCGTACCAGCGGCTTCACGGCGCCGGCGGCGCGCCGGGGCGGCTTCACGGCGCGGGCACGAGCAGCTCGATCTGCTCGTCTCCGTCGGGCAGCGCCGCGAAGTGCTGCCACAGGGACACCATGTCGGCCTCGCGCTGGTGCGCGCCGTACATCGCATAGAGCGCGCGCACCACGGACCGCACCTCCGAAGCCGGCACCGTCGTCTCCGACTCGCGACCGACGCGGCGCACGATCAGCGACAGCGGGACCGCGTGCACCCCGCTGGCGTCGACCGCCGCCGCCGGGCGAAAGTCGGGCTGGCGGTAGGCGACGCGCGCCGGCGACACGCACCGGAAGCCCGCGCGCCCGTAGATGCGGAGCCGGGCCTGGCCCGCCTCGTCGGCACTGCGCCGGGCGCTGCCCGCATCGTCCGCCTCGCACCGGGCGCTGCCCGCCGCGT
>Ga0194132_10002240_pt1 | contig 36965 bp, 36 predicted proteins | sample TA2KigOf80mmetaG_FD_148612 | JGI IMG/M metagenome (GOLD analysis project Ga0194132, IMG submission 148612) | Freshwater microbial communities from Lake Tanganyika, Tanzania - TA2015054 Kigoma Offshore 80m | ecosystem: Environmental > Aquatic > Freshwater > Lake | place: Tanzania: Lake...
GCGAAAAGGTCATCTGCCGCATCTTAACCCCCAATCAGCCGTTCATCCTTCAGCCGATTCTCTCACAAATCGAATCAGTCAGCGACCTTTTGCAGAGGTTCCTAAAATCAATATTTTCAAATAACTAACTAGAATCTCCCGGGTGTGACGGCCGTCACAGCCGGGTTCCGTGGGGTGTGACAGATTGCACACAGGACGGAATATCCATTCCGCCCTTCCCTCAAGAGCAGACTTGAGGCCGGCCGAAAAGCCGGCCTCTTTTTTTGGCAAAAAGTCGCCGTGTCCCTCGCGGGTCACCGGCCTTTGGGCTTGCGCGCGGTCATGTGCAGGAAGAATCCGAAGCGTTTCTCGGCCCACGAGCGAAACCACGGAAGCGGGAAATATTTGATCTCCGATTTCCAGAACTCGAAATCTTCGAATCCGGCGAAAAGGGCCATGGCGTCGCTCTTCGAATAAAAGCTCGAATGCGGATTATAGTTGTCTTGGCCTGCGGTCGATGTGTCGGTGCTCACATCGAGAAGCCGTTTAGGGCTGAGGCCGTGTTGCCGGCATACGGCGAAGACATCGCGCAACTTTCTGGGCCCCAGGCGCGCGATGGCGTCGGCGCCAGGCAGGCGCAACATCAGCCAGATCAACGGATACACGACCCCGAGCACGAAATAGTAATGGTAGGAGTGGCGCCCATAGAGCATCACGCGCACCATTCCGCCAGGCTTTAAAATGCGGACCACTTCGCGGCAGGCGGCGGGGGTATCCGGCACGTGGTGCAGGACGCCGAAGGAATAGACCACGTCGAACGTGTGATAGGCGAAAGGAAGCCGCGTCGCGTCGGCGTTGACGAAACGGCCGGGCAAGTCGCACAGGCGAAAATGCTCTTGCGCCAGTTTCAGGCTTTGGAAGCTCAAATCCACGGCTTGGTAATCGACGCCGCCCTCGCTGAGAAAGCGGCCGTCGGTGCCGACGCCGCAGCCCACTTCGAGGACTTTCTTGTCTTGGCATGACGCCAGGAATTCGGCCCGTCGCGGCGTTCCGATTTTCAGCCAGCGCCGATAGATGGCCTCGAACATCTCCCGGCTGCCGCGCTGGAAGGGAACGCTGTCGACGCCAACCGGGTGCGCGTTCCAATACCGGCGTACATCGTTGGTGGTCGGCATAGCGAGGGGAGCGGGTTGTTCGCGGTCGGAAAGGCCGTCGATGCAAAAGCGTCAAAGCCGCTCGCGCGAGCGGCTTTGACAAATCGATGGTGATGGTCGGAGCGGCGGGATTTGAACCCACGACCCCCAGACCCCCAGTCTGGTGCGCTACCAGGCTGCGCCACGCTCCGGTCCGGAAAGGCAATAATCGCCAGGGGGCGGCACTATACGCACTGGTCCCGGCGGGCGCAACGAAAGCCTGACCGGGCGTCGGTGGCCGGAACCACGCGACCGGGTCCGACGGGTCGGCGGTCCCCTGCCGCATGGGCGGCCATATAACGCCGCGGCATGGCGGGCATGACGATCGTCGGATTGCGATCCGCGATCTCGGAGCCGAGGCGTTTGCTCTCGCAGAGCATCCCCGCGCAGAATGTCCCCGCCCGCTCCGCCCACGAGTGCCAAGTCGATGGCGAGATAGGGTTGAAGATCGAACAGAATGTCGCCGAGGTTAAGGCTGTCGCCCCCGACGAACGGAAAATCGGATTGGTTCGCGACGGGTGTTCCCTCGGTCGCCAGTTCGACGCTCGGTTCGAACGCCATCTCGGGCATTTGTCGGCGTTTGGGTTCGGCAACGAGGGGCTCTTCCGCCGGATCGTCGAAAAACACGGGCGCGGCGATGATGGCTTCCCATCGGGCTTCGGCGATGGCTACGTCGTCGCGCGGAGTCGGATCGGATGGCTCGCCGGCAGACCCGGCGGCCGTCTCGAACGCGGCCAGCACCTCCGGAGTCCGGGCGTCGTCGCCGACGGCCGGTATGTCCACGACAATCCCGCCGGCGTCGGCGATAGCGATGCCCGCTTCCTCTCTCTCGTCGGCGGGCGGCGGAAGCTCCTGTACGGCGACGGCCGTCGCCCCGATATTGTCGCGGCAAAACGCCCCTTCGGTGGCGACCCGAAGCATGGCGCAGTCCCGTTGCACGAGCATCGAGACCCCGTGGTCGGCGATGGTTTTTTCGGTCGCGACCAGCATCATGCCATCGATGGCCCACGAGGCGATCTGGAGCGGAACCGGCAAGGCGCAGCCGCCGAGCAAGAACAAGCAGGCGACCATCGAAAGACGTTTGAACATGAAATCCCCCTGAGCAACTGTTCGGACGCTGGAAGCGCAAGCTTCGGCGTAACGAGACGGGCGGATTTTTTTGTTTATTGGCGAAAAGTATGCGCTGCCTACGACGCGGGCGCAAAAGATATACCCGGCGGAATCGCGCGCGATTAGGTTCCAAATGGATGATTATTGTGGATAAGGGCGCCGCCCAGCCATGTCACCGGTCGGTATTTTTCGCAGAATCTAAACCGATTTGATCAGCGCGCGGAGTTCTTCGAGTTCGGCGAGAACGGCCGCCAATTCTTGGCGCGTGTGCGACGGAATATCGGCTTTGCTGTCATTGGCGGCGGTATCCGCGGAAGGAGCGACGGCGAAGTGTTCCGCCGCTTCGGCGGCTTCGGAAGCCGTCGGGGCGTCCGGCGCGCCCGCCGCATGCCCGCCGTCGCCATCCGGAACCGCGCGGGTGCCGCCGTGGCGCAACAGCTTCTGCACGCCCTTGATGGTGTAGCCTTTTTCGCGCAGCAGATCGCGAATCCGCCGCAACAAGGCGACATCCTCGGGCCGGTAATAGCGCCGTCCTCCGCTCCGCTTCAGCGGCCGGACGGCGGCGAAACGGGTTTCCCAGAAGCGCAGCACATGCTGGGGCAAATCGAGTTCCGCCGCGACTTCGCTGATGGTGCGGAACGCCTCGGGCGATTTTCCGCCCGGCGGTGATTCGGGCAATAGAACAGGTTGCGGATTCGCCATGGCGCGAAAACTCTCCGCCTCGGCTCGAGCGATCAGCCGCCGGGTTTGCGCTGGTTGATCCGGCTTTTAAGAACTTGCGAGGGGCGGAAAACGAGGACTTTGCGGGGTAAAATCGGCACTTCCTCGCCGGTTTTGGGGTTGCGGCCGATGCGCTGGCCCTTCTGGCGGATCGAGAAGCTGCCGAAGGAGGAGATTTTGACCGATTCCTCTCGGCCGAGCGCGCCGGAAATCTCGTTCAGGACGGTTTCGAGCAAATCCGCCGACTCGTTCCGCGACAGGCCGACTTCCTGGTAAACCGCTTCACCGAGTTGCGCGCGCGTTATGGTCTTTCCCGACATGGCCGAGCGTCCCCTGTTTTGTTGGCGTCGATAAACCCTAGCCCAGGACGATAAATCAGTCAATATCAGCAAGTTGAAGCGAAATGCTCATACGGCGCGGCGAGTCACGCCGAGGCGTAAAGCCAATTTACCAGCGGATCAGGCTCGCGCCCCAAGTAAAGCCGCCGCCCATCGCCTCCATCAACAGCAGATTTCCTTGCCGAATGCGGCCGTCGCGGACCGCTTCGTCGAGGGCGAGCGGGATCGAGGCGGCCGAGGTGTTGGCGTGGCGCTCGACGGTCACCACCACGCGCGATTCGGGCAGGCCGAGCTTGCGCGCGGTGCTGTCGAGGATGCGCTTGTTGGCTTGGTGCGGCACCAGCCAATCGATGTCGCTCCGGGAAAGTCCGTTCGCGGCTAGCGCCTCGTCCACCACCTGGGCAAGATTGATCACCGCGTGGCGAAAAACCTCGCGCCCGTGCATGCGCACGCGGCCGACGGTGCCGGTCGAGGACGGGCCGCCGTCCACGTACAGCAGATCGGCGTGAGTGCCGTCCGAGTGAAGATGGGTGGAAAGGATGCCACGGACCTTGCCGTTGCCCGCGCCGTTGGTCTTGTCAGCGCGTAGCACGACGGCCCCTGCGCCGTCGCCGAACAGGACCGACGTGGTCCGGTCCGACCAATCGAGGATGCGGGAAAACGTTTCCGCCCCGATCACGAGCACGGTGCGCGCTTGGCCGGAGCGGATCATGCCGTCGGCCACCGCGAGCGCATAAACGAAGCCCGAACAGACCGCCTGCACATCGAACGCCGCCCCCGATTTCAGACCGAGCATGGCTTGGACCCGGGTGGCGGTGGCGGGAAACGTCCGGTCGGGCGTGGTGGTGGCCAATATGATCAGATCGATATCGTCAGCCTTGACGCCCGCGTGTTCGAGCGCCCGCCGGGCGGCAGCCAGCGCCAAATCCGAGGTCATTTCGCCGTCGGCGGCGACGCGGCGCTCGCGAATGCCGGTCCGTTCGACGATCCATTCGTCGGAGGTGGCGACGATGTTCGAGAGCTGCGCGTTGGTGACGACCCGCTCGGGCAGATACGAGCCGCAGCCGAGAGCGACCGATCGAATGTCGCTCATGAGCCGATGCTCGCCTCGCCCATCGGCAGGGAGTGGCCGCCAAGACCGGCCAAGTCTTCCTTGATCCCCTCGTTGAGGCGGTCGGCGATCAATTTGCAGGCAACGTTGATGGCGTTCGCAAATCCGAAGGCGTCCGTGCTGCCGTGACTTTTGACGCAGACGCCGTTGAGCCCGAGCAGCATCGCCCCGTTGTAGCGGCGCGGGTCGATCCGGTCGCGGAATCGATGGAGCGCCGGCCGGGCGAGCAACGCGCCCATTTGCGCGGTCAGCGAGCCGCCGAGGGCGTCCCTGAGGAAGCGAACGAACATCTTGGCGGTGCCTTCGATCGATTTCAGCACGATATTGCCGGTGAAGCCGTCGGTGACGACCACGTCCACCGTGCCGGCGGCGATGTCGTCGCCTTCGACGAAGCCGTGGAAGCGGATCGGCAGCCCGCTGCCCTGGAGAATGGCGGCGGCGCGCTTCACGTCGTCGTGGCCTTTCAGTTCCTCGACCCCGACGTTGAGGAGGCCGACCGAGGGCGATTGTACACCGAGAACGCGGCGCGCGAACACCTCGCCCATGACCGCGAATTGCACCAGATTATCGGCGTCGCTTTCGACGTTGGCGCCGAGGTCGAGCATGACCGATTGGCCGCGCGCGGTCGGAAACACGCCGGCGATGGCCGGCCGGTCGATCCCGTTCAAGGTCTTGAGCACGAACATGGCCATGACCATCAACGCTCCGGTGTTGCCGGCGGAAACGACGCCGGCAGCCTCGCTCTCGGCGACCGCGTTGATCGACAATCGCATGCTGGAATTGCGCCGGGTGCGCAGCGCGGTGGAAGGCTTATCGGTATCGACCACCACCTCGAGGGTGTGCCGGATGCGGACGCGATCGGCGAGACCGGAATTTTCGCGCACTAGCGGCGCGATCTTATCTTCGTCACCGAACAACAGGAAATCGACGCCGGAATGCTTCTGGGCGGCCAAAGCCACGCCATCGACCACCATCTTGGGAGCGGCGTTGCCGCCCATGGCGTCGATGGACAGCGTGAAGCGCGCAGTCAAACGAACTCCCCTCCCTCTCCTGATCGTTCCGCGCGCTGGTGGCCACGCCGAACGCCGGGGCCGTTAGGCGGCCGCTTCGCCGGCCGCCGGTTCGGTCTTGATCGGTTGACCGTCGTAGTGGCCGCAGGACGCGCAAACGTGATGGGGCCGCTTCAACTCGCCGCAGTTCGGGCATTCCGCGTACGCGGACGAGCCGAGGGCATGATGGGCGCGGCGCATGTTGCGGCAGGATTTGGACGTTTTTTTCTTCGGGACAGCCATAGGACCACTTTTCTCGTTTCGAGATCCCCTTGGCGGGGCGCGCGCTTATAAACAATCCGCCCCTTCGGGGCAAGCCGCGTGGGGCGATACTATCGCCTTATCTTCTTGAGTTTGGCTAAGGCGGCAAAAAGACCTGATTTTTCAACATCTTGAGCGCCATCGGACGCACCGTCCGAAACACCCCGGAAGACCGCTCCGGGCGCTCTTGGGAACGGGTCGATTTCGAGACCTAAGGTTTCGGCCACCGCTTCGCCGACATCGATCGTGCCGCCGGCAAGGTGCTCCGCCGGTTCATCGGCGTCGGGCGCAAGAAAAACCTCTTCGGAATTGTCCATGTCCGGACCGCTGGCGGACGTGAAGACGCGGTTGACGGTGGCCTCGATGGTCGAACGAATGGGTTCCAGCGTGACGACGCAGGTTTGAACCACGTCGGCGGTGATCCGGCCAGCGAGACGAATATCCCCCGCCGCATCACGTTCCAGATCGACGTGGGCGGAAAGGCTCCTCAATTCGGTCAATCCGAAGCGCCGAGCGAGCTTGGCGCGTTCCCCGGGATCGGCGTGGACGTCGAGGCGGATCGGGCGATCGCCCAGGGATTCGATCTCGACAGGGCGCGAAAACTCGGGCAGCGGCGAATGGCGGAAGGTCATGGCGGTCGATATTTTAGCTATTTCGACGCGCCAGGCGGAGGGGGAAAAACGATGATGCCGGCGGCGATGGACGGCCATGGCTGGCCGGCCAGAGCGGCGTCGGTGGCTCGGATGTGTTCGGCGATACGGATGATGCCGTTTTCCGGCGCGCGGCTGCCCCGCCGAAAAATGTTGCGGCCAAGGGCCTCGGCCAAACCGTCCTTCATGCCGTCCGGACGGTCGAGGGCCGCGTCGTAGGCCGCGACACGGCCGCGGAACGCGGCGGCCAGCGCCTTAACCTGCTTGCCCACGGATAGATCGCCCACGCCCATTTCGCGCAAATTCCGGTCCATGTCGGCGATCAGGATGTCGGTCAGCGCCTGGGCGATCTCCCGCGCGGCGTTCCGGGTCGGGCCTTGCTCGCGCTGGAGGCGGCGGAGCGCCAAGAATACATGGATCGCGATCATGTCGAATCGGCCATCCGGGGTGTCGGGAACCCCAAGTCGGGAATAGAATTCCGGCGCCCGCGCCGCGGTCACGGCCGCCTGGTAAAGGCCGAGAGCAGGCTGGAAAAAGTTGCCTTTTCGGCCGCCAAAAAACTTAAAAAACACCATGCGACCCTTTATTATATATCGGAAATATGGAGTTTTCAATTGTTTCGACCTGGACGCGGCGATTGACACGGGATCACGGCCGATGCATTTCACTTTGGCGAATGTTCAAACCCATTGCCCGACAGTACACGGTTCTGGCCGCGCCGGTGATCCTGGTCCTCACGCTGGCGACCGGCGCTTGCGCGCCGCGTATTCACAATCAGGGGCACGAAGTCGATCCCGAACGGCTCGCCCAGATCGAGCCGGGCAAGACCAATCGCGATCAGGTCGTGGAAATCCTCGGCTCGCCGTCCAACAATTCGACCTTCGGCCCGGAAATCTGGTACTATGTCAGCCAGGAAGTCCACTCGACGCTCTTTTTCAAGCCGGAAATCAACGACCGCAATATTGTCGCGGTCGAGTTTAACGACGAAGGCATCGTCAGCGACGTGAGCACCCTTGGCCTCGCCGACGGCCGCAATGTCCGGCCGGTCGAGCGGGTGACGCCGACCACCGGCCACGAGTTGACCGTGTTCGAGCAGGTGCTCGGCAACTTCGGCCGATTTAGCCGCAAGAAAACCCAACCGCAGGTTGGTGGCGGCGGCGGAATTCCGCCCCCCTAGGCGACGATCGCGAGCAGCAGGATCGCGACGATATTGATGATCTTGATCATCGGGTTGACGGCGGGGCCGGCGGTATCCTTGTAGGGATCGCCGACCGTATCGCCGGTCACCGCCGCCTTGTGGGCATCGGATCCTTTACCGCCGTGATGGCCGTCCTCGATGAACTTCTTGGCGTTGTCCCAGGCGCCGCCGCCCGAGGTCATCGAGATGGCGACGAACAGCCCGGTGACGATGGTGCCGAGCAGCATCGCGCCGACCGCCGAAAAGGCCGCCGCCTGGCCGCCGATGGCGCCGATCACCGCGTACAGCACGATCGGGGCGAGCACGGGCAGCAACGACGGTACGATCATTTCCTTGATCGCGGCCCGGGTCAGCATGTCGACGCAGGTGCCGTATTCCGGCTTGGTCTTCCCCTCCATGATGCCGGCGATTTCCTTGAATTGACGGCGGACCTCGACCACCACCGAGCCGGCCGCGCGTCCGACCGCCATCATGCCCATGGCGCCGAACAGATACGGCAACAAGCCGCCGACGAAGAGGCCAATCACCACGTACGGATCCTGCAGCTGGAACGAGACTTTAAGGTTCGGGAAGTAGTACTTCAGGTCCTCGGTGTAGGCGGCGAACAGCACCAGTGCCGCGAGGCCGGCCGAGCCGATGGCGTAGCCCTTGGTCACCGCCTTGGTGGTGTTGCCGACGGCGTCGAGCGCGTCGGTAAATTTGCGCACGTCCTTGGGCAGATCCGCCATTTCGGCGATGCCGCCGGCATTGTCGGTGACCGGGCCGTAGGCGTCGAGTGCCACGACCATGCCGGCGAGCGCCAGCATGGTGGTCGCGGCGATGGCGATGCCGTAAAGGCCGCCCAGCATGTACCCGGCGATAATGCCGGCGCAGATCACAACGACGGGCAGCGCGGTCGCTTCCATCGATACCGCGAGCCCTTGAATCACGTTGGTGCCGTGGCCGGTGGTCGAGGCCTGGGCCACGCTTTTGACCGGGCGATAGTCGGTCCCGGTGTAATACTCGGTGATCCAAACGATCAGCCCGGTAACCGCGAGGCCGATAATCGCGCAGGCGTAAAGCTGCCCGCCGGTCACGCTTCGGCCGGCCATCTCGATCCCCTTGTCGAAGCCGATCAGTTGCGCCGTGACGACGGCGATCAACGCCGCGGAAATGACGCCGGCCCCGACCAGGCCCTTGTAGAGCGCGCCCATGATCTTGCGGCTCGGGCCAAGCTTGACGAAATACGTCGAAATGACCGACGCCACGATGCACACCGCGCCGATGACCAGCGGGTAGATCATCATGGTTTCGGCCGCCGCGCCGGTGAAGAAGATCGCGCCCAAAAGCATGGTGCCGACCGTGGTCACGGCGTAGGTTTCGAACAGGTCGGCGGCCATCCCGGCGCAATCGCCGACGTTGTCGCCGACGTTGTCGGCGATCACCGCCGGATTGCGCGGATCGTCCTCGGGGATTCCCGCTTCCACCTTGCCGACCAGATCGGCGCCGACGTCGGCGCCTTTGGTGAAGATGCCGCCACCCAAGCGGGCGAAGATCGAGATGAGCGACGCGCCGAAGCCGAGCGCGACCAGCGCTTCGAGCACGTGGCGGAGCTGGTCGGGCTTGGAAACGTCGAACATGCCCTTGAGAATCATGTAGTAGCCGGCAACCCCGATCAGAGCGAGGCCGACCACCAGCATGCCGGTGATGGCTCCGGCCTTGAACGAAATGTCGAGGCCGCCCTCGAGGCCCTTGGAGCGCGCGGCTTCGGCGGTGCGCACGTTGGCGCGCACGGAGACGTTCATGCCGATATACCCGGCAAGCCCCGAGCATACCGCGCCGATGGCGTATCCGACCGCGACCGGGAGGCCGAGCCGCCAGCCGAGGATCACCCCGATCACCACGCCGACCATGGCGATGGTGGTGTATTGCCGGTTCAGATAGGCGCGCGCGCCTTCCTGCACGGCGGCGGCGATGGCTTGCATGCGTTCGTTGCCGGCGGGCGCGGCGAGGATCGAGCGTGCCGTAACCGCGCCATAGGCCAGCGCCAAGACGCCGCAACCGAGAATCAGAAAATCGATGGTGGACATTCGGAGGGATTCCTTAATCTGAGGGCCCGCGGACCGGAACGAGGAAGGAAAATTGAGTCGATAGCCAGGCGGGCGACGGATTCCACCGTAAAAAAGTCGGGGGGAAAATGCCAGAAGCGCGGGGACCTGGCAACCGTTCCGCCGTGCGACGCATCCAACGATTTCGCGTCGCGGTGGCCGACGGCAAGCTATTGATTGGGCTAGTTTATGGCTGTTTAGGACTTGCCCCCACCGTCGTGAACCGACTGGATTAGGACTTGCCCCCACCGTCGTGAACCGACTGGATTAGGACTTGCTTGATCAGCCCTTGGCCGAACGTCTTGTCGGCCACGTACTGCATGCGCTCCTTGAGCAGATCGAGGTCGATATGATCGGCCTCGCGAAGGACCCTCGGCAAGAAATCATGCAGATCGACGACGAGGGCGCTGGTGAGCTTCGTCATCTTTTTGTGAACCTGCATGGCGGCCTTGTCGTTCTCGACCTCGAGCTTGGCGGTGATCTGCACGACAGCCCGCGGCCGTTCGTTCATGATCAAGGCGATGTTGAGCGGTTCAACGTCGACGTAGCGCGGCGGTTCGCGCTTGCGCGATTCCGCCGTCGTGGACGACTCAGCAACCTCTTCCGGCGCGAAGGGGCCGAGCTGCATCCACTTCATGACGCCGACGCCGCCACCGGCGAGGCTCAGGATCACGGCTAATCCGGGCAGAATAAACCGTTTCATTGCTCAAGAGTATCGTGGACCTGGATTAAATATCGGTAACGGCGCCGTATCTGAAAAGCCCCCTTATAATTAAAAATGACGCCAACCCGCACGCGCCAAGGTCACCGCCCGGCCGTCGGGGCCGGTCACATGGATGGCCGGCCTCCCCGCGCGCACCGTCCGCCCGATGAGGGTAAGCGGCACCCGGAGCGCCTGGGCGATCGTCCGGATACGGGACCGTCGCGCGGCTGGAGCCGTGAAAACAAGCTCGTAGTCGTCGCCGCCGGCAAGGACATGCTCGAACCACTCGGGATTGGCGCGGAGCGCGGCCCGGCCTGCGGGCGAGAGCGGAACGGCTTTCCCGTCGATGATCGCTCCGAGACGGGAAGCTTCGCAGATATGGCCGAGATCGGCGATAAGCCCATCCGAAACGTCGATCGCCGCTCGCGCCACGCCCGCCAAGCGCCTGCCAAGCTGGATCCGCGGGGTCGGCCGATGGTAGCGTTCGAGCAGATGGCGGGCATGGCGGGCGGGAAGCCGCAGTTCGCCGCGCAACACGCGCAGTCCGAGCGCGGCGTCGCCGATCGTGCCCGAGACATAGACGTCGTCGCCGGCCCGAGCACCGGAGCGGCGAATCCCGCCCTCCCTCCCCGTCACGCCGAGCGCGGTGACGGTGAAACACGCGCGTCCGGGGGCGGCTACCGTGTCGCCGCCGGCAAGCGTGACGCCGAATTTTCGTTGCTCGCGTCGGAGCGCGCGGGCGAACCGTCCGATCCACGCCGCCGTCGTGCCGCGCGCAAATCCGGCTGCCAGCAGATACCATTGCGGTTCGGCGCCCATGGCGGCGAGGTCGGACAGATTGACGCGCAAAAGCTTGGGCGCGATGTCCTCGGGCGCGGCGCCTTGGGGGAAATGAACGCCCTCGATCAGACAATCGGTGGTGGCGACCAGGCGCGTGTTTCGGGGCAGTTCGAGCACGGCGGCGTCGTCGGTGAGCGCGAATGCACCCTTTTCTTCCGCCGCGAGCGGACGGAAATAGCGCGCGATCAGCGCGAACTCATCCGGCGTCCGCTGCCTTGCCCGCGCCATGGGATGCTCCGCCACGAAGTTCGCGCGCCAACCGGTCGAGCATGCCGTTGACGAGCGCCGGTTCCCGCCAGGTGAAAAACGCGCGCGCCAACTCGACGTATTCGTCAATGACCGTGGCGGCATCGATGTCGGGCCGTTCGGCCAGCTCGAAGGCCCCGAGGCGCAGGATCGCGCGCAACAAGGGCTCCAGGCGCTCGAACGGAGTGCCGTCCGGGGCAAGCGCGCCTTGAATCGCCTGGTCCAAATCTTTCTTTCGGCGTTGCGCGCCGCCGATCAACTCGCCGAGAAACGCAAGGTCGGGCGTGACCAGAGGTTCCGGCGCCGCTCCCTCCTCGCCGGCGCCGACGTGGGTTTCGGTCAGGGCCCAGCGCCGCGCGAGAAATTCCTTGAGCACGCCTTCGGCCGGAATGCCGGTGAATTCGATTTCGTAGAGCGCCTGCACGGCGGCGAGCCGAGCGGCACTGCGGCGTCCGCCGGGCGCGGACACGCCCGATTTTGAAGACCCGGCGGGATTTTTTGCGCCCGGTTTATCTTTCGGGCGGCCTGCGCCGCCGGGTGACGGGGTACGCATCACAGCTCCGATTTCAACGCCATCATGTCGAGGCAGGCCTTGGCCGCTTCGGCTCCCTTGTTCTTCTTGTCCGGCGCGGCGCGCACGCGGGCGTGTTCGGCGGTCGGGCAAGTCAAAATGCCGAAGCCGACGGCAAGCCCATCCTCGGTCGTCAGATCCATCAAGGCGCGGCTCGCTTCGCGGCAAATGTGGTCGTAATGGTCGGTTTCGCCGCGAATGACGCAACCGAGCGCGATGTAGCCGCCGATACCCCGCCCCCGACGCGAGCGCCCGATCAGGCGGATCGCGGCCGGAATTTCGAAAACCCCGGAGACCGCGAGCCGTTCGTAAGGAACGCCGGCCTTGTCCAGCGCGGCGCCCGCGCCGCGCGCGAGATCGTCGGCGATCTCCGGGTAATAGCGCGATTCGACGATCAGGACGGGCAAGGGGCTTTTCTTGCGGTCACGGCGACGCGGGCGGTTGGCGGCGCGGGTCATGGTTATGTTTATGTCCCCTTGTCCCGTAGCGGCCGCTGCCCGGCGATCGACAATCCCCAGCCTTCGAAGCCGATCAGGGTGCGCTTGGTGTTGGACAGCAGCGTCATTTCCTTGACGCCGAGATCAAGCAGAATTTGCGCGCCAACGCCGTAGTCGCGCAGTTCCGTGCCCTGCGGCATGACATTGTCCTTCTTCGCCCGCACCCGGTCGGACAGTGCGGCGCGATGCGGTTCGCGGATCAAAACGATGACGCCGCGTCCTTCCTTGCCGATCAGGCGCATGGCGCGGTGCAAATCCTCGGCCTTGCCGGCGGCGGTGTCGCCGAGCACGTCGTCGAGCACGTTGATGGCGTGCATCCGCACCGGCACCGGCCCGTTTCCCGCGATATCGCCTTTGACCAGCGCGATATGCTCGGCATAAGCGACCTTATTGACGTAGACCAGCATGCGGAATTTGCCGCCGTAGATGCTTTCGAATTCGGACTCGATCGTCCGCTCGACGATGCGGTCGTGGCGGAGGCGATGGGCGATCAGGTCGGCGATGGTCGCGATCTTGAGATTATGACGTTGGGCGAAGGCGACCAAGTCGGGCATGCGCGCCATGGTGCCGTCCTCGTTCATGATCTCGCAGATCACGGCCGACGGGTTGAGACCGGCCAGCCGGGAAATATCGACCGTGGCCTCGGTATGGCCGGCACGCACCAGCACGCCGCCGTCGCGCGCTTCCAGCGGGAAGACGTGGCCGGGCGTGGCGAGGTCGGCGGGACCCTTGGTCGGGTCGATGGCGACGGCGATGGTGCGGGCGCGGTCGGAGGCGGAAATGCCGGTGGTGACGCCCTCGCGCGCTTCGATCGACACCGTGAACGCGGTCTGGTGGCGCGAGGCGTTGTGGCGCGCCATCGCCGGCAGTTGCAGTTCGGCGACGCGCCGCGACGTGAGCGAAAGGCAAATCAGGCCGCGCCCGTATTTGGCCATGAAGTTGACCGATTCCGGTGTCGCCATTTGCGCCGGAATGACGAGATCGCCCTCGTTCTCGCGTTCTTCGTCGTCGACGAGAATGAACATGCGGCCGTTGCGGGCCTCCTCGATGATTTCCTCGATCGACGACAGGTATTGCCCGTACGGCATGGTCGCTCAGTCCTTGCCCAGGAGGCGCGCAACATACCCTGCGAGGGGGTCTATTTCCAGGTTGACCGCATCGCTGAGCGCGAGCGCGCCGAGCGTGGTCGCCGCGCGGGTGTGCGGAATGAGATTGATGCCAAAGCCGGTCGCGGCGACCTCGTTAACGGTGAGCGAAACGCCGTCGAGGGCGACGGAGCCCTTGGCGGCGATGAAGCGCGCCAGGTGCGCGGGCGGGGCGAAGACGAGGCGGAGCGATCCCCCCTCCTCCCGCGCGGATTTCAGTTCGGCGACCCCGTCGACGTGGCCGGTGACGATGTGCCCGCCCAACTCGTCGCCGGCGCGCAGCGCGCGCTCGAAATTGACCGGGGTTCCCGCGCTCCAGCGCCCCAGCGTGGTGCGCGCGAGCGTTTCGGCCGACACCGTCGCCGCGAACCAGCCCGGCCCCTTGTCGATGACGGTCAGGCACGCGCCCGAACAGCAGACCGAGGCGCCGAGCGCGAGCGTCGCCGTGTCGTATCCGGTCTCGAATTCGTAGCGCGCGTCGTGCAAACGCATGCCCGACGGCATGACGCCGGGCTTGATCGCCCGCACGCGGCCGAGGTCGCTGACGATGCCGGTGAACATGGCTCTGTTATCGACCCGAACGGCGGAACGTGACAAGACCGTCGTCGCCGACGGCGGTGTGGGCGACCGGCTCGAAACGCGGCATGTGGGCAAGCGCGGCGATCGCCATTTCCCCGACCGCCGGGCGGCCCTCGCCGCCGAGCACGGCGGGAGCGTGAAACCAAGCCATACGGTCGACGAGATCGGCTTTGAAAAGCGCCGCGGCGAGCGTGCCGCCGCCTTCGACCAGAACCCGCGTCAAACCGAGCCCACCGAGAGCGACGAGCGCGGCCTTGGCATCGATGTGCCCGTCGGCACCGGCGGCAACCTCGATGATCTCGACTCCGCACGCCGCGAGCGCCTTCGTGCGCGCGACGTCGGCGTTGACGGTCGTGACCACCCAGACGGGCGTTTCCCGGGCAGTACGCGCGAGCCGCGAGTCGGGCGACAACCCGAGGCGTCCGTTCATGACGATCCGCACCGGCTGCCGCCCGGCGAAACCGGGCAACCGGCATGTCAGTTCGGGGTCGTCGACGCGCGCGGCCCCGAAGCCGATCATCACCGCATCAAACTCGGCGCGCAGCCGATGAGCGCGGGCGCGGGCCTCGGTGCCGGTGATCCAGCGGCTCTCGCCGTTCGCGGCAGCGATGCGCCCGTCGAGGGTCGAGGCGAGCTTGAGGGTGACGAGCGGCCGGCCCTCGCGCACGCGCAGGAAAAATCCGGCGTTGATTTCGGCGGCTTCGGCGGCGCCGACGCCGCGCGCGACTTCGATTCCTGACCCCTTCAGGCGCGCCAGACCGCGCCCGGCGGTGCGGCTATCGGGATCGTCGATGGCCGCGACCACGCGCGCGACACGGGCGGCGATCAACGCATCGACACAGGGTGGCGTCTGGCCGTGATGGGCGCAGGGCTCGAGGGTGACATAGGCGGTCGTTCCCTTAGCGTCGGCACCGGCGCGCCGGATCGCCTCGGTTTCGGCGTGGGGACGGCCGCCGGGCTGGGTCCAACCGCGCCCAACCACGCGACCGGCGAATCCTCCACGCTCCTCGCCAGCGTCGTCTTCGCGCACCAGCACGCAACCGACCGCGGGATTGGGCCAGGCGTTGCCCAGGCCCCGGCGCGCGAGCGCGAGCGCTGAACGCATGTTGGCGAGGTCGTGTGTGCCAGGCGCGCAGGCGCCCAGATTCGAAGAATCGACGGCAGGTATCTCGCGCCCGATCATTTTATGTTGGCGGCATGCGCCGCCGGGTGGTTAGCGGAAGTCGCCAAGTTTGCCCACGAATTCCTCGAAGTCCTTCGCCTCGCGGAAATTGCGGTAGACGGAGGCGAAGCGGACGTAGGCGACGGGGTCGAGTTCCTTCAACTGATCCATCACCATTTCGCCGATGACCTTGGTCGGGATTTCGTTTTCGCCCAGAGTTTCCAGGCGGCGCTGGATGCTGTTGACCAGGCGCTCGATCCGCTCGTCTTCCACCGGCCGTTTGCGCAGCGCGATCTTGAGCGAGCGCAACAGCTTGTCGCGGTCGAAGGGAACCTTCTCGCCGCTGCTCTTGACCACCATCAGTTCGCGCAACTGGATGCGTTCGAAGGTGGTGAAGCGCGACCCGCACGCCGAGCAGTAACGCCGCCGACGGATCGCGGCGTTATCTTCGGTCGGACGCGAGTCTTTCACCTGGGTGTCCTCGTGGCCGCAAAACGGACAGCGCATGGCTGTGTTCCTCCCCCTTGGTCTCGCCTCACAGATCGGGATAGATCGGGAAGCGCCGGCACAAGTCGTGGACCTTGTCGCGCGCCGCGGCCTCGGCCTTGCCGTTGTCGTCCGGATGGGCGGCGAGCGATTCGAGAACGTCGGCGATCAGGACGCCGATCTGGCGGAATTCCTCCATCCCGAAACCGCGGCTGGTGCCGGCCGGGGTGCCGAGCCGGATGCCCGACGTGATAGTCGGCTTTTCCGGGTCGAACGGGATTCCGTTCTTGTTGCAGGTGATGTGGGCGCGATCGAGACTTGCCTCGGCCGCCTTGCCGGTGATCTTCTTCGGACGCAGATCGACCAGCATCAGGTGCGAATCCGTGCCGCCGGAAACGATGGCGAAGCCGCGCTCCAGCAGCGTTTTCGCCAGAACCTTGGCGTTCTCGACGACGTTCTTGGCATAGGTCTTGAATTCGGGCTTGAGCGCCTCGCCGAACGCAACCGCCTTAGCGGCGATCACGTGCATCAAAGGCCCGCCCTGGGTGCCGGGGAACACCGCGGTGTTGAGCTTCTTGGCGAGCTCCGGGTCGTTGGTGAGGATCATGCCGCCGCGCGGGCCGCGCAGCGTCTTGTGGGTGGTGGTGGTGACGACGTGAGCGTGCGGCACCGGGTTGGGATAGACCCCGGCGGCGGACAAGCCGGCGAAGTGCGCCATGTCGACCATGAAGTAAGCGCCGACTCCGTCCGCGATCTTGCGGAAGCGCGCGAAGTCGATCACCCGCGGATAGGCCGACCCTCCGGCGATGATCAGCTTCGGCCGATGCTCGCGCGCCATCCGCTCGACTTCGTCGTAATCGATCAGCGCGTCCTCGCGCCGCACGCCGTATTGCTGGGCTTTGAACCATTTGCCCGACAGCGCGACCGGCGCGCCGTGAGTGAGATGCCCGCCGGCGGCGAGCGAGAGCCCCAGGATCGGATCTCCCGGCTCCAGCAGCGCCATCATCACCGCGCCGTTGGCCTGGGCGCCGGAATGGGGTTGGACATTGGCGAACTGACAGCCGAAAAGCTTTTTCGCCCGCTCGATGGCGAGATTCTCGGCGATGTCGACGAATTCGCACCCGCCGTAATAGCGCTTGCCGGGAAGGCCTTCGGCATACTTGTTGGTCAAGATCGAGCCTTGCGCTTCCAACACCGCCCGCGACACGATGTTTTCCGACGCGATCAATTCGATCTGATCGCGCTGACGCCCCAATTCCTTGACGATGGCGGCATGCAGTTCCGGATCGCGCGCGGCGAGCGGCTGAGTGAAGAAGGCGTCTCCGTTTACGGAACGGACGGCGGATGTTTGAGCAGACATGACTTTTCCTTGGTTAGTGTCAATTGTTCGTTGGTTTTTAGGAACGGCGTGACGGAGTGAGCTTTGCGACGCGGTTAGCGTGGCGGCCGCCCTCGAACGCGGTGGAAAGAAAAACCTTGAGGCAATCGCGCGCCACTTCCGGGCCGATCATGCGCCCGCCGAAGCAAATGACGTTGGCATCGTTGTGCTGACGCGCGAGACGGGCGCCGATGGCGTCGTGGACCAAAGCGGCGCGGACTTCGGGATGGCGGTTGGCGGCGATCGAAATGCCGATGCCGCTACCGCACACCAGCACACCGCGCCGGACCTTGCCGTCACGTATGGCGTGGGCGAGCTTGTCGGCGAAATCCGGGTAGTCCACGGACTGGGGGCCTTCGGTCCCGAGGTCGAGGATATCGAGACCGGCGTCGCTCAACTCCTTCTTGAGCAGGGCCTTCAGCTCGATGCCGGCATGATCGCTGGCGATGGCGACGGTTTCGGGCATCGATGAAGGACCTAGCCGGAGGCTCTGGGACTCTCGAAAAGCGATCGGCTTAGATACCATATGTCGAAAGCGGCTGCCAACCGGCTACCAGAAGATGGAGGAACCTCAACCCCTAGGGGGCGCTAAAGCCGGAGAGTAAAAGAAAAAAACCCGGCGGCCCTTGAGGACCGCCGGGTCTTGGACACACGAACGTTTAGTTCAAGTAATCGTATTTGCCGTTTTTCCAGACGTAGACGACATAGTCGGAACCGGTCACGTCGCCTTTCGCGTTGAAGCCGATCGAGCCCAGCACGGCGTTGTGCTTGTTGGCCTTGAGGGCGGCGGCGACCTTTTTGCCGTCGAACGATTGGGCGATGGTCGAGGCGTTGGCCCACGCCTGGATGGCGGCGTAGGTGTAGAGGGTGTAGCCCTCCGGTTCGTAGCCAGCCTTCTTGAACTTCTCGACGATCGGCGCGGCGTCCTTGTTGCGGCGCGGATCGGCGTCGAAGGTCATCAGGGTGCCCTCGCCCGCCGGGCCGGTGATCTTCCAGAATTCGTCGGTCACCAGCGCATCGCCGGAGATGAGCTGCGGCTTGTAGCCCTGGTCATGCGCCTGGCGGATGATCAGGCCGGCTTCCTGGTGATAGCCACCGACGTAGATCATGTCGATCTTGGCGCCTTGCATCTTGCTGACCAGCGCCTTGAAGTCCTTGTCGCCCTTGTTGTAGGCCTCGTACATCGCTTCGGTCACGCCACGTTTGTTGAGTTGCTTTTTGGTTTCGTCGGCGAGGCCTTTTCCGTAGGCGGTCTTGTCGTGCAGGATGGCGACCTTTTTACCCTTCATTTTGTCGGCGATGAAGTTGCCGGCGACGGTGCCCTGCTGGTCGTCACGGCCGCAAGTGCGGAACACGTTCCAGTGGCCCTTCTCGGTGAGCATCGGGTTGGTCGACGCGGGCGAAATCTGCACGATACCGGCTTCGTGATAGACGTCGGACGCCGGGATCGAGCTTGACGAGCAGAAGTGCCCGGCGACAAACACGACTTTATCGCTGACCGATTTGTTGGCGACCGCGACCGCCTGCTTGGGATCGCAGGCGTCGTCGCCGATGATCAGTTTGATTTTCTGTCCCAGCACGCCTCCCTTGGCGTTGAGATCGGCGACCGCCATTTCGGCGCCACGCTTTAATTGTTCGCCAAAGGTCGCCTCGCCGCCGGTCATCGGCCCGTTGACGGCGATATTGACGTCGGCGTACGCAGTGAACGTCCCCGCGAGCAGCACGGCGGAGGCGAGCATGAAGGTACGTGTCGTTCGCATAGAAGTTCCTTCCCTGGCCAAAAAACGGGCGAACCGATCGCGGCCTCGCCCCCGAAATGAACAACGGAACAAGACGAATCTAGCTCATCGCTCCCAGCGGGAAAAGTGGGGCCAAGGCCCTATTTTTTTGTAGATGAGTCATTGCTGATGGTTTGCCAGCCGAACAGACCGGCACGGCGATAAATCCAGGGATATTGACCGACCATGCGCCGGGCCCGATTGATGCGATACGAAATCAAGGCGATCACGATCAATACCGCCGTGTCGGCAAGGTACCCGCTCAGCGACAGCAGCTTTCCCTGGAACAATGCGAACGTCAAAAAACGGTCGCCGAGACCGAGCAGCATGACGTAGACGACGGCGTACCACGCCGGTTTCCAGGTCACGGCCAGCGCTTGACCGATCATGACCGCGGTGAAACCCATGCCGATCAGCGTCAAGCCGATGAAGACCGGCAACGGCGCGTCGAGGAAAGGAACGTGCGTCACGAAGTCCCTCCTCCGTGCCCGTGCGCTCCCACTCCGCCTTCGAGGTACGCCACGCGCACCTCGGGGTTGGTGAGCAGATCCCGGCTCGGGCCGGCCAGCGCGATGCGGCCATTAACCAGGACATAGCCGCGATGCGCCAAACGCAACGCCTGAGGGGCGCGCTGTTCGACCAGCAGGATGGACATTTTTTCGTCGCGGTTGAGTCTGGCGATCGCCTCGAAAATTTGAGTCATGATGAGCGGCGCGAGACCGAGCGACGGCTCGTCGAGCAGCAACAGGCGGGGCCGGCTCATCAAGGCGCGCGCGATGGCGAGCATCTGTTGTTCGCCGCCCGAGAGCGTTCCGCCGCGCTGCTCGCGGCGTTCTTTCAGCAACGGAAACAGACGGAAGGCGCGTTCCAGGTCGGCGCCGACATCGCTTTGCGACGGGGCCGCTACGGCCCCCATGAGAAGATTTTCGGTCACCGTCATGCGCGGGAAAATGCGCCGGCCCTCGGGCGCCTGCGAAATGCCGAGGCGAATGATGGCGTGGGTCGGCATGCGGGTGATGTCGCGGCTGTCGAAGCGGATGGCGCCCCGGGCCGCGCGCGGGTTGCCGCATACGGTCATCAGGAGCGTAGACTTTCCGGCGCCGTTGGCGCCGATCAGGGTCACAATCTCGCCCTCGCACACTTCGAGATCGACGCCGTGCAAGGCCTCAATGTTGCCGTAAGCCGCATGCACGCCGGCGAGTGACAGTAAGACGCTCATGCCGCGCCCCCCATCTCGCTCCCTTGTTCCTCGCCGAGATAAGCGCGGATCACGTCCGGGTTGCCGCGTACCTCGGCCGGCGCGCCCTCGGCGATCTTGCGGCCGTAATCGAGCACCACGATCCGATCGGAAATCGACATCACCACGCTCATGTCGTGCTCGATCAGCAGAACGCCGATGCGGTGGGTATCGCGAATGAACGTGAGCAGCACGTTGAGATCGCCGGTTTCGCGCGCGTTGAGACCGGCGGCGGGCTCATCCAGGCAGAGAAGTTGGGGCTCGGTGCACATGGCGCGCGCGATTTCGAGTCGGCGCTGGTCACCATACGGCAAACTGCCGGCGTCGATGTCGGCCCGCGCGGTCAGTCCGACCCGATCAAGCCAGTAGCGCGCACATTCGACCGCGCGGGCCTCGGCGTGGCGGTAAACCCCGAGGCCGAACAACCCCGCGAGGGTATAACCGGAAGCGCGCATCAACTCGTTGTGCTGGGCGACGATGAGATTTTCCAGCACCGACATGCCGCGGAACAGCCGGATGTTCTGGAAGGTGCGCGCCACTTTCGCTTTCGCCGCGATGCGGAAGCCCTCCATCCGTTCGAGCAGGAATTCGCCGCCCTGGTGCGCCAGCCGCATCCGGCCGCTGGTCGGGGCGTAAAATCCGGTCAGGCAATTGAACAAGGTCGTCTTGCCGGCGCCGTTGGGACCGATAATGGCGGTGATGTTCCCGGTTTCGGCGGCAAACGACACGTCGTCGACCGCGATTAGGCCGCCGAAGCGCATGGTCAGGTGCTCGACCGTGAGCAACGGTGCGGCGGTCACGGTGGCCCTCCTTGCGTCGGCAAACGCAGGGTCGGCTCGCGATGCGCGAGTAGCCCAGCCGGCCGCCACAGCATGATCCCGACCATGGCCGCGCCGAACGCGATCATGCGGTATTGATGGAGATCGCGGAAAAATTCGGGCAGTCCGATCAGCAGCACCGCGGCCAGCACCACGCCAATCTGGCTGCCCATGCCGCCCAGGACGACGATGGCGAGGATGACGGCGGATTCGATGAAGGAAAAGCTCTCCGGACTGACGAAGCCTTGCCGGGTGGCGAAGAAAGCGCCGGCGAAGCCGCCGAAACCGGCGCCGATGGCGAACGCAGTCAGCTTGGTGTTAGTCGGGTTGATGCCGAGCGAGCGGCAGGCGATCTCGTCCTCGCGCAACGCTTCCCACGCGCGCCCGATCGGCAGGCGGCGAATGCGCAGCGTGAACAAGTTGGTGATCATCGCCAGCGTCAGGATGACGTAATAAAGAAAAACGACGCGGTGATTGGGTGAGAATTCGATCGGCCAGATCAGGCTGACGAAGGTGTGGAACGAATGGGTACCCTCCGGCGGGCTTGCTGTGAACGGCAGGCCGAAGAACGACGGCCGGGGAATCCCGGTCAGGCCGTTCGGTCCGCCGGTGAATTGGTACCAGTTGAGCAGGATGATGCGGATCATCTCGCCGAAACCGAGGGTGACGATGGCGAGATAGTCGCCGCGCAGGCGCAACACCGGAAAGCCGAGCAGGATGCCGGCGAACGCCGCCATAATGCCGGCGAACGGCAGGCATATCCAGAAATTGAGACCGAAATTCTGGGCCAGCAGCGCGTACGAATAGGCGCCAACCGCGTAAAAGGCGACGTAGCCGAGATCGAGCAGTCCGGCTAGGCCGACGACAATGTTCAGCCCCCACCCCAGCATGATGTAGGTGACGACGAGGATGGCGACGTCGATCAGGCGGCGGTCGGCGAACGGCATCAACGGCAATGCGATCGCCAGCAGCAGAATGAGCGGGCCGGCGAAACGGGCGATGCGCTGCACCTGGGCGCCGACGTGATCCATCACCGACTCGCGCGCTTCGGCGCCTTGCATGACGGCGACCGGCGCGTGACGAAGCCGCCACGCGGCGCAGAGAGCGAGAAACGCGGCGAACGCGACGATCAGCCAGTTGGGCATGGCGACGTCGAACAGCAGCGCGAGCCGCAATGGATGAGCGGGTACGAACCATTGCGCGAGCGCGACCACGAGCGCGACCGCCGCGCCTCCCGCCGCGACGGGCACGTGCAATCCCGCGCGCAACGACAACACACCGAACCGTCCCAGCGCCGCTGCGGCGGCGGCGGTGAAGACGTCGTCGAAGCGGAAATCGAGCGGCGCAAGGGTGGCGGCGGAACCGTCCTGGACGCGCACGCCGACCAGCGCAACGGCGAGCCCGAAGACCAGTAACCCGGCCAGGGCGGATTGCCGGAGGATATCGTTCGCGGGCACGCCCGCCGACGATCGCGCCACCATCGGGTCAGACCTTTTCCACGTCCGGCCGGCCGAGCAGTCCGGTCGGCCGGAAGATCAGCACCACGACCAGCACGGTGAACGCGGCGGCATCCTTGTATTCGACCGAGAAATAGGCCGACCAGAACGCCTCGATCAGGCCGATCAGCAGGCCGCCGAGCATGGCGCCGGGCAACGAGCCGATCCCGCCCAGCACCGCGGCGGTGAACGCCTTAATGCCGGCGTGAAAACCGATGTAGAAATCGACCACGCCGTAGTGCAGCAGGAAGATCAAGCCGGCCACGGCGGCAAGCGCGGCGCCCATAATGAAGGTCTGGGCGATGGTGCGGTCGACGTCGACGCCGACCAGGGACGCCATCTTCAGGTCCTGTTCGCACGCGCGCTGAGAGCGCCCCAACGATGTGCGCTGGATCAACAGGGAGAACGCCGCCATCAGCGCGACCGTCAGCGCGACGATCAGGATTTGCAGATAACCGAGCGTCACGACGAAATCGCCGCGCCGCATGATCTCGATGCCGCCGGTGACGATGGGCTGGATCGGCTTGATCCGCGCGCCCTGCACCAGCTGGACGTAGTTTTGCAGGAAGATCGACATGCCGATCGCGGTGATCAGCGCCGCGAGCCGGGGCGAGTGGCGCAACGGGCGATAGGCGATGCGTTCCAATGCCCAGCCGTAAAGCGGAGTCAGCGCCATGGTCACCAGCAGCGCGACCAGGATCGCGAGCGGCGCCCAGGTAATGCCGAACAGGCCGAGCAGCAGAAACGCGATGATCGAAATGAAACCGCCGATCATGAAAATTTCGCCATGGGCGAAATTAATCATGCCGATGATGCCGTACACCATCGTATAGCCGATGGCGATGAGCGCGTAGATCGCGCCCAGGGTGATGCCGTTGATCAGCTGTTGGGTGAAATACTCCATTCGCTCCCCGGCACCGGACCCGGGATGCGTGCCCCGGATTCTCAATCGTTTCAATCAAAGGAAACGGTAACGGAGCCGTTCACGCAGTCAAGCGGTTTCTCCCCTCTCCCTGCGCGCGGATTGCTAGGCGCGACGCTTGAGGACGTACATGAGCTTGCGCGCGGCGAGGCGCTTCAGCTCCGCGACGCTGCGTTCGGCGTCGCCGACCGAAATCACTTCGACGCCGGTCGCGGGATCGATAGCGGTGACCCGCACGACCCGGCCGACGTATTGCATCTCGAACAGGACTTCGGGCACGGGCGGCGGAGGACTACATGTTGCGGCGATACTGTCCGCCGGCCTCGAACAGGGCGTGGGTGATCTGGCCGAGGGAACAGCAGCGCACCGCGTCCATCAGGACCGCGAAAATATTTTCTCCCGCGATCGCGGCGGCCTGCAGGCGCTTGAGCATGGCGGGAGCCTTGTGCGCGTGGCGCCGGTGAAAATCGGCGAGCCGGGCGATCTGGCTTTCCTTTTCGCCCTCGGTCGAGCGGGCGAGCTTGGGCGCCTCCGGGATCGCTTCGCCCGAGGGATTGAGGAACGTGTTGACGCCGACGATCGGCAGCCGCCCGTCGTGCTTGAGCGTCTCATAGTAAAGAGACTCTTCTTGAATCTTGGCGCGCTGGTAGCCAGTTTCCATGGCGCCCAGCACGCCGCCGCGTTCGGCAATGCGTTCGAATTCGGCCAAGACCGCCTCCTCCACCAAGTCGGTCAACTCGTCGATGACGAACGCGCCCTGGTTGGGGTTCTCGTTGTTGGCGAGGCCCCACTCGCGGTTGATGATGAGCTGGATGGCGAGCGCGCGGCGGACCGATTCCTCGGTCGGCGTGGTGATCGCCTCGTCGTAAGCGTTGGTGTGCAGGCTGTTGCAGTTGTCGTAGGTGGCGATCAGCGCCTGCAGGGTGGTGCGGATGTCGTTGAATGACATTTCCTGAGCGTGCAGCGAACGGCCCGAGGTTTGCAGGTGGTACTTGAGCCGCTGCGAGCGTTCGCCCGCGTCGTACTTCTCGCGCATGGCGACCGCCCAAATACGCCGCGCAACCCGGCCCATGACTATGTATTCCGGGTCCATGCCGTTGGAGAAGAAGAAGGAAAGATTTGGCGCGAAGTCGTCGATCTTCATGCCGCGCGCGAGATAGGCCTCGACGTAGGTGAAGCCGTTGGCGAGCGTGAAGGCGATCTGCGAGATCGGGTTCGCCCCGGCTTCGGCGATGTGATAGCCGGAGATCGAGACCGAATAGAAATTTCTGACCCGCCGCTGGATGAAGTATTCCTGGATGTCGGCCATCATGCGGAGCGCGAATTCGGTCGAAAAGATGCAGGTGTTCTGGCCCTGGTCTTCCTTGAGAATGTCGGCCTGGACGGTGCCGCGGATGTTTTCGAGCACGGTTTGCGCGATGCGCGCGCGCTCGTCGTCGCCGGGCGCGCGTCCGTGCTCCTTGGCGAACCGTTCGAGTTGTTGGTCGATGGCGGTATTGAAGAACATGGCGAGGATGGTCGGCGCCGGGCCGTTGATGGTCATCGAGACCGAGGTCGACGGCGCGCACAGCTCGAAGCCGTCGTAGAGCGCCTTCATGTCGTCGAGGGTGGCGATCGAGACTCCCGAATTGCCGACCTTGCCGTAAATGTCGGGCCGCCGGTCGGGATCGAAGCCGTAGAGCGTTACGGAATCGAACGCGGTCGAAAGGCGCGTCGCGGCGGCGTGCGCCGACAGCGCCTTGAAGCGGCGGTTGGTGCGGAACGGATCGCCCTCGCCCGCGAACATGCGGGTCGGGCCCTCGTCCGCGCGCTTGAACGGGAACACACCGGCGGTGAAGGGGAAGCGCCCGGGCAGGTTTTCGCGCCACAGCCAGCGCAGCAGTTCGCCCTCGTCCTCGTAGCGCGGCAGCGCGATGCGCGGAATGGGAACACCCGAGAGAGACGCGCGCTTGAGCGCGACCGTGGTTTTCCCGGAAGAAATCTCATCGCCTAAGTAGGCGTCACGGGTATTCGGCCAGTCGTCGAGCAACGCGCGGCTCCGCGGATCGAGGGCGGTTTCGCGCTCCCGGATCAGGGAATCGAGCGCGCCGGCGTTCGCGCCCGAAGCTTCCAGCATCCGCCGTGTTTCGCGCAGTTGCTGGCGCTCGCGCACGAGCCGGGCCTGGGCTTCGCCCCGCCGACGCCAGGTGCGCACCGCATCGGCGACCTCGGCGAGATAGCGCACGCGCTCCGGCGGCACGATCGCCCGTCCGGGCTGCGAGTGGCGGGCCGTGGGCGGCGGCGATTGGTCGGAAAATCGGCGTAGCCCCTTGGATTCGAACTGGCGCAGGATTTCGCGGTAGACCGATGTCACCCCCGGATCGGCGAAACGCGAGGCGATGGCCCCGAATACCGGCATCTCGTCCGGCTTCCGGTCGAAGGCTTCGCGGTTGCGCTGGACCTGCTTTTGCACGTCGCGCAGCGCGTCGGCGGCGCCGCGCCGGTCGAACTTGTTGATCACAACGATGTCGGCGTGGTCGAGCATCTCGATCTTTTCGAGCTGACTCGCGGCGCCGAATTCCGGCGTCATGACGTAAAGCGACACGTCGGCGAAATCGACGATGCCGCTATCGGCCTGGCCGATGCCGGGAGTCTCGACGATCACCAGGTCGAAGCCGGCCGTCTTGCACGCAGCGACGATATCGCCGATCTGAGCCGGGATTTCATGTTCCGCGCCGCGCGTGGCGAGCGAACGCATGAATACGTTGGGCGCGGCGATGGCGTTCATGCGGATGCGGTCGCCGAGCAGCGCGCCGCCGGTGCGCTTGCGGGTCGGATCGACGGCGACGACGGCGATCTTGGGTTCGTCGTCGTAAACGCGGAAGCGCCGGACGATTTCGTCGTTGAGCGAGGATTTGCCAGCCCCGCCGGTGCCGGTGACGCCGATCACCGGCACGTCGAGGCGCTCGTCCGCCGAAGCGCGAATATCCGCAAGCTGATTAGGTTTCAGGCCGCCTAATTCGATCGCGGTGATGACGCGCGCGAGCGCGGCGTGATCGCCCGTCTTTAAGGCGGCAAGGTCCGGCGCCCCTCCGGCGACGAGATCGCGCGCCGAACGGCGGATCATGTCGTCGATCATGCCGCGGAGACCGAGCGATTGGCCGTCGGCGGGCGAATAGATGCGCGTGACCCCGTAGTCGTGCAGTTCCTTCATCTCGGCGGCGACGATCACGCCCCCGCCCCCGCCGAACACGCGGATGTCGCCGCGTCCCTTGGCGCGCAACAGATCGATCAGGTACTTGAAGTATTCGACATGGCCGCCCTGGTAGGAACTGACGGCGACCGCGTGCGCGTCTTCCTGGATGGCGGCGACCGCGACGTCCTCGGCCGAGCGGTTGTGGCCAAGGTGAATGACCTCGGCGCTGGCAGCCTGGAGGATGCGGCGCATGACGTTGATCGAGGCGTCGTGGCCGTCGAACAGGCTGGCGGCGGTGACGAAGCGCACCGGGGCCGCGCGCTTTTCAGGATGCGCCCCTCCCGGAGCGCGGTGGGTGCCGGGCTCGTGTTCGCGGTGAGGACTTTTGGCTTTCCCGTCGTCGGGCACGGTCGATCTCCGTAGGCGGCGCGCGGGCGAATCGTCATGCGAATGCATGCCTATCGGCATGACGCGCGCGTCATATGATGCGCCCCTACCGGCGCACGGCGGATTGTAGCCCAGTTTGGGGCTTTCGGCGCGCTTTCCGTTGACGTTAACGTAAATCAGCCTATCCCCGGGGTCAAAGCCCCCCGCGCCACGGTGGCGCGTTCCGATTGCGCCCCTTATGATTCGCGGCCATGAACGACATCGGTAAACGCCGCCCCATCGCGTCCCCCGCCCCTGCCGCCGGCGCCGATCACAAGCCCGCCCCCCTGGGCGGCTTTCCGCGCGTGCGTATGCGCCGCAACCGGCGCGCCGCATGGGTACGGGATTTGGTCCGGGAACACGCCCTCGCACCCTCCGACTTGATCTGGCCGGTGTTCGTCGTGGAAGGAACCAAGGCGCGCCAGCCGGTGCCGTCCATGCCCGGGGTCGAGCGGCTTTCCATCGACGTATTGGTGGAACAGGCGGCCGAAGCCAAGCACATCGGCATTCCCGCCTTGGCCGTCTTTCCCCAGATCGCCGACAACCTCAAAACCCAGGACGCGCGCGAAGCCACCAACCCCGACAACCTGGTCTGCCGCGCGGTGCGGGCGCTGAAAAAGGCGCACCCCGATCTCGGCGTCGTGTGCGACGTGGCGCTCGACCCTTTCAACAGCGACGGCCACGACGGCTTGGTGCGCGACGGCAAAATTCTCAACGACGAAACGGTCGCGGTTCTCCGCCGCCAGGCGGTGGTTCATGCCGAAGCCGGCTGCGACGTGATCGCCCCTTCGGACATGATGGATGGACGCATCGGCGCGGTGCGCGACGCGCTCGACGCGGCCGGCCTCATGGACGTGAATGTGCTCGCCTACGCCGCCAAGTATGCGTCCGCCTTTTATGGGCCGTTCCGCGACGCGGTCGGTTCCTCGGGTGCGCTCAAGGGCGACAAGAAGACCTATCAGATGGACCCCGCCAACACCGACGAGGCGCTGCGCGAGGTCGCCCTCGACATCGCCGAGGGCGCCGACATGGTGATGGTCAAGCCGGGGCTGCCCTATCTCGACGTGCTCCGGCGGGTGAAGGACACGTTCAAGATGCCGACGTTCGTCTACAACGTCAGCGGCGAATACGCGATGCTCAAGGCCGCCGGGCAGAACGGGTGGCTGGACGCCGAGCGCGCGATGATGGAAACCCTGGTCGCGTTCAAGCGCGCCGGGGCCGACGCCATCCTCACCTACCACGCGATCGAGGCGGCGCGGCTGCTGGCGAAGGCGAAATCTTAGACTTTGACCTTGATATCGAGCAGGCGCTCGACGTCCAGAATGACCAATAGCCGATCCTTGAGGCGGTAGACGCCGTCGCAATACTCGCGCCAGCGCGAATCCAACGTTCCCGGCGTCGATTCGTAGAGATCGTTCGACAGGCTGATCACGTCGCCGATCTTGTCCACCAGCAGGGTGTAAAGATCGGGACCGTTTTCGACCGTCACCGCCATGTTGTCGTTGTGCTTGCCGTCGTTGCGGGTCGGCATGCCGAGGCGCGTGCGCACGTCGATCACGGTCACGATGCGGCCGCGCAAATTGATCGAGCCGCGTATTTCAGGCGGCGCGAGCGGTATCTTGGCGATCTTCTCCGGCTTCAGGATGTCCTGGACCTTGAGGACCGGAATCCCGAACAACTGGTTGCCGACGATGAATGTCGTGAAATCCTGCTGGCCGGCGCTCGTCGCGACTTCGCCGGAATGGGTGGGAGCAAGGGCTTGGGCCATGGACATTCTCCGCGGTCGATCAATCCGTGCCTACAACATAGAAAGTTGAACGGTCGTCGCAAAGAGGGGGTAAACCCTTATGTTTCCGCCCTAGGGTTAAGAAATCCGGGGGCCCAGCCAGTCCGCCACGGCGGCGATTTGCTCTTCGGCCATGAGGGCGGGCGCATGGCCCACGCCGGGAAACGTGACGATTTCCGCTCTCGGTCCCGCCCCATCGGGGCCGCCCGCGGCCATGGCGCACGCGGTATCGGCGCTCAACACCTTGGAATTCTCGCCCCTCAGTACCAGGACCGGCACCCGCAACTTCGCCCACACCGCCCATAAATCGGCGTCCGCGTCGGCCGTCTTTCGAAACGGAACGGCCAGCGCCGGATCGTAACGCAGCCGGAACCCTCCCCCCGGCCCGGCGCGCACGCTGTGTTGCGCCAAGTGGGCCCAGTCCTCCTCGCCGAGCGGACCGAAGCCATCGTGCACCGAACGCACGTAGGCGACTGCCGCGTCGAAATCGGGAAAGAAAGGATCGGTGCCGAGATAGCCCGCGATATCTTGCAGCGCCGACTTGGCGATGAAGGGGCCGATGTCGTTCATCACCAGCCGGCCCACCGGCGAATTCGGCTTGGCCGCAAGCAGCAGGCCGATCAGGCCGCCCATGGAGGTGCCGACCCAATCGATCGTTTCGACCCCGAGCCTCGCGATCAACACCGCCATGTCGGCGAGATATTGGGGCGCGGCGTAGTCGTCGGGGTTGGACAACCGACCGCTCAATCCGCGTCCGACCACGTCGGGACAGATCACGCGGCTTCCCCGCGCCGCCAACGCGCGCGCGAGAAAATCGAAATCGCGGCCCTGGCGCGTGAGCCCGTGGACGCAGACGACGACACGGGAGCTGTCCGGCGAGCCCCATTCGACATAGGCGATTTTATGGAATCCATCGGGACCGAGTCCGAGCACATGCCCGGCGCGCGGGCGAATCTCCGCGCGAAGATCATTGGAAGGCGCCCCTATCGGGGCGTGCGGTTCCGATTTCATGTCAACCGATGATGGATGGCTTGCCGGTGGCCCGCAACAATTCCGGCGCCAGCGTGCCGATTTTTCACGAATTGCGAATGGGCCTGTCGAAAAATGTATCGTCGAAAAATGTATACAATACGATTGACCTAGTACGAAGCAATGCCAAAACTGGTGGTTTAACGACCCACCCCCGAAAATCGATCGAATACCGATGAACGTCGTTCCGCCGTCTTCTTCCCCCGCGTCATCCGGCGCCGCTCCGGCGTCATCGCCCTACTTGCTTGAAGTCGACGATTTGCATGTTCATTTCGTGACCTCGCGCGGGATCGTACGCGCGGTCGAAGGCATCTCCTATCGGGTGCGCCCGGGCGAGGTGGTGGCGCTGGTCGGCGAATCCGGTTGCGGTAAATCCGTGTCCGCGCTCGCCGTCATGCGTCTGCTCGCCAAACCCGCCGGCCGCATCGTCAAGGGCCGCGTCCTGTTTCAGGGACGCGATCTGCTGACCCTGTCCGAAGACGACATGCGCGAGTTGCGCGGGCGCGACATCGCCATGGTTTTCCAGGAACCGATGACGTCGCTCAATCCGGTGCTGACCATCGGTTTTCAGATCATGGAAACGCTGATCATTCACTTCGGGTGGGACGAAGCGCGCGCCAGGGCTCGGGCGCTGGAGTTGATGAAACTGGTCGGCATCCCCGACGGCGAACGTCGCCTCGATCAATACCCGCACCAGTTCTCCGGCGGCATGCGTCAGCGGGCAATGATCGCGATCGCGCTTGCTTGCAACCCCAAGCTGATCATCGCCGACGAGCCGACCACCGCTCTCGACGTGACCATCCAGGCGCAGATCCTGAAATTGATGAAGGATCTGTCGCGCGATCTCGGCATCGCGCTGGTGGTCATCACCCACAATCTCGGCGTGGTGGCGCGCTACGCCGACCGGGTCAACGTCATGTACGCCGCGCGTATCGCCGAACAAGCGTCGGCGGACAAACTGTTCGCGACCCCCCGCCACCCCTACACCCAGGGACTGATGCGCTCGGTGCCCCGGCTTGACAAGCCACGCACCGCCCGGCTCGAAACCATCGAGGGCCTGCCGCCCAACCTGCTCGATCCGCCCGCCGGTTGCCGTTTTGCCGAGCGTTGCTTCGCCGTCGCCGACGAATGCCGAAATCGCGTGCCCCCTCTCGAGGAAGTATCGGCCGACCATCATGCCGCCTGCTGGCGGGTCAGAGAGCTCGCTACTGCCAAGCGTGCCGCGACTGCGCCGGCGACCGTTGTGGAACGGACCAGTGCGGCCGCTTCCGCGACCCCGGTGATCGAAGTACGGGACCTCGCCAAGCATTTCGCGGTCAAGGCGAAGGGAATCACCGGCGGCAGTGCCGTCGTGCGCGCCGTCAGCAACGTGTCGTTCCAGGTTCCGGCGGGCCGTACCCTGGGACTGGTCGGCGAGTCCGGTTGCGGAAAGACGACCGTCGGCCGCCTGATCCTGAACCTGGAGACACCGACGGCGGGACGGGTGATGTTCGAAGGACGCGACTTGGCCGAAGGCGGCGCGGACGGAATCAAGGCGATGCGCCGGCGCGTGCAAGCGGTATTTCAGGATCCGTATAGCTCCCTCAATCCGCGCATGACCGTCGGCCAGATCATCGCCGAGCCGCTGCTGGTCCACAAATTGGTCGACGGACGCAAGGCGGCCAAGGAACGCGTCGCCGAACTTCTCGCCGGCGTCGGCCTTTTCCCTTACATGGCGGAGCGTTACCCGCACGAACTTTCGGGCGGCCAGCGCCAGCGCGTCGGCGTGGCCCGCGCGCTCGGCATGAATCCGTCCTTCATCGTTTGCGACGAACCGGTATCGGCGCTCGACGTCTCGATCCAGGCGCAGATCATCAACTTGCTCGAGGATTTGCAGACGCAATTCGGCATCGCCTACCTATTCATCGCCCACGATCTTGCGGTCGTGCGTCATATTGCGCACCAAGTTGCCGTCATGTATTTGGGACGAATCATGGAAGTGGCGGATCGGGACGCGCTCTACGACTCCCCCATCCATCCCTACACCCAGGCGCTGCTCGCCGCCGCGCCTACGCCCGATCCGGAAGCGGAAAAGCGCCGTCCGCACGCGCTGCTCGCGGGCGAGGTGCCGAGCCCTTTGTCGCCGCCCCCCGGCTGCGTGTTCAGTACCCGTTGCCCGCGCGCGACCGATGCTTGTAAAGTAACAGTTCCGGACCTGAAGACTGTGGGTCCTGGCCACCAAGCGGCTTGTCTATTGGTTTAAAACGGCGCGTTCGCAAGGACGCGTGACGTCAACAGCTTGCAGGGAGGAAATTACGATGAAACTTCATTTGGTTGTTATGGCCGCGGTCGCGACCGCCCTGCTTGCGCCGATTTCCGCAGGTGCCCAAACCCCGAAGAAGGGCGGTGAGTTGAAATTCGCGGTATCGGCCGAACCGCCCGACTACGATTGCCACAAAAACACGTCGTTCGCGTTCATTCATCCGGTGCGGCCGCACTACTCCACCCTGCTCAAGTTCGACGAGGCGAAATACCCGGCGATCGTCGGCGATTTGGCCCAATCCTGGCAGGTATCGCCCGACAATCTGACCTTCACCTTCAAGCTCAAGCCGAACGTCAAGTTCCACGACGGCTCGACATTGACCTCGGCCGACGTCAAGGCGAGCTACGAACGCATCGTCAATCCGCCCCAAGGCGTGATCAGCATCCGCAAAGCGTCCTACGCCGATGTCGGCACAATCGAGACTCCCGATCCCCTGACCGTCGTGTTCAAGCTCAAGAAGCCGAACGCGGGCATGCTTGCCCAATTCGCTTCGCCCTGGGATTGCATCTATAGCGCGGCCAAACTCAAGCAGGATCCCAAGTTCCCGGAAAAGAACATCCTCGGCACCGGGCCGTTCAAGTTCGTCAGCCATACCGCGGGCTCGCATTGGATCGGCAAACGCTTCGCCGATTACTTCGAGCCGGGAAAGCCCTATCTCGACAGCTTCCGCGCGGTGTTCGTGGGCGGAGCGGCGATGGTCAACGCGCTGCAGGCCGGCGAAGTTCTGGTCGAATTCCGCGGCCAATCGCCCGCCAATCGCGACAAGCTCGTCGCCGCGGTCGGCGACAAGGTTTCGGTCGTCGAAACGCCCTGGATCTGCAACTTGGTGGTCGGTTTCAACACCGAGAAGAAGCCCTTCGACGATCCGCGCGTGCGCCGCGCGTTGTCGCTCGCCATCGACCGCTGGCAGGGGTCCCAGGCGCTCTCCAAGATCGCGTTGGTGCGCGATGTCGGCGGCGTGCTGCGTCCGGGCTATTCGCTCGCCGCGAAGGAATCGGAGCTGGTCAATTATCCCGGCTTCAGCAAGGACATCAAGAAATCCCGCGAAGAGGCCAAAAAGCTTCTGCAGGAGGCGGGCGTCGCCAACCTCAAATTCAAGTTCATCAACCGCAATGTGGGGATGCCGTATACGCCGGTCGGCGTGTTCCTGATCGACCAATGGCGCCAGATCGGAGTGACCGTCGAACACGAGCAACTCGAGACCAAGCTCTACCAGGCGGCGCTCTCCAGCGGCAACTACGAGGCCGGCCTCGACTTCAATTGCGATTACATGGACGATCCCAACATCCTGCTCATCAAGTACGTCTCCGCCGATAAATCCTCGGTCAACTACGGTCGCTACAACGATCGCAAACTCGACGACTTGTACGAAAGGCAGATGCGCGCCACCGACCCGACGGAACGGACCCGATTGGTCCGCGAGTTCGAGAAGCACGCTCTTGAACAGGCCTACACGATCCCGACCATCTGGTGGCATCGCATCATCGTCTATTGGAAGCAAATGAAAGGCTGGCACCTGACGCCGAGCCATTACGTCGGTCAGGATTTGGCCGAAGTCTGGCTCGACCGGTAAATTTTCCATCCTAGACCCCCTCCCCCGCGCGGGGGAGGGGTTCTCGGGCGCCCATGCTTCGCTACACCGTCCAACGCCTGCTGATGATGATTCCGACGCTGTTCGGTGTCGCGGTCCTGGTGTTCGTCATGCTCCGGGTCATGCCGGGCGACATCGTGGAGTTGCGCTTACGCGCCGAAGGCGCCCAAGTTACGCCCGAGATCCTGGCGATGGAACGCGCCCGTCTCGGGCTCGATAAACCCATGCTCGCCCAGTTTTTCGATTGGATGGGCGGACTGTTGACCGGCGATTTTGGCATCTCGATGTGGACCGGCCGCCCGGTCGCCCACGAGATCGCGATCCGGCTCGAACTCTCGCTCGAGCTCGCGATCCTCGCCACCATTCTCGCGACCTTGATCGCGTTGCCGTTGGGCACGCTCGCCGCGTTGTTCAAAGACCGTTGGCCGGATCGCGTCATCAGCGTCTTCGCCATTGCCGGCCTTGCCGTGCCGTCGTTCTGGTTCGGCATGATCATCATTTTGGTTCTGCTCTGGAACTTAAACTGGATTCCGCCGTTGACCTTCACGCCGCTGCTCGAGGATCCGGTCAAGAACCTCTCGCAGCTGATTTGGCCCGCGCTCGCAGTCGGCTATCGTTATTCGGCGGTGGCGACGCGCATGACCCGCTCGACCATTCTTGAAGTCCTGCAGGAGGATTACATCCGTACCGCGCGCGCCAAGGGAGTGTTCGAACGTCTAGTGGTCGCCCGTCACGCCATGCGCAACGCGATGCTGCCGGTGGTGACGGTGATCGGCCTCGAGTTCGCGTTCCTGATCGGCGGATTGGTGGTGACCGAGCAGGTCTTCAACCTCAACGGCATCGGCAAGCTGTTCGTCAACGTTCTGGCGCGCGGCGATTACACCATGATTCAGGCGCTGGTGATGCTGGTGGCGGCGTTCTTCATTTTCGTCAACTTCGTCGTCGATCTGCTCTACGCCGTGCTCGATCCGCGCATTCGTTACGGGTGATCCGATGTCCGCTCCCGCCCCCGCCGTTGCCGTCGCCGTCGCCGATTTGCCCTACGCGGTTCCCAAGCGCCGCGGCTTTTTCGCGCGCTTCGTCACCACCCACCCGCTCGGCGCGGCCGGATTACTGGTGATCGTGGCGATGATTCTGGCCGGAATCTTCGCCGAGCAGGTCTCTCCCTATGATCCGCTCGCCGTCGATTACGGCGCGATGCTGGCCAAACCTTCGGCCGAACATTGGCTCGGCACCGACACCTTCGGCCGTGACGTGCTGTCGCGCATCATTCACGGCGCGCGCACGGCGTTGCTGGTCGGGTTCCTGTCGTCGTTCGTCGGCTCGACGCTCGGCGCGGCCGTGGGCGTGGCCTCGGCGTACTTCGGCGGCCGGATCGACATGACCTTGCAATCGCTGATGGACATCCTGATTTCGTTTCCGCTGATCGTGCTCGCGCTCGCGGTCGTCGCCATCCTCGGCAAGAATATCGTCTTCGGCCTCGATCTCAACCTGATCATCGCCATCGCCATACCGATGGTGCCGCGGGTCTATCGCGTGGTGCGTTCGTCGGGGCTGGCGATCCGCGAAATGGCCTACATCGACGCCGCCCGCACCGCCGGCTTCTCGCACAGCCGGATCGTCTTCCGCCACATTGCCCCGAACGTGGTCGCGCCGTACCTGATCATGGTGACCGCGCTGGTCGCCCAGGCGATCCTGCTCGAGGCTTCGCTCTCGTTCCTCGGCCTCGGCGTGACCGAGCCGACCGCCGCCTGGGGCTTGATGCTGTCGGGCACCGCCGACGATTTCTACCAGCAGGCGCCGTGGATGATTATTTTCCCGGGCCTCGCCATCAGCCTTGCCGTGTTCGCTTTCAATCTGTTCGGGGATTCGTTGCGCGACTGGCTGGATCCCAAGATCAAACTTTGATGGCCATGCGCGGTCCACTCGACGGAGTCATGGTGCTGGACCTGACCCGGGTCCTGGCCGGCCCCTATTGCACGCTGGTGTTGTCGGACCTGGGCGCCCGCGTCGTCAAGGTCGAAACACCGAAGGGCGGCGACGACGCGCGCCACTTCGGCCCGTTCGTCAAGGAGCGCTCGGCCTATTTCGTCTCGCTCAATCGCGGCAAGGAAAGCATCGCCCTCGATCTCAAGGCCGATACCGACCGCGCAATCTTCGAGCGGCTGCTCGGCATTTCCGACGTGCTGGTCGAAAATTTCCGCCCCGGCACGATGGCGAAGCTCGGCTACGGCTACGACGCGCTGAAAGCGCGCTTTCCCCGCCTGATCTACGCGGCGGCTTCCGGTTTCGGCCATACCGGACCCTACTCGCCCCGCCCGGCCTATGACATGGTGGTGCAAGGCATGGGCGGCGTGATGAGTCTGACCGGCCAGCCCGGTGGGCCACCGACACGGGTCGGCACCTCGGTCGGCGACATCACCGCCGGCTTGTTCACGGCGATCGGGGTCGCTTCCGCCCTGTTTTACCGGGCGCGCACGGGCGAAGGGCAGATGATCGACGTCGCCATGCTCGATTGCCAGGTTGCGATCCTGGAAAATGCCATTGCCCGCTACACCGCCACCGGCGAGGTGCCGGGGCCGCTCGGTGCGCGCCATCCGACCATCACGCCGTTCGGCGCCTTCGCCGCCGCCGAAGGGTCCCTGATCATCGCCGCCGGCAACGACATGTTGTTCGCCAAGTTGTGCGAGGCGCTGGGACGCACCGATCTGGTCGCCAATCCCCTCTTCCGCACCAACCCGCTACGCACCGATCATCACGCCGCGCTCAAGGACGAAATGGAATCCGCGCTGGCCAAGAAGACCGTGGCCGAATGGCTGTCGATCCTGGAAAAGGCCGGCGTGCCGTGCGGTCCCATCAACAACGTCGCCCAGGTACTGGCCGACCCACACGTGCGCGCCCGCAACATGGTGGTGACGTCCGACGATCCCGTGGCGGGGAAGGTCACCATGGCGGGCAACCCGATCAAGATGTCTGCGTTCGCCGATCCGACGACGCGCGGGCGTGCGCCCGACCTCGACGCCGACCGAACGCGCATCTTGAAGGAACTCGGGCTGAATTAATCGTCGTTCTCGATCCGTTTGCGCAACTCGGCGAGGCTCG
>Ga0194132_10002241_pt1 | contig 36957 bp, 37 predicted proteins | sample TA2KigOf80mmetaG_FD_148612 | JGI IMG/M metagenome (GOLD analysis project Ga0194132, IMG submission 148612) | Freshwater microbial communities from Lake Tanganyika, Tanzania - TA2015054 Kigoma Offshore 80m | ecosystem: Environmental > Aquatic > Freshwater > Lake | place: Tanzania: Lake...
GCGGGCGGTGCCGACGAGTTCGGCCGTCCGTGCCAGAGCAACGACCTCCGCCCCCGCCGGAATCGCGCGCCTGTCGAACGCCGCCGCATTGTCGCGCGGCAGCACGAGCTTGAGCCGCGCGCGGCCGGCGAGCGCCGCGAGCTCGGCCGCGGCGGCCGCCAACTTTTCCGCGAGGTGCGACACCGGCTGCACGTGCAAGTCGGTGTCGACCGCGCCGGTGCAGCACCACGCCTCGTCGGCTGCATCCGGCGCCGGCGCAAACCGGCCCGCGGCCTTCAAGGCGTGGGCCAGGAAAACGCCGAGTTGCCAGGAATCGCCGCCGCCGATCTCGGCCGCAACGTCCAGGCGAAACGCGCCGGCCGCGAACGGCCCGAACGCGCGCTCGACCACGCCCGAAGGCGGGCGAACGAACGCGTCGTAGTCGGCGCTCACCGGCAGGACCCGCGTCGTGCGCTGCAGGCAGATCGCCGACTGCGGCGCGGTCTCGCGCTCGATCCGCTCGATCCGGGACAAGCCCTGGGTGGTGAGGATGTAAACGGCAACCGCCATGACCGCTCCGCGCCGCGATCATAGCGCAAGCCGGGTCGAGGCTTCGGTTACTTGCTACGCCGCGGTCATTTGAAGTCGAGGATGTGCGGCCGCTTGCCGAGCGCCTTGGCGAGAGCGGCCAAGCGGCGATGGACCGGGTCGCCCAGGAGTTTGCGGCCCTTGCCGTTCAGGCGCAGCACCAGCCGGTCGCCGCTCAATTCGAGCTTGGCGGCGCCGACCAGGTAGCGCGCATTGGCGGTGATGTTGTTGGCCAAGCGGATGGCGAGCCCGACCGTCCGCGCGCGCCGGACCGCGTCCTCGTCGATCAGGGCGCGATAGGGCTCGGCGACGTCGGTCTCGAGCCGGCCTTCGTAGCGGGCGTGGACGGCGAGCGACAAGAACACCCGCCCCGGGTGATCGATGCCGACGAACGGGGCGTAGATAATGTTGCGGAACGCGTACTCGGCGCGATAGTCGGGATGCGCGCGCCAGGCAATGTCGCGGACGATGCAGGCGGCGTGGCGAAGCCGCGACTCCTCCGGGTTCTCCTTGGCAAAGGCCGGGCTCAGCCATTCGTGGAGGAGGTCGGCGTCGGCGCCGCGGTTGTCGCGCTGGGCCAGCGCCCGGCACGCCGCCAGCAGCGGGTCTTCGCGCCGTTGCGCCTCCGACAAGCGGTTGTACAGCAGGCCTTCGCGCACGCCGTAGGCCGAAAACACCACTTCCTTGGGTTTGGCTACTTTGAGAAGGCATTGCAACGTCAGCGCCGTCACCGGCAGCGTCTCGACCCGGCGCCGCGGCACGTCGCGGATGCGTTCGAGCGACGCCGGGCCCATGCGCGCGACCACGCGGGTCAGCGACTCGGCGGCGTCGCGCGACATCACGTAGTTGTGGATGATGCGGAGCGGGTACTCGTTCTGGGCGATGTGGAGGCGGGCAAGCGCCCGCCAGCTGCCGCCGACCGCGTAGAAGGTACGGTTGGGGCGGTCATCGAGCCAGGCTGCGGCGCGCAACGTTTTCTCGATCGCTTCGCGCTGGTCGTCGTCGTTGGCTTTCTTGAGCCGGAGCGAACCCAGCGGAAACGTCGCCGCCCGCCCCGGACCGCCCTTGGCGAGTTCAACGATCTCGAGGCTGCCGCCGCCCAGATCGCCCATCAGCCCGTCGGCGCCCGGCGTGCCCGCGAGCACGCCCAAGGCCGAGGTCCGCGCTTCCTCCTCGCCGCTCAGGACCCGGACCTTGAGACCGCAGGTCCGCTCGACCCGCTCGACGAAGGCGCGCCCGTTCTCGGCGTCGCGCACCGCGGCGGTCGCCACCACGTCGACGATTTCGGCATCGAGCGACAGGGCAATGCCGGCGAAGCGGGCGATCGCACGCTCCGCCATGGCCACGCCCTCGACATCGAGCTTGCCGGTGTCGGCGAGCCCGCGGCCCAAGCCGCACAGGGCACGCTCGTTGAAGACCGGCGCCGGCGCGCGCGTCAAACCGTCGTAGGCGACCAGCCGAACCGAATTCGAGCCGATATCGATGACGGCGACAGGCGCGCGGCTCGCCGGCGCCGCCTGGTGGGGCGCGCCGCGAGGCGACAAGGCCATGCCCTAGCCGCCGAGCGGTACGACTTTCGGTCCGGCCGAGCGTAGGGCGCGGCCGCGACCGGAAAGGCTGGGATTGGTCATGAAGAATTCAAACGCGCTGAAGTCGGTGGATTTCGCTTCGACGCGATGATACCCGCCCTCGCTATCCATGATCCAGCTTTGCCGGGCGTCGCGGAGGTTGCTGACCATGATTTGGTCCAGCATCTGCGAGTGCACGGTCGGGTTCTCGACCGGCACCAGCACTTCGACGCGGCGATCGAAGTTGCGCGGCATCCAGTCGGCCGAGGTGAAGAAGACCTTGGCCTTGGGCGACGGCAGCCCGTGGCCGGCGCCGACGCAGAGGATGCGCGAATGCTCGAGGAAACGGCCGATCAGCGACTTGACCCGGATGTTTTCCGACATGCCCGGCACACCGGGGCGCAGGCAGCAGATGCCGCGCACGATCAGTTCGACCTTCACGCCGGCCTGCGACGCCCGATAGAGCGCCTCGATCGCCTCGGGGTCGACCAGCGAGTTCATCTTGGCCCAGATCGCGGCCGGGCGGCCGGCCTTGGCGTGTTCGATTTCGTCGGCGATCAACTTGAGCACGGTCTTGCGCAAATTGATCGGCGAGGCGGCGACTTTTTCGAAGTGATCGGGCTGCGCGTAGCCGGTCAGATAGTTGAACAGGAGTTGGGCATCGCGGCACAACGCCGGATCGGCGGTGAAGAACGAGAGGTCGGTGTAGATCTTGGCGGTGACCGGGTGGTAGTTGCCGGTGCCGAAGTGGCCGTAACAGCGGAGCTGGCCGCCTTCGCGCCGCACCACCAGCGAAACCTTGGCGTGGGTTTTGAGCTGGATGAAGCCGTAGACGACCTGGACGCCGGCACGCTCCATGTCGCGCGCCCAGCGGATGTTGGCGGCCTCGTCGAACCGGGCTTTCAATTCGACCAGCGCGGTCACCGATTTCCCGGCTTCCGCGGCGGCGATCAGCGCTTTGACGATCGGGCTGTCCTCGCTGGTGCGATAGAGCGTCTGCTTGATCGCGACGACGTCGGGATCGGCCGCGGCTTGGCGGATGAACTGGACGACGACGTCGAAGCTTTCGTAGGGGTGGTGAACCAGGATGTCCTTGAACGCGATCGTGGCGAAGCAATCGCCGCCGAAGTCGCGGATGCGCTCGGGGAAGCGGGCGATGTAGGGCGTGAACTGCAGATCGGTGCGTTCGGGCAAGATCAGTTGGCGCGTATCGACCAATCCGATCAGGCCGTCGACCACGTTGACCACCGCCTCGCCGGCTTCGAGTTTCTCGACCACGAACGCCCGCAAATGCTCCGGCATCGCCGCATCGATCTTGAGCCGGATCACCTCGCCGAGCCGGCGGCGTTTGAGGGCGCTTTCGAAATAGCGTACGAGATCGTCGGCTTCCTCTTCAACCTCGATGTCGGAGTCGCGGATGACGCGGAACAGGCCGCGGCTCAAGATCCGGTAGTTCGGGAACAGTTCCGACAGGAACAGCTCGATCGTGTCTTCGATGCTGACGAAGCGTAGCGCCTGTCCGGGCAGCCGGATGAAGCGGTCGATCTGACCGGGCACGCGGATCACGGCGTACATGTTCTTGCCATCGCGCGCGTGGGCGAGCTCGAGCACGATCGCGAAGCCGAGATTGGGAATGAACGGAAACGGATGCGCCGGATCGACTGCGAGCGGCGTCAAGACCGGAAAGATGTGCTTACGGAAATGCTCCTCGAGCCAGCCGCGCTCGGTTCCAGTGATCTCGGCCGCCCGCAGCACCGAGATGCCGGCCGTCGCGAGCTCGCCCCGCAAGCCGCGCCACGCTTCTTGCTGGCGCTGGATGAGCTTGGCGCCGGCCGCCGAGACGCGTTCGAGCTGCTCGGCCGGCGTAAGACCGTCGGGGCTCCGCTGCTGCACCCCCTCCTGGACCTGGCCGTGCAGGCCGGCCACCCGGACCATGTAGAACTCGTCTAGGTTGTTGGCCGAGATCGCCAGGAAGCGCAACCGTTCGAGCAGCGGGTAGTAACGGTTGTTCGACTCGTCGAGCACGCGCTCGTTGAACGCGAGCCACGACACCTCGCGGTTGATCAGGCGCTCGGCCCCAAGCACGGCCTCGGCCGATGCGGGCGTGCTGACGAGGACGGGTCGCTTGCGGGTTGCCACGCAGAACCTACGAAATATCCATTAGTGCCAATACTATATCAGATTATTTTAAGATTTTGTTACAGCCGCGGTCAAACCGGCCACCAAACTCTAGAGATCGGGCCGGGCGGGATCGCTTTCAAGCACCGTCCGAGCTAGGGCGACCGAGGCCGCCCGTTTCGCGCCGAGCGCGGCGCGGTCGAGCGCGGCGACAAAAGCCTGGGCGGCGCCGAACGAGCGTTCGATGCGGGCGGCGGCATAGCGCAATACCTCCTCGCCGACGGCCACTTGGCGATCGGTGAATTGTTTGCGCATCACCGCCATCAAGAGCGCGTCATCGGGCGCGGCCAATTCGACCGTCGCGAACGTCGCCACCCGCGACGCCAGATCCGGAAGTCCGGCCCAGACGGCGGGCCGGTCGCGAGCCGCAATCAAGACCGTACGCCCGCCAGCGCGCACGCGGTTATAGAGGTGAAAAAGCTGGGTCGCGGCCGCCGGCGCCAGCGAACCTTCGATCCCATCGACCGCTACCGCCGGCGCGTTGGCGAGCGCCGCGAGATCGGCCTCGGGCAGCGCCGCCAGCTCGATGCGCACGGCCGCCGATCGCGCCCGCCACACTTCGACCAGGTGAGTCTTGCCGCTGCCGGGCGGCCCATAGACCGCGAGCCCGCCGCCGGGCCACTCGGGCCAGCGGTCGAGCCAGGCGATCGCCGCCGCATTGGCGTCGCCCACGAAAAAATCCTCGCGGCCGAGCGCGATCCGATGCGGGAGTTCCAGCGGAATTTGGCGCAATGCGCTACTCGGCTGGCTCGGGCGAGCTCGCCGCGCTCAGCCAGCGCCGGAGATAGCCGATGCCCGAGGCGACCGTCGTCGCCGCGACGACATAGACGCCGCCCGCGACCACCGGCCCAATTGCAAGCCCGAGCCCGGCCTCGGCGAGCGCCAGTCCGGCGAGCGCGATTTGGGCGGCGGTGTTGGCCTTGCTCAGGGGCGTCGGTTTGATCGCCTTGGTGCGGCCGAGAACGTTCCACAGGATGACGCCGCCGACGATCAGGAAGTCACGGGTCACGACCAGGAGCGCCAGCCACACCGGGATCTTGCCTTGCACCGCCAAGGTCAGGAACGTGCCGACCAGAAGCGCTTTGTCGGCGAGCGGATCGAGGTAGTGGCCGAGCTCGGTCGCGACGTTGAAACGCTTGGCGATGAAGCCGTCGAGCGCATCGGACACGCCGGCGGCGACGAACAGCCAGAACGCTGCGGTCCAGTAGTTCGACATGATCAGCCAGATGGCGACCGGCACCGCCAGCAGGCGCCCGAGCGAGATGGCGTTCGGGATATTCATGGCACGCGCTGCAACGACCAGAAGCCGCCGACCTCGGCCAGGCGCAGGCTGCTCTGCGACAGGGCCAACGCCAAGTGCTCGATCTCGCCCCAATAGTGGAGCGTCACCTGGACGTGCTTGGTCGTCACCGCGGTCACGTCGATCCGCTGAATCAAGCTCTGCGCGTCGAGCCGGCTGCGCACGTCGAGCCACTGACCGATGTCATTGGCCGGTATGCGTACCGACAGCCGGCGTTCCTGCTCGAAGCGGATCAAGGTGTCGCGTTTCCAGCCTTCCTCGATCAACGCCACCGCGCGAACGATCGCGCGATTGATGAGATCGGTCTCGCTGCCCCGGGTCCGGCTGGCATAGCTCTCGACCACGACCTGGGGGCCGGCGGCGCCATAGCGGCGGAAGCTGACCTGCAGGCGCTCGGCACTGGCGCCGAGATCGACCTCGAGATCGGCAAAAGCCACCAGAACGTCGGTGGCGCCATAGATGCCGGCGATCGCGTTCAAACGGGCGCGCTCGCCTTCGAGCGCCTGGGTGGCACTGATCGCGGTGATATCGCTGGCACGTCCGCTCGGTATGACAAGCGGGACCGGCGCATCGCGATCGAGCTTGATCGCCGCCCACGCCGCGCGCCACGGATTGGGATCGTCCCACAAGGTCAAGGCACCGGCTGCCCGATATACCGGCAGGACCAAGAGCGGTCGGCTCAGCGTCTCGCTGAACGGAATCGCGTTCTTTTTCAGGAGGTCGCGAACCGCCGTTTTATTGAACCTAACGTTCAAAGTCGCGATGTAACGTGTTGGAGATGTTCGTTCTTTATCGACTTCTATTCCCTGAACCACGAGCGTGAGGTCATCGACCCTAGGCAGCCGCCCATGATCGGCGGCAAGCGTCAGGCGGCGCAGCAGCCGGTTGAAGGCGCGCCGCTGTCCGTCGGCCAGCGCGATGTCGCGCGCTTGGGCCGCCGTCATCGCGCTCGCGTCGACGTCGACGTCACCGACGGCGTAAGGGTCGGCCGCGAGCGCCGGGGCCTGGGCGCGCGCCGGGACGGCGAGGACGAAAGTCGCGAGTACGATCAGCGACAGCCGCGCAGTCCACAGGAGCATTACAAATCCGATAGTCATCCAGTATGGTGACGCGCCGCCGCGCGGGCGGGGAGTTGGCGTATGGGTCCGAGGCCCGGCCACAGATATACCTATAAAGATTCCGGTGTCGATATCGACGCGGGCGACGCGCTGGTCGATCGAATTGCCCCGCTGGCGCGCATGACGCGTCGACCGGGGGCGGATGCGTCGCTCGGCGGGTTCGGTGCCTTTTTCGACCCTAAAGCGGCCGGGTACCGCGACCCGCTCCTGGTCGCCACCACCGACGGCGTCGGCACCAAGCTCAAAATCGCGATTGCCGCCGACCGCCATGACACCGTCGGCATTGATCTCGTCGCCATGTGCGTCAACGACCTCGCGGTTCAAGGCGCCGAGCCTTTGATCTTCCTCGATTATATGGCGTTCGGCCGGTTACCGGTGGGCCAAGCCGCGACTATCGTCGAGGGGGTCGTCAAGGGCTGCAAGGAGGCGGGTTGCGCCCTGATCGGCGGCGAAACCGCCGAACTTCCCGGGATGTACGCACCGGGCGATTACGACCTCGCCGGCTTCTCGGTGGGCGCGGTCGAGCGCAACCAGGTCGTGACCGGAAGCACCGTAACGCCGGGCGACGTCGTCCTCGGCCTCCCGTCATCGGGCATTCATTCGAACGGTTATTCGCTGGTCCGCCGCCTGGTCGAGGTGAGCGGCCTCCCCTACTCGACGCCGGCGCCGTTCGCTCGCCAACGCAGCCTGGGCGAAGCGCTGCTCGAACCGACCCGCATCTACGTCAAAGCCTGCCTCGCGCTGACCCGGGCGCGGCTCGCCAAGGGCTTCGCTCACATCACTGGCGGCGGGCTGATCGAGAACATCCCGCGCGTGCTGCCAAGCGGCGTGGCCGCCGCGCTCGATGCCCGCGCGTGGCCGTTGCCGCCGGTGTTCGCGTGGCTGAAGACGATCGGTAACGTCGCCGACGGCGAGCTCGCCCGCACGTTCAATTGCGGGATCGGCATGGTCACCATCGTCGCCGCCGGCGATGAGCGCGCCGCGCTCGACGCATTGGCCGCGGCCGGCGAACGGCCGGTTGCGATCGGCCGCATCGTCGCCGATGGCGCGCCCGAGCCGCGTGTGATCCTCGGTGGCACGGAGGCGGCGTGGCGCGGTTGAAGGTCGGCGTCCTCATCTCCGGGCGCGGCAGCAACCTTCAAGCGCTGATCGACGCCGCAGCCGACCCGGCTTATCCTGCCGAAATCGCGCTCGTTGTTTCGAATGTCGCCGGCGTGCAGGGGCTCGACCGCGCGGGCCGCGCCGGCATTCCGACCGCGGTCATCGGCCACAAGGGTTTTCCCGATCGCCCGAGTTTCGAAGCGGCCCTCACGACCGCGCTCCGCTCGGCCGGGGTCGCGTTCGTGTGCCTGGCCGGGTTCATGCGGGTCTTGACCGCGACCTTCGTCGAGGCTTGGCGCGATCGTCTGATCAACATCCACCCGTCGCTGCTGCCGGCGTTCCCCGGGCTCCACACCCATGAGCGCGCGATCGCCGCCGGCGTCCGCTTCGGCGGCTGCACCGTCCACTATGTGCGGGCCGATGTCGATGCCGGCCCGATCATCGTGCAGGCGGCGGTACCGATTGCGCCCAACGACACCGCCGAGACGCTGGCGGCGCGGGTGCTCGAGGCCGAGCACCGCGCGTTTCCGCTCGCCCTCCGGCTGATCGCCGAGGGCCGCGCCCGGGTCGTCGGCGATTCCGTCCGCATCGCCGGCGCCGTGGCACCGGCGGGTTTCGCGCTCAATCCGCCGGGCTAGCCGACGATTTCCGATTCGCTGAAGAAGAACGCGATTTCGGTCTTCGCATTTTCGACCGAATCGGAGCCGTGCACCGAGTTGGCCTCGATCGACTCGGCGAAGTCCTTGCGGATCGTGCCGGGCGCGGCGTTGGCCGGGTTGGTGGCCCCCATGATCTCGCGGTTCTTGGCGACCGCACTCTCGCCTTCGAGCACCTGCACGACGACCGGGCCGCTGGTCATGAAATCGCAAAGGCCGCGGAAGAACGGCCGTTCGCGGTGGACGCCGTAGAACCGTTCGGCTTGATCCTTGGAGAGGCGCAGCCGGCGCTGGGCGACGATGCGAAGCCCGGCGTCCTCGAAGCGCGCGTTGATCTTGCCGGTCAGATTGCGCCGCGTCGCATCGGGTTTGATGATCGAGAGCGTCCGTTCCTTCGCCATTGTCGAGCCACACGTTAGAGGGTGAAAGGGCGCGCCGGGTTATAGGGAGAACCCTCGGCCTTCGCAAGCGCGCGGGCGTCGCGTCGGCCACGCAGGGCAGCGGCGACCCGTGCTACGCTGTCGGCCTCTCACGAAGAGGCCGCCATGACTTCACTCCACGTCACGCTGCCGACCGCCGCGATCCTGGCCCTTATCCTGGTGTGGCTCTCGGCCACGGTCTCGCGCGAGCGGTTTCGCGCCAAGGTCAGCATCGGTGACGGCAGCGACCGCCCGCCGCGTGACGGCGAGGCACCGACCCGGCGCTTGCCGATCGCGATCCGGTCGCAAGCCAACTTCGCCGAGTACGTGCCGTTCAGCTTGATATTGCTCGGGCTGATCGAAAGCCGGGGCGGACACCCCTGGTTCCTCTGGGTCTTCGCCGTTGCGCTCGTACTCTGCCGCCTCGCGCACCCGATCGGCATGCGGATGAAAGCGCCGAACCCGGTGCGCGCCGGCAGCATCACCGTGCAATGGCTGCTCCTCATCGCCGGCGCGCTCTATGGCCTCTGGCTTTATTCCGCCTGAGCCGCGTCCGGCCGCACTGATCGCCGGCGCGTCGGCCGGGATCGGGCGCGAACTCGCGCGCGAGCAGGCGCTCGCCGCCGTCAACGTGGGCGCGCTCGCCGCCCTCACCCGCCTGTTCCTGCCGGCCATGCTGGCGCGCGGATGGGCCGCATCCTCAACGTCGCCTCGACCGCGGCATTCCAGCCGGCGGGGCCGTTCATGGCGAGCTATTACGCGCGCAAAGGCGCGCAACGCGACCTAGAAGACATCCGCCGTTACGTCGCCGAGAGCGCTTCGATCGCACGAGCCGATTCCGCGCTCGATCGCTTGCTCGAGACGGTGTACAGCTTATCGGCCTACGCCGAACGCGAATCAATCCCGCGCGAGCTGCGGTCGCTCGGGGTTCAGGCTTATTGCGAACTGGTCGTTGGACCGTAGCGGATCATCGACCGCGCGCTCGGACGCCGGGTCGTCGTCTATGTCATTGCTGACGGACGGCGCGACATGCAGGCCCTGCTCCTGCGCCGCTTAGTTGGGCGGTAGAGCGCCCGCGCTAGCCCTTCTGCTCCCAGCGGCCCTCGGCCGACTGCTGCCAGTAGGTCGCCTTGTGGCCGCCGCCCTTGAGCCGGCTCCAACGCTCGCGCGCCGCCGCGACCGCGGTTGGATCGTTGCCGTCGAACACGCAGAGGCAGCGCTCGAACGGGGCTATGTCGGCGTAGTCGGCGCCGTCGACCAGGACGAGCACGGCGGCGTTGTTCGGATTCTCGTCGCCGGCCGTGAGGTAGATCGGCTGCTCGGCGGAATGGCCGTCGGCGGCGGTGCCGTGGGCCAGGAACGAGTCCGGATCGTAGGTCCAAAGCGTCGTGTTCAAGGCCTCGACCCGCTCGGGCGAGCCGGCCCGCACCAGCGCGCGGTAGCCGCGCTCGACCGCTTTCTCGAGCAGTTTCGGCAGCACGCGTTCGAGCGGCGCGTGCTCGAGATGGTAGAACGCGACCTCGGTCATCGCCGGCTTCAGGACGCTATTTCTTGGCGCCGCCCCGCTCGTAGTGGTCGGCGACAAGCCGATCGAGCAGCCTGACGCCGAAGCCCGAGCCGCCCTTGGGCACGGTCGGCTGGTTCTTGTAGCACCAGGTGGTCCCGGCGATGTCGAGGTGCGCCCATGGCCCGTCGTTGACGAAGTGCTTGAGGAAGAGCGCGGCCGAGATGCTGCCGGCCCAGCGGTCGCCAACATTCTTGATGTCGGCGATCGGCGACTTGATATCTTGCTCGTAGGAATCGTGGAGCGGCATGCGCCACAGCCGCTCGCCGGTCGCGAGCCCGGCTTCGAGCAGCCAGTCGGCCAAGCGGTCGTTGTTGGCGAACAGGCCGGCGTGATTGTGGCCGAGCGCGACGATGATGGCGCCGGTCAGCGTCGCCAAGTCGATCATCACCTTCGGCTTGAAACGTTGCTGGATGTGCCAGAGCACGTCGGCCAGCACCAAGCGGCCTTCGGCGTCGGTGTTGATGACCTCGATCGTTTTGCCCGACATCGCCTTGACGACGTCGCCCGGTCGTTGCGCGGTCGAGGACGGCATGTTCTCGACCAAGCCGAGCGCGGCGACGACGTTGACCTTGGCCTTGCGGCCGGCGAGCGCGCGCATCAAGCCGGTGACGACGCCGGCGCCGCCCATGTCCCACTTCATTTCTTCCATCCCGGCCGCGGGCTTGATCGAGATGCCGCCGGTATCGAAGGTGACGCCCTTGCCGATGAAGGCGATCGGCTTGTCGTCGGCCTTGGCGCCGCCGTTCCAGCGCATGATGACGACGCGCGGTTCGTTGGCCGACCCTTGGGCGACGCCGATCAACGCGCGCATGCCGAGCTTCTTGATTTGCGCGAGGTCGAGGACCTCGACTTTTACGCCGATGTCCTTCAGTTCTTCGCAGCGCGCGGCGAAGCTCGCCGGATAGAGCACGTTGGCGGGCTCCGACACCAGGTTGCGCGTGAGTTCGACGCCTTCGGCCACCTCGGCGAGCCGTTCGTACGCGCGCGCCGCGGCGGCCGCGTTCTTGGCGTAAACGCCGAGCCGTTTGACCGAGGGCTTCTTTTCCGGTTTCTCGTCGGTCAGATACCGATCGAAGCGATAGCCACCGAGCCGCGCGCCGAACGCGACCTCGGCTGCCATCGTCGGGGTCTTGAGTTTGCAACGCGGCAGGGCGTCGACCGCGATCACGACGTCGCTGTCGCCGGTTCCGCTGACGCGCTGCACGACGTTGCCGCCGGCATTCTCGAGCGCGAGCGCATCGATGACCTTGGGGTCGCCGAGCCCGTAGAGCACGATCCGCGACAGGTTGAGTCCGGCCGGCGCCACCAGTTCGAGCACCTGATCCTTTTCGCCCGTGAAGCGCCCGACCTTGAGCGCGCGCGTGATCGCGCCCTGCGTCTGCTGATCGATCAATTTGGCCGTCGAACTCAGGGTCTTGTCTTTCGTGACCGCGACCGCGAGAGCTCCGCTCTTGGGCAGCGATTCCGGGAATTCGATCTTCATGCGGGATCCGATGGCTAGGAAGGCGGTGGGTGACGCGCCGGTCGACGCGGTCCGCGCGGACCGCGGGCGCTCGAACGGCGGAGCGCACTGTACAGCAACCCCACCGGTCTGGCTAATATAGCGGTCATGAGCGGCGTCAAACGCTACATCCTGTGGCAGATGGTGGGCCCCTTCGTTTTTGCCACGGCAGCGCTGACCGGCGTCGCGTGGCTGACGCAGAGCCTGCGGTTCCTCGATCTTATCATCAATCGCGGCCTATCGGCCGCGATGTTCTTTTATCTGACCGCGCTCCTGCTGCCCAAGATCCTGGTCCTCGTCATCCCGTTCGCGTTCCTGTTCGCCGCGCTCTATACCTTCAACCGTTTGAAGAACGAGAGCGAACTCGTGGTGATGCGGGCGGCGGGCTTGAGCCCGGTCGCGTTGGCGGCCCCCGCGGTCGTCTTGAGCGCGGTTGTGGCCCTGGTCGGCTATGGGCTTGGGCTTTACGTTGCGCCGGCGAGTTACCGCACGTTCAAGGATCTGCAGTCCGAAGTCCGCACCCAATACGTGTCGGCGCTGGTGCAAGAGGGAAGCTTCAACACGCTCTATCGCGGTTTGACGATTTACGTCCGCGGCCGCGAACCGTCGGGCGATCTGCTCGGCATCCTGGTCCACGATGCGCGCGACGCCAAACGCTCGATCACGATGATGGCCGAGCGCGGCGTCATGCTGCACACCGGCGAGGGCCCGCGCTTCGTCATGGTCCAGGGCAACCGGCAAGAACGCGACACCGCGAGCGGCCAGGTCTCGATGCTCTACTTCGATCGCTATACGCTCGACCTCGGCCGCATTACGAGCGCTGCGCCCAACCGCTGGCGCGAGGCGGGCGAGCGTTTTCTGCCCGAACTGCTCGCGCCGGGAAACGACCGCGACGATCTCAACAACCGCGGCAAGTTCCTGGCCGAGGCGCACCATCGCCTGGCTTCGCCGTTGACCGCGATCGTGTTCGCCCTGATCGCCGCCGCCTGCTACCTCACCGGGCCCTACGACCGGCGCTCGGACTGGCGCCGGGTCGGCACCGCCATCGTCGCCGCCCTGGTGGTCGAGGCCACCAGCCTCGGCCTCACCTCGGTCGTCAGCAAAGCGCCCTCGTTCATTCCGCTGATGTACCTGAACGCGCTGATCCCGAGCCTTATCTGTCTTTACCTGCTGCTCGAGCGCGGACGTTTACGCACGTCCGCCGGCGCGAGCGCCGTGCGCTGATGCGGCTATCGCCGACTTTTCTCGCTTATTTCGGGCTCCAGTTCCTTGCCGGAATCGGATTGGCGCTCTTGGTGTTGTCGGCGCTGGTGTTCGTGATCGATTTAGTCGAACTGCTCCGCCGCGCCTCCGGTCGCGAGTCCGCCGGTATCGACGTGGTGTTCGCGATGGCGGCGTTGCGGCTGCCGTTCCTGGTGCAGAAGGTGATGCCGTTCGCGACGCTGTTCGGCGCGATGTACGCGCTGTTGAAGCTCACCCGTACCCAGGAACTCGTGGTCGCGCGCGCCGCTGGCGTTTCGGTGTGGCAGTTTCTGATGCCCGGGCTCTTGATCGCCGCCGTCGCCGGCATCTTCACCGTCGGCGCCTTCAATCCGATCGCGTCGGTGATGATGGCGCGTTACGAGCAGCTCGAGGCGCGTTACCTCGAAGGCCGCCCGAGCCTGCTCGCGGTATCGTCGAGCGGCTTGTGGCTGCGCCAGGCCGACGAGCGCGGCCAATCGGTTCTCCATGCCGACGCGGTCTCGGCCGAGGGTACCGAGCTCGACCGCGTCACCGTCTACCTCTACGAGGGCGCCGACCGGTTCTTACGCCGGCTCGACGCCACCGCGGCCCGACTCGATGCCGGGTTCTGGGAGCTCAAGGACGTGCTCGTCACCAACCTCGACGGCAGCGTCGATCGGTCGGCGCGACTCGTATTGCCGACCAGCATGACGCCGACCCAGATCCAGGAGAGCTTCGCCTCGCCGGAAACTATGTCGTTCTGGGCGTTGCCCGCATTTATCGGCATGCTCGAGGACGCCGGCTTTACCGCGCGCCGTCACCGGCTGCATTGGCATTCGCTGCTGGCGACGCCGCTCCTGCTCTGCGCCATGTTGTTGATCGCGGCGACCTTCACCTTGCGGCTGACCCGTAGCGGCGGCGTCGGCACGTTGGCGAGCGGTGGCGTCCTCGCCGGCTTCGTCCTGTTTTTCCTCTCCGACCTCGTGCTTGCGCTCGGCCTTTCGAGCGCGATCCCGGTGGCGCTCGCGGCCTGGACCCCGGCCGGCGTCTGCAGCCTGCTCGGAATCGCCATGTTGATGCACCTCGAAGACGGCTAGATGCGGCGCGCCGCGATCCTGACCGCGACGCTGCTGGTCGCCCTGGCCGCCGTCGCGGCACCGCACGCCGCCGAAATACAACCGCTCGGCGAGCAGGTTCTGCTCCAAGCCGACACGGTCACCTACGACCAGGACAACAGGATCGTCGTCGCCCGCGGCAACGTCGAAATTTCCTCGGGCGAGCGCGTCTTGGTCGCCGACGAGGTCGTTTACGACGAGCGGGCCGACAAAGTCGCGGCGCGCGGCAACGTCGCGGTGCTGGAGCCCTCAGGGAACGTCATTTTCGCCGACGGGATCGAGCTCACCCGCGACCTCCGCGCGGGCTTCATCGACGGGTTTCGCGCCCTGCTCGCCGATCAGACCAAGATCGCCGCGGTCTCGGGCGAGCGCCGCGACGGCAACATCACCGAGATGTCGCGCGGCGTGTTCTCGGCCTGCGAGCTTTGTCCGACCGATCGTACCCGTGCGCCGCTGTGGCAGTTCAAGGCGGTGCGCGTCATCCACGACGAGCAAAAACAGCGGATCGAGTACCAGGACGTGATCCTCGAGTTCTTCGGCATTCCGGTCGCCTACACGCCCTATTTTTCGCACCCCGATCCGCGGGTGACGCGCAAGAGCGGCTTCTTGGCGCCCGAGTACGGCTCGTCCAGTGCGCTCGGCCAAACCCTGCAGATTCCCTACTTTTTCAACCTGGCCCCGCATCGCGACTTCACCCTAGCGCCGATTTTCACGACCAAGGAAGGCGTCGTCGCGTTCGGCGAGTACCGCGAGCGCACCGCCGCGGGCCGCTTCGACGTCAAAGCCTCGATTACCCAGGTCGACGAGCGCAATCCGCGCAACGTCAAGACCGGCGATCGCGAAATCCGCGGCCACATCTTGAGCCAAGGCCGGTTCGATCCGAACCCGACCTGGCGTTGGGGGTTCGACGTCAACCGCTCGACCGACGACACCTATTTGCGCCGCTACGACTTCGGCAATTTCGACTCGCTCACGACCCGGCTGTACGTCGACGGATTTCGCCGCCGCAACTCGATGTCGGCCAACGCCTATGCCTTCCAGGGGCTCCGCGTCGACGACGATCCGAGTCGGACCGCGGTCATTCCGACCTTGTTCGATTACAACCTGATAAGCGAGCCCGGGCGCTACGGCGACACGTTCCTGTTCGACGCCAATCTACTGCTGCTGACGCGCGACGAGGGGCCGGCCAGCAACCGATTGTCGCTCAACGGCGGATGGCGGCTCCCCTATATCGGGCGCGACGGCTCCGTCTACACCATGACCGCGAGCCTGCGCGGCGACGGCTACATCGTCGACGACGTTCCGACGAGCTCGAACGCCCGCCAGGCGGTCGCCGATGGCGGCACCGGCCGCATCCTGCCGCAACTCGCGCTCGAATGGCGCTATCCAATGATCCGCGACGACGGTTCGGTCCGCCAGACCATCGAGCCGATCGTGCTCGGCGTGGTGTCGCCCTATGGCGGCAACCCCAACGACATCCCCAACGAGGACAGTCTGGCGTTCCAGTTCGACGCAACCAATCTCTTGACCGCGAGCCGTTTCCCCGGTCTCGACCGCGTCGAATCGGGGCCGCGGGTCAATTACGGCGTTCGCGTCGGCGTCTACAGCGATGCCGGAGGCTACGGAACGCTCTTGATCGGGCAAAGCCTCCGCACCCAGGAAGACGACACGTTCGCCGACAAGACCGGGCTCGAAGACCGCCGTTCCGACTATGTGAGCCATCTCTATTTCGTCCCGTCCGAGTTCATCGATTTCACCAACCGGCTCCGCCTCGATCGCGACACTTTCTCGATCCGCCGCAACGAGATCGTGTTGAGCGCCGGACCGCGCGCGATCCGGGTCGATGCCAGCTATGTCGCGCTGTCGCGCGAACTCACCACCGACGAACTGGTCGGCCGCCAGGAAGTCGGCGTGCAGACTCGCCTCCAGATCACCCCGTTCTGGTCGCTCGCCGCGCGCACTCGCCAGGACATCAGCGACGACCGCGAGACGCTGAGCTACGCCGCGGCGCTCGAATACATGGACGAGTGCTTCGATTTCATCCTGACGGCGGCCCGCAGCTTTTTCCGCGACCGCGACATCGAGCCGTCGAGTTCGATTAAGGTCCGAATCCGGCTCAAGCACATCGGATAGGTTTTCTTCAACCGAGCGCCGGAGTTCTTTATAATCGTACCGCCGCTGGAACGCCGTTCATTCACCGTGACCATGGTTCGAGGATTTCTCGCTCGCGTTTGCGTCGGCGCCGTGCTGGCCGCCATGCCGGCCGTCGCCCACGCCCAAGAGCTGCTGTCGATCGCCGCCGTCGTCAACGACGAAATCATCTCCGGCTACGACCTCGACCAGAGCATCCGGCTGTTCATGACAACCACGCGGCTGACCGATACGCCGGCCAATCGCCGGCGCTTGCGCTCGCAGGTGCTCAACAAGCTGATCGAGGAGCGGCTGCAGTTCCAGGAAGCCAAACGGCTCAAAACCGCCGTCAACGAAGAGGACATGGACCGCGGCCTGCGCGTGCTCGAGCGCCAAAACAACATGCGCCCGGGCGACCTCAAGAATTTTCTCGCTTCGAAGAACGTCGACTTCGAGGTGTTCCGGACCCAGCTTCGCTCGGAGATCGCCTGGAATAAGCTGGTCCTGCGCCGGCTACAACCGACGATCTCGATCGGCGAAGAAGAGATCGACGACGCCATGCGGCGCATCGAAGAAGACGTCACCGGCGGCGCCTACCTGCTGTCGGAGATTTTCCTGCCGTTCGACAGCCAGGACCAGGAGAACGATGCGATCGAACTCGCGCGCCGGGTGTTGGGTCATTTGAAAGACGGTGCGCAGTTCGCGGACCTCGCGCGCCAGTACTCGCAGGGCGTCACCGCCTATACCGGCGGCGATGTCGGTTGGATCCAACCGTCGCAGATGCCGCCGCCGGTCAGCCAGGCGTTGTCGACGCTCAAGCGCCGTCAAGTCTCGGAGCCGATCCGAACCGACGCCGGTTACTATCTGATCCTGGTACGCGACACCCGCGCGTTCGACGGCGAGGGCGCCGACGACAAGGCTCAACTCGACTTGAAGCAGATCGTGGTACCGATCGCGGAAACCGCGAGCGCGAGCGAACGCGAAGCCAAACGCCGTGAAGCGGAAACGATCAGCGCTAAGGTCAACGGCTGCGCGACCGCCGACGAGCTCGCCAAACCCTTGAATTCACTGACGTCGGGCGATCTCGGCACTATCGCCCTCACCGATCTCCCCGGCGAGATCCGGAGCGCGGTCGCGACCCTGGCGATCGGCCGCGGCTCGGCGCCGGTCGCCCGGCCGGGCGGCATCCACGTGTTCGTGGTATGCCGCCGCGACGAACTGAAGGCCGCGCTGCCGACCCGCGACGACATCGCCCGCTCGCTCACCAATACGCGCCTCGCCTTGATGGCCCGCCGCTACCTTCGCGACCTTCGCCGCGACGCCGTTATCGAAATCCGCTGATGCCGGACCGCCCGCCGTCCGCGCTCGCCGTGACCATGGGCGAGCCCGCGGGTATCGGCCCCGAATTGGCGCTGGCAGCGTGGGCGGCGCGCGCGAACGGGGTGCCGCCGTTCCTGTTGATCGCCGATCCCGACCATATCGCGGCGTTGGCGCGGCGCTTGGGCCGCACGGTCCCGCTCGCAACCGTCGGCGACGGCCGCGACGCCCAGCGCGTGTTCGCGACGGCGCTGCCGATTAGACCGATCGCACTCGCCGCGCACCCGATTCCCGGCCGGCCCGCCGCCGACAACGCGCGCGCGGTCATCGCGGCGATCGATCTCGGCGTCGAACTCGTGCGCCGGGGCGAGGCCGACGCGCTCGTCACCAATCCGATCGACAAAGCCGTGTTGATGGCGTCCGGTTTCGCCCACGCCGGCCACACCGAGTATCTGGGCGAGCGCGCCGGCGTCGCGCATCCGGTGATGATGCTCGCGTGCGCTGCCCTCAAGGTCGTCCCGGTTACAACTCATCGATCGTTGCGTGCGGCGATCGCCGACCTGACCGTCGAGCGGATCGTCGCCGCCGGCCGAATCGCCGCCCAGGCGCTCGCGCGCGATTTCGCGGTGCCGCGGCCCCGCCTCGCCATCGCCGGTCTCAACCCCCACGCCGGCGAGCACGGCAACATCGGCGACGAAGAGGTGCGAATCATCGCCCCGGCAATCGCCGCGCTCCGCGCCGACGGGATCGACGCGAACGGCCCGGCGCCGGCCGACACGCTCTTTCACCCGGCCGCGCGGGCGCGTTACGACGCCGCGCTCTGCATGTATCACGACCAGGCGCTGATCCCGATCAAGACCATCGACTTCGAGCGCGCCGTCAACGTGACACTCGGCCTCCCGTTCGTCCGTACCTCGCCCGACCACGGCACGGCCTTCGACATCGCCGGGCATGGCACGGCGAGCGCCGCCAGTTTGATCGCCGCGCTCGAACTCGCGCGCGCGATCGCGGCCCGCCGCGCGGCCGCGCCGGCCTGACACGCGACCGATGGCGCCCGCCCCGCTCCGCGACGTCGTCGCCCGCCACGGTCTCGCGCCCCTCAAGAAACTCGGCCAGCACTTCCTGTTCGATCGCAACTTGATCGGCCGCATCGCTCGTGCAGCCGCGCCGCTCGAGCATTGCGACGTGCTCGAAGTCGGACCCGGTCCCGGCGGCCTGACCGAAGCGCTCCTCGACGCCGGCGCCAGGCGCGTCGTCGCAGTCGAGCGCGACGCGCGCTGCCTCGCCGCGCTCGCCGACGTGGCGGCGCGGTATCCGGGGCGGCTCGAGGTCATCGCCGGCGATGCGCTCGCGATCGACGAAGCGGCATTGTTCCACGCCCCGGCCAAGATCGTCGCCAACCTCCCCTATAACGTCGCGACCCCGCTCCTGCTCAAATGGTGTCGGACGCCCGAGCGCTGGCTCGGGCTCACCTTGATGTTCCAGAAGGAAGTCGCCGACCGCCTGCTGGCGGAGCCGCGGAGCAAAGATTACGGCCGCCTGACCGTGATGGTGTCGTGGCGCTTCGCGGCGAAGCGCGCTTTCGACGTGCCGGCGGCGGCGTTTGTCCCGCCGCCCAAGGTCACCTCGACGCTGGTGACGTTGACGCCGCATCCGGCCGGGGCGGTGGCACCGGCCGCGCCCGATGCGCTCGAAGCCGTGGTCCGGGCCGCGTTCGGGCAGCGGCGGAAGATGCTGCGCTCGAGCCTCAGGTCGCTTGGGCTCGATGCCGCGCGCCTCCTGGCCGAAACTGGGATCGATCCGACCGCGCGCGCCGAGGAATTGACGGTCGCCGACTTCGCCAAGCTCGCGCAGGCGTATCGGGCACAGGTCCCTTACTAGACTTGGCGCCGCTAAAGCCCCTCGTTCAATTTGCGCACGAACTCGCCGAGCCCGGTCTGGCGATCGCGCTTCAGTCGCTCGGCGGTGAGGATCGCCCGCACCTGGGCCAGGCTGTCGTCGATGTCGTGGTTGACGAAGATGTAGTCGTACTCGCGGTAATGGGTGATCTCGTTGGCAGCCTTGGCCATGCGCTGGCGCACGACCTCCTCGCTGTCTTGAGCGCGCTCGTAGAGACGCCGCTCGAGTTCCCTGGCCGAGGGCGGCAAGATGAAGATGCTGACGAGGTCGCCAGGTGCGTGCCCGGCGAGCTGCTGGGTTCCCTGCCAGTCGACGTCGAACAGCACGTCGCGGCCGGCCTTGAGCGCGGCCTCGACCGGTCCGCGCGGCGAGCCGTAGCGGTGGCCGAACACGCTCGCGTGTTCGAGGAACTCGTGGCGTTCGACCATGGCGGCGAACTCAGCGTCGCTAACGAAGAGATAGTCGCGGCCCTCGACCTCGCGCGGCCGTTTCGGCCGCGTCGTCGCCGAGATCGACATCCGCATGTCCGGCTCGGCCTCGAGCAGGCGGCGCGAGATCGTCGTCTTGCCGGCGCCCGAAGGCGAGGACAGCACCAGCATCAAGCCGCGGCGGGCCAGGCGTTCGATCGACATCGTTACTCGACGTTTTGCACCTGCTCGCGGATGCGGTCGATCGTCGCTTTGAGGTCGAGCCCGATCCGAGTCAGCGCGATGTCGGCCGATTTCGAGCACAACGTGTTGGCTTCGCGGTTGAACTCCTGGGTCAGGAAGTCGAGCCGCCGGCCGACCGCTCCGCCGGCGGCGAGCAGATCGCGGGCCTGGGCGACGTGGGCCGTCAGGCGATCGATCTCCTCGCGGATGTCGCCCTTGACCAGCAGCAACGCCACTTCCTGATTGAGCCGTTCGTCGCTCAAGCGCGGCTCGGCCGTGACCAATTCGCGTACCAGTTCAAGCAGCCGCGCTTTGAGCCGGGCCGGCTCGGCGGCGGCGGCGGTGCGCGCGGCTGCGATCAGGCGTTCGATCTCGTCCAAGTGGTCGGCGAGGATCGCGGCGAGCCGCGCCCCTTCGTCCTGGCGCGCCGATACCAGTGCCTCGACCGCCGCGGTCAAGGTCGCCTTGAGTTGGTGCTCGCGCGCCGTCCGCGTCTCCGCGGTTTCGACCGCGGTCGCGACATCGACGACGCCGCGGACCGCGATCAAGGTGTCGAGCGTCGGTGGCGCCAGTCCACTCTGGGCCGCGTACTCGCGCCCGACTTGTACGAGCGCGTCGAGGAACGGCTTGTTGAGCGCAGGCAGCGGCGCGCTCGGCTCGGTCATGTTCAAGGTCACGCTGACGTTGCCGCGCACGAGCTTGGCGGCCAGTACCGGGCGAACCAGCCGGTCGAAATCCTCGAGACCTTGCGGCAAGCGGACGCGGACGTCGAGCGCGCGCCCATTGACGCTGCGCAGCTCCCAGAACCAGGTGCGGCCGCCATGGGCGCCCTCGGCTCGGGCATAACCGGTCATGCTGGAGAGCGCCACCGTTGCCGTTCGCTTTCTCGAATGCGCGGGCACTCTAGTACGGGGCTCGCGCGGGCAACAACTGGCTTTCCGACCGGCGCGTGGCCCTACTTCCCCGCCTCGGCGTTGAGCTTGCGCCAGCGTGCGACGTTCTTCTGGTGCTCGGCCAGCGTGCGCGCAAACGCGTGCCCGCCGGAGCCGTCGGCGACGAAGTAAAGCTCATCGGTCGCCGCCGGTCGGAGCACGGCAGCGATCGACGCGCGGCCCGGATTGGCGATCGGCCCCGGCGGCAGGCCTTTGGCGCGGTAGGTGTTGAACGGACTCTCGACCTCGAGGTCGGCCCGCGTCAGGGGGCGCGCCAAACTGCCGCGACCGCCGCTCACCGTGTAGATCACGGTTGGGTCCGCTTGCAGCGGCATCCCACGGTTCAAGCGATTGATCAGCACCGCCGCGACCCGCGCGCGCTCGGCTTCGAGCGGGGTCTCGCGCTCGACTATCGATGCGAGCACGACCGCGTCGCGTTCGTTCCGGAACGGCAGGCCGGTCTGCCGCTCCGGCCACAGCTCGGCCAAGAGCTGGGTCATCGCGCGCCGCATCCGTTCGATCAATTGCGCGCGCTCGTCGCCGAACGCGAAGTGGTAGGTTTCGGGCAGCAGCGCACCCTCCTCGGGCACGCGGTCGAGCGCCCCGGCTAAACCGTCGGTTGCGCGCACGAGTTCGACGATCTCGATCGCGGTCAGCCCTTCGGGCACCGTGAGCTTGCGGACCACGGTGCGGCCCTCGACCACGAGCGCCACCACCTCGCGCATCGAGGCACCGGCGGGAACGCGATACTCTCCGGCCTTGAGATGCCGCGCCTTGCCTTCGATCCGAGCGCCCCAGGCGAACACGGCCGGGCGCACAATCGCGCCAGCTTCGGCCAAGCGTCGGGCGATTGCATCGAGCGAGGCGCCCTTGGGCAATACCACGGTGACGTCAGCCGCCGCCGGCCCGGGCGCGCGATAGGCGCTGTACCCCCATTGGTAGACGGCCGCGACCGCCACCAGCAGGCCGGCGACGACCAGGGTCAGCGTACGGAAGGTCGCGCGCCGCATCGGCGCCCGACTAGTTGAGCGCCTTGAAGATCAGCGAGGCGTTGGTGCCGCCGAACCCGAACGAGTTTGAGAGCGCGGCGCGGACCTGGCGCTTCTTCGCAACGTGCGGCACGAGATCGATGTCGCACCCTTCCGAGGGTGAATCGAGATTGAGGGTCGGCGGCACGATCCCGTGCTTGATGGCCAGGATCGAGAACAGCGCTTCAACCGCGCCGGCGGCGCCGAGCAGGTGGCCGATCGCCGACTTGGTCGACGACATCGAGAGCCTATACGCGGCATCGCCGAACAGACGCTTGATCGCGCCGAGCTCGATTTCGTCGCCGAGCGGCGTCGAGGTGCCGTGCGCGTTGACATAGTCGATGTCGTCAACCGTCATGCCGGCGCGATTCAGGGCCATCTGCATCGCGCGGTAGCCGCCATCGCCGTCGGGGGTCGGCGCACTGATGTGATAGGCATCGCCCGAGAGCCCGTAGCCGACGACTTCGGCGTAGATTTTGGCGCCGCGCGCCTTGGCGTGTTCGTACTCCTCGAGGATCACCGCGCCCGCGCCCTCGCCCATCACGAAGCCGTCGCGGTCCTTGTCCCACGGACGGGAGCCCTTGGTCGGGGTGTCGTTGAAGTTGGTCGAAAGCGCCCGCATCGCCGCGAACCCGGCGATACCGAGCCGGCAGATCGCGGCCTCGGCGCCGCCCGCGACCATGACGTCGGCATCGTCGAACATGATCAGCCGCGCCGCGTCGCCGATCGCATGGGCCCCGGTCGCGCAGGCCGTGACGACCGCGTGATTGGGGCCCTTGAACCCGTTCTTGATCGACACGTGGCCCGAGAGCAGGTTGATCAGCGCGGCCGGAATGAAGAACGGCGACAACCGCCGCGGACCCTTTTCCTTGACCGTGATCGCCGCCGCCTCGATCGCCGGCAGGCCGCCGATGCCCGAGCCCATCAGTACGCCGGTCCGCACCCGGTCGGATTCGGCGGTCGGTATCCACCCCGAATCCTCGATCGCCTGCTGCGCCGCGGCGATGCCGAAGATGATGAAGGGGTCGGTGCGCCGCTGCTCCTTGGGCTCGACCCAACGGTCGGGATTGAAGGCAGCGGTCTTATTGCCGGTCGGAACCTGGCAGGCGATCTTGGCGGGAAGATCGGCGACGTCGAAGGTTTCGATCTTGGCCGCTCCCGACTCACCCTTGATGAGTCGATCCCACGTCGCCTCGATACCCTCGCCCAGCGGCGTCACCGCGCCGAGCCCGGTTACAACGACCCGCCTCATCTCCGCGCCCTCCGAACGTTCGCCCGGCGCCCGCTGCAGCGCCGCGGACCCCGCACGTTATGACGACGATTGTTGCTGTTCGATGTAATTGATCGCGTCTTTGACGTTCAGGATTTTTTCTGCGGCGTCGTCGGGGATTTCGCACCCGAACTCTTCTTCGAACGCCATCACGAGTTCGACGGTGTCGAGGCTGTCGGCGCCGAGATCGTCGATGAAGCTGGCATTTTCCGTCACTTTCGCCTCTTCAACGCCCAGGTGCTCGATGACGATCTTTTTTACGCGCGCAGCGGTGTCGGTCATCACAAATCCTCGCGATTCAATGTCTTATAGTTCGAGTTCAACCGGCGCACCACGCCAGACGCACGCACCGGCAATGTCGGGCTTCGTAACACACTTTCCCCAGCGTTGCCAGAGAGCCTCGGCCGCGACGGACGGCCGTCAAATCATAGCCATCCCGCCGTTGACATGGAGGGTCTGCCCGGTGACGTAGCCCGCTTCGCTACTGGCGAGGAAGACGACGCAGGCGGCGACGTCGGCCGGGGTGCCGAGACGTGCGAGCGGTACCGAATCGAGGATCCGTTTCTTCTGCTCCTCGGTGAGGCCGTCGGTCATCGCCGTCTGAATGAAGCCGGGCGCGACGCAGTTCACGGTGATGCCGCGGCTCGCGACTTCCTGCGCCAGCGACTTCGACAGCCCGACCACGCCGGCCTTGGCGGCGGCGTAATTGACCTGACCCGGATTGCCGGTGTGCCCGACGACCGAGGTGATGTTGACGATCCGGCCCCAGCGGCTTTTCAGCATGCCGCGCAGCGCCGCCCGCGACAGCCGGAATACGGCTTCGAGATCGACGCGGATCACCGTCGTCCAGTCCTCGTCTTTCATGCGCAGCACCAGCGTGTCGCGGGTGACCCCGGCGTTGTTTACGAGAATGTCGAGTCCGCCCATCGCCTGCTCGGCCGCCGCGACCATCGCCGCCGGCGCCGCCGGATCGGCGAGATCGCCGGGAACGACATGAACGCGCGCGCCGAGCTTTTGGCCGAGCGCGTCGAGCGCATCCCGGCGGGTCCCGGAGAGCGCGACGGTCGCACCCTGGCCGTGCAAGGTTTCGGCGATCGCGGCGCCGATCCCGCCCGACGCGCCGGTGACGAGTGCGCGTTTGCCGCTTAAATCGAACATGGCCGTGCCTCTGCTTACAGCGCCTTCAATGCCGCTTCGACGTCGGCCGGCGCGCCGACCGAGAGGGCGACGACCTCGGGCTCGATCCGCTTGACGAGACCGCTCAAGACCTTGCCGGCGCCGAGCTCGATCATCTGGCCGACGCCTTGCGCCTTCAAGTAGCCGACGCACTCGCGCCACCGCACCATCGCCGTGACTTGCTCGACCAACAGCGCGCGGATGTGGTCGGCCTCGGCAACCGCTTCGGCGGTGACGTTGGCGACCAGCGGCACCGCCGGCGGCTTCATCGTCACCTCGGCGAGCGCCTTCTTCATCTCATCGGCGGCCGGCGCCATCAGCGCACAGTGGAACGGGGCGCTCACCGGCAACTTGATACAGCGCTTGGCGCCCTTTTCGGTCGCGAGCGGGATCGCCCGCTCGATCGCTTCGGCGTGGCCGCTCAAGACCACCTGGCCCGGGGCGTTGTCGTTGGCGACAGCGCACACCTGGCCCTGGGACGCCGCTTTGGCAACCTCTTTGAGCGGGCCGACGTCGAGGCCGAGGACGGCCGCCATCGCCCCCTCCCCGACCGGAACCGCACGCTGCATCGCCTGGCCGCGGCGCTTGAGGAGCCGCGCCGCGTCGGCAAGCGAGAAGGTACCGGCCGCGGCCACCGCGGAATACTCGCCGAGCGAATGCCCGGCGACATACGCGATCCGCGCCTCGAGATCGACGCCGCCATCCTTCTCCAGCACCCGCAGCACCGCCATGCTGGCCGCCATCAGGGCCGGCTGGGCGTTCTCGGTGAGCGTCAGTTCCTCGATCGGCCCCTCGAACATGAGACGGCTCAGGGCCTGCTTGAGGGCCTCGTCGACCTCCTGCAGCACCTCGCGGGCTGCCAACGAGGATTCGGCCAGCGCCTTGACCATGCCGACAGCCTGCGATCCCTGTCCGGGAAAGACGAACGCTCGTTTCATGACGGGGCTTGGGTGCGGATGGCTGGCTCGGTGAGTCGGCCGCACCACACCATCGCCCGCCCGGGGGTGTCAAGCGAGCCGCCGGGGGCGTCGCCGGAGCAGGGAAGCACCAGCGCGGCGCCCGCACCGACCAGGGCCCTCGCTTGCACCGGCTTCGGCTTATGCGGTATAAGGACGCGCCGTGCGTACCGCGGGTTGGCGCGGGCCGCGACTACAAGTATTCCCTGTCGTTATCCGACGAAGAAGGAGCCGGCACCGAATGCCGCTGTACGAAAACGTTTTCATCGTGCGCCAGGACATGTCTCCACAGCAGGTGGAGGGTCTGTCCGAGCGCTTCTGCGGCATCGTCAAGGAAGCCGGCGGAACCGTCGCCAAGGCCGAGTATTGGGGCCTGCGCAGCCTCGCCTATCGCATCAAGAAGAACCGCAAAGGTCATTACATGATGCTCAACGTCGACACCGGCGCCGATGTCGTCAAGGAGATGGAGCGCAACATGCGGATCTCCGAGGACGTGCTCCGCTATCAGACGGTGCGGGTCGAGAAGTTCGAGGAAGGTCCGTCGGCGGTATTGCGCAATCGCTCGAGCCGCGACGACGACCGCCGGCGCGACCGCTATGACGACGATCGCGGCGGCGAGCGGTTCGAAGAACCGCGGGCCGTCGCCAGCGAAGAGCCGGCGGCCGGAGGTGCAGCATGAGCGATCGTGGTTTTGGCGGCGGCGGGTTCGGCGGCGGCGGCTTCGGCGGCCGCTCGGGCGGCGGGCGTTCGGGTGGGTCGCGTCACGGCGGCGGCCGGCCGGGCGGTGGTGGTGGCGGTGGCAGCGGCGGAGCCGGCGGGCGACGCCCGTTTTTCCGGCGCCGCAAGAGTTGCCCGTTCTCGGGCCCGAACGCGCCCGTGATCGACTACAAGGACGTCAAGCTCCTCCAGCGCTTCATCTCCGAGCGCGGCAAGATCGTGCCGAGCCGGATTACCGCGGTTTCGGCCAAAAAGCAGCGCGAACTCTCGCGCGCTATCAAACGCGCTCGCAACCTCGCGCTGATTCCCTACGTCGTACAGTAGGCCGCGCGGCTTAGCGCGGCACGGATGCCGGTCGAGATCGCCCTCGTCGTCGTCGCTGGCCTCGTCAGCGGCGCGACGATGATTGTGGGCGGCATCATCGGGGTCGTTCTCGGCTTCTTCGCCCCCCTCCCGCTGTTCCTGGTCGGGCTGAGCCGCGGCTATATCTCGGCCGCGGTCGCGACGCTTGCCGGAACCGGGCTCGTGCTGGCGTTCGGCCCGAGCACGATCACCGCACTGCAATACGCGCTGGCGTTCGGCGCGCCGACCGTTTGGCTCTGTCGGCTTGCGCTATTGTCGCGCCCGCTCGCGTCGGGCGCCGAGTGGTACCCGAGCGGCCGCTTGCTGCTGTGGACGGTGGCGTTTCCGGCGGCCGCGTTTCTCGCCCTGTACGTCGCGTTCTTCGACGCCGAGGGCGGCCTCAAGGGCACGATCGCGCGCCTTCTGGCCCGTATGCTCGAAGTCCTGGCCAGCCTGCCGATCCAGACCCCGCCGCCCGAAATGCTGGCCGAATTCTTCCCGCCGATGACCGCGCTTACCTGGCTCACCATCGTCGTCGGCAACGGGCTCGCCGCCCAGGCGATCGCGCGGCAGCTCGGCCGCAACGTGCGGCCGGGTTTCGCGCTCGCCGAGTTCACCCTGCCGCGCTGGCTCTTGGCCCCCCTGATCGCGACCCTGGCGCTGACCTTCTTTCCGGGCAACGCCGGGTTCCTCGGTCGGACCTTGGCGATCCTCCTCCTTGTTCCCTATTTCTTTCTCGGCCTCGCCCTGGTACATAGCTTCGCCGCACGCTGGCGGGGCCGCGTCGGCGTATTCATCGCCTTTTACTTGGCGCTGTTTTTCTTCGGCTGGCCGGCCTTGTTGGTGGCCGCATTGGGCATAGCCAATCAGTTGATGGGGCTGCGCAAGCAAGACCACGGGAGTTGAGCATGGAAGTCATTCTGTTGGAGCGGGTCGAGAACCTCGGCCAGATGGGGGATGTCGTCAAAGTGAAGGACGGCTTCGCCCGCAACTTCCTTCTCCCGCGCCGCAAGGCATTGCGCGCCACCAAGGCCAATGTCGAGCAGTTCAAGACCCAGCGCGCGCAGCTCGAGGCCACCAACCTCACCAAGCGCAAGGACGCCGAAGCCGTCGGCGCCAAGCTCGCCGGCTTCAAGCTGGTGGTGCTGCGCCAGGCGAGCGAGGGCGGCCAGCTTTACGGCTCGGTCAACGCCCGCGACGTCGCCGTTGGATTGACCGAGAAGGGCTTTACCGCCGACAAGCGCCAGGTCCAGCTCATGGGCGCGATCAAGAATGTCGGCCTGCACAAGGTCCGGATCGCGCTGCACCCCGAGGTGATCGTCGACATCGAGCTCAACGTCGCTCGCACCGAAGCCGAGGCCGAGGCTCAAGCCGCCGGCAAAGTCATCACCACCGCGCTTCCCACCGCCGCGGAAGAGGCTCAACTCGAGGCGTTCTTCGAAGACGCCGAGCTCGCCGAGCGCGCCAAGGGGACTCCTGCCGAAGGCGAAGGCGCGACCAAGGCCGAGTAACGCGAAGCCGAAACCGCGATCGTTCCGCCTACCGAAGGGTGGCGCGCTTACGCTTTCCAGCGCACACACGACCCCCTCCTGCTCGCTTCGCTAACCTCTTCCCCCTGTAAAGCAACTGTAAAGCAGGGGGAAGGCAAGGGAGGTTGGCCCTCTACGCCCCGTACGCTTTGCGGCCGCCCAGGCGATGGCCGTTGGCCGCCGCGATATCGCGCACCGAGATGGTAGCGAAGTAGCCGTGCTTCATTCCGAACATCATGTAGCGGATGAAGTCGCCCATCGACTCCAGCATCCGCGCCGCGCGCAGCGGGCCGCAGTCGACCGGGTTCAGCCCGGCGTCGCGGCTCAAGTCGACGGCGACTTGTCTCGCACCCGCGTCGTCGCCGCACACGAACGACGAAACGTCATAGCCCTGCAACGTCGCGCGTGGGTGTTCGAATACCTCTTGCGCCATGGTGTTGAAGGCCTTGACCACGCGCGCCTTCGGCACGTCGGCGGCGAGCGCCTCGGCCAGCGACGGCCCCATCATGGGCTCGAACGCGAAGTCCTTGGGGATCGCCCGATTGTTGATGCAGACCAGGACCTTGCCGGTCAAGGCCGCGGTCGAGGCAAGCACCGCCGAGGGCATCACCCCGCGCACGGTATGGACGACGACCTCACCAAACGCTGCGGCCTGATCATTGCTTCCGGACTCGATCCCGCCCGGCCCGAGCGCGGCGCAAGCGCGCGCCTTGGCCGGGTCGCGCGAGCCGAAAAACACCTCGTGCCCTCGCTCGGCCCACACGATTCCCAGCGCCCGCGCCATATTCCCCGAGCCAATGAAAGCGATTCGCATCGACGACCCTCCGATTGACCGACCCCGATAAGGCGCTTTGCCGCCCGCCCCCGACTTCTGTTACCCTTCGCGAAATCGTGGCCGCAACAAGAAACCACGTTAGTCGCCATGCTGCTCGGTGTTCTGCTCAGGAAGGCGATCAAGACCGGAACGCTCGAAGTCATCGACGCCACCGGTCGGCGCCACCGCTTCGCCGGATCGTCCGGACCCAAGGTCACGATCCGGCTGCACGACAAAGCGCTGCACACGCGGCTCTTCGTCAATCCGATGCTCGCCGTCGGCGAAGCCTACATGGACGGCACGCTGACGGTCGAGGAAGGGTCGGACATCTACGACTTCCTCGCCCTGATGCTGATGAACTTCGGCACCAGCCACGGCCATTGGGCGCAGGAGATCCTGGCGGCGCTCCGCCGGTTTACGCGCCGGTTCACGCAATACAACCCGATCGGGCGCGCTCAGGCCAACGTCGCGCATCACTACGATCTCTCGGAGACGCTCTACGAGCTGTTCCTCGACCGGGATCGTCAGTACTCATGCGCCTATTTCACCCACCCGGACGAAAGCATCGACGCCGCGCAGGAAAACAAGAAGCGCCACATTGCCGCGAAGCTTTTGCTCAAACCGCAGTGTCGGGTCCTCGATATCGGCTCGGGCTGGGGCGGGCTCGCGCTCTATCTCGCCGGCGTCGCCGATGCCGACGTCACCGGCGTCACGCTCTCGGTCGAACAGCAGCGCGTCGCTGCCGAGCGCGCCCGGGCCAGCAACCTCGCCAACCGGGTCCGGTTCGAGCTCAAGGACTATCGCCTGGTCGAGGAGACCTACGATCGCGTCGTCTCGGTCGGCATGTTCGAGCATGTTGGGATCGTCCACTTCGACGAGTTTTTCGCGAAAATCCGCGCGTTGTTGAAGCCGGACGGGGTCGCCTTGCTGCACTCGATCGGCCGCTTCGATGGCCCCGGCGCCACCAACCCGTGGATTCGGAAGTACATCTTTCCAGGTGGTTATGCGCCCGCGCTCTCGGAAGTACTGCCGGCGATCGAGCGGAGCGGCCTCTATGTCACCGACATCGAGATTCTCCGGCTCCATTACGCCGAGACGCTCAAGGCGTGGCGCGTCAATTTCAACCGCAACCGCGATCGCATTCGCGCGATCTACGATGAGCGCTTCTGCCGGATGTGGGAGTTCTATCTCGCCGGCAGCGAAGCAACGTTCCGCTATAGCGGTGCCATGGTTTTCCAAATCCAGCTGTCGCGGAAGTTGGACGCCGTGCCGCTCACGCGCGATTACATCGGCGAGTGGGAACGGCTCCTACAGCAAAAGCGCCTGACCGCCGCCTGATCGAGTACTTGTGGCAAGCGCGGTCGATACACGCTATATGTTGTGTGTAGGGCGCCGGCAATATTCCGCTCGGGTTCGGCGGCGCTCGCGAAAATGTCGACAATGGGCGCGCATTCGTAATGCCCCGGAAATCGCGGCTGAGGCTCTTTCGTCCCCATGATCCCCGGGATTACTCGAGCAACAATCCCGAGCAATCATTTGACGGCGGTGCGTTTGGCCCCCGTACCGGCTCGGCAATGAGTATGGTCGCGCACCATGGCTGAACCCGCTCCGCGCCGCGCCCACCTCGCCGCCGTCGAACCCAGCGAACCGACGTTCCGGCGCATGCCGCAGAACGCCGAGGCCGAGCAGGCTTTGCTGGGTGCGATCCTGGTCAACAACGACGCCGCCCTCAAAGTATCGTCGTTCCTCAGGCCCGAGCACTTCATCGAGCCCGTCCACGCCCGCATCTACGAGGCGGCGCTCAAATTGATCGAGCGCGGCCACTTAGCCGATCCTGTCACGCTCAAAGGCTATTTCGAGCGCGACGATGCCCTCGCCGGCGTCGGCGGCCCCACCTATCTCGCGCAGCTCGCCGCCGCCGCGGTCACCATCATCAATGCCGAGGACTACGGCCGCACCATTTACGACCTCGCGCTCCGCCGCCAGTTGATCGGAATCGGCGAGACCATGGTCAACACCGCCTACGACCCGGCGATCGAGGAGACGTCGTCGGCCCAGGTCGAAAACGCCGAGCGCCAGTTGTTCGGCCTGGCGCAGTTGGGTCAGGCGGAAGGCGGCTTCAAGTCGTTCACCCTGGCCTCGAGCCTCGCGCTCGAGAACGCTGAAGCCGCCTACAAGCGCGACGGGCAGCTATCCGGCGTCACCACCGGGTTCTCCGACCTCGACGAGAAGCTGGGCGGGTTGCACCGCTCCGACCTCATCATCCTCGCCGGGCGCCCGTCGATGGGGAAGACCGCGCTCGCCACCAACATCGCGTTCAACGCCGCGCGCTCGTTTCGCGAGGAGATCGGCACCGACGGCCGCCCGCAGGTGGTCGAGGGCGCTGCGGTCGCGTTTTTCTCGCTCGAAATGTCGGCCGAGCAGCTCGCGACCCGGATTCTGGCCGAGCAATCGAACATCCCGTCCGAGCGCATCCGTCGCGGCACCATCTCGAGCGAGCAGTTCGCCAACCTGACCCGCGCGGCGCAAGAGCTCGAAACGCTTCCGCTCTATATCGACGACACGCCGGCGCTGTCGATCGCCGCGCTCACGACCCGCGCCCGCCGCCTCAAACGCACCCACAATATCGGCATGATCGTGATCGACTACCTCCAGCTCGTGCGGCCGGCGCGCAACCGGCGCGACGACAACCGCGTGCTCGAAGTGTCGGAAATCACCCAAGGCCTGAAAGCGCTCGCCAAGCAGCTCGATGTCCCGGTGTTGGCGCTCTCGCAGCTCAGCCGCGCGGTCGAGCAGCGCGACGACAAACGCCCGCACCTGGCCGACTTGCGCGAATCCGGGTCGATCGAACAGGACGCCGACGTCGTCATGTTCATTTACCGCGAAGAGTACTACATGGAGCGCTCGAAGCCGGCCGAGGGCTCGCCCGAGCGGTTGGCCTGGGAGGCCAAGCGCAAGGAGGTCGAGGGCATCGCCGAAGTCATCGTCGGCAAGCACCGCCACGGCCCGACCGGCACCGAGCAGCTCCTGTTCCACGGCGAGACCACCAAGTTCGCCAATCTCGCCCGCGCCGAGCGTTTACCGGCCGACGTCCCGTTCTAGGGCTTGCCGCGTGAGCGGGGCCGCGCTCCAGTCCATCCTGGCTATCGACCTCGACGCGCTCGCCCGCAACTACCGGACGCTCGCCACCCGCGCCGCACCCGCGGCCTGCGGCGCCGTGGTCAAGGCCGACGCCTACGGTCTCGGGGTCGGGCCGGTCGCGCGCGCGCTCTACCGCGCCGGCTGCCGGACGTTCTTCGTCGCCACCTTGGCCGAGGCCGAGGCGTTTCGGCGCGAGGCCGATCCGCCGCCGCCGGTCGAGCTCCTCGCGTTGAACGGCATCGCCGCTGGCGATGCCGAAGCGGCGCTCGCCGCGGGCGTCGTCCCCGCCCTCAACGCGCTGGACGACGTCCGCGCCTGGAACGCGGCCGCCGGCCGTCTGCGCCGCAAGATCCCGTGTGCGCTCCACATCGACACCGGCATGAACCGCTTGGGCCTCGACGCCGACGCGGTCGCCAAGCTCGGCGAGGACCCGGCCTTGACGGCCGGCCTCGAGATCGCGCTCGTCATGAGCCACTTGGCCTGCGCCGAGGAGCGCACGAACCCGCTCAATCGCGAGCAGCGCCAGCGCTTCGAGACCTTGCGCCAGCGCCTGCCACGGACCCGCGCCAGCCTCGCCAACTCGTCGGGCATCTTCCTCGGTGCCGATTTTCACTACGATCTGGTTCGTCCGGGGGTCGCTTTGTACGGCGTCAATCCGCTCATAAACGACTTAAATATGATGTCTGAAGTCATTAATATTAAAGGAAAAATAGTCCAGGTCCGTAGCGTTGACAGGGGTGGGAGCGTTGGTTATGGTGCGACCCACCTCGTAACCCGGCCGGCGCGTATCGCCACCGTCGCCGTCGGCTACGCCGACGGCTATCCGCGATCGTTGAGCAACCGCGGTCACGGCTATCTCGGTGGCACGCGAGTACCGCTGGTAGGACGCGTCTCGATGGACCTCACGACGTTCGACGTGACCGACGCGGATCCTGCCCTCGCGCATCCCGGTAACTCGATCGATCTCATCGGTAACGGCGCCGCCATCGACGACGTCGCCGCCGACGCCGGCACCATCGCCTACGAACTCCTAACCCGCCTCGGCCGGCGCTACGCCCGCGTCTATTCGGGCGACGGCGGATGATCGCGATCGACTTTCTGGCCGCGATTGGCCGCCTGTTTCTCGGCTTCCTGCGGGCGATCGGCACGCTCTCGCTGTTCACCGCCAAAGCCGTTTCGCACTGCGCCCGCCCGCCCTTCTATTTCCGCTCGATCGGCCAGCAGATGCTGGTCATCGGCTATTTCTCGCTGCCGGTCGTGGGCTTGACCGCAGTGTTCACCGGCATGGTGCTGGCGCTGCAGATCTACGAGGGCTCGTCCCGCTTCAACGCCGAGAGCGCGGTCGCGACCATCGTCGTGATCGGCATTACCCGCGAGCTCGGCCCGGTGCTGGCCGGGCTCATGGTCGCCGGCCGGGTCGGCGCCGCGATGGCGGCCGAGATCGGCACCATGCGCGTAACCGAGCAGATTGATGCCCTCACCACGCTCGCCACCGACCCGTTCAAGTACCTGGTGGCGCCGCGGCTGATCGCCAGCACCCTGATGCTGCCGGTCCTGGTCCTGATCGCCGACATTATCGGCGTGTTCGGCGGTTACATCATCGGTACCGGCAAGCTCGGCTTCAACCCCGCGACCTACCTGCGCAATACCGCCGATTTCCTCGAGGCGATCGACGTCATCACCGGCCTGGTCAAGGCCGCGGCGTTCGGATTCATCGTCGCCCTGATGGGTTGCTACCATGGTTATTCGAGCAAAGGCGGCGCGCAGGGCGTCGGCGCCGCGACCACCAACGCGGTGGTGTCGGCGTCGATCCTCATCCTCGCCGCCGACTACCTGATCACTGAGCTGTTTTTCTCGAAATAGACGATGGCCGCCGACCCCCGCGTTCCCAAAGTGAGCCTGCGCGACGTCCATGTCGCGTTCGGGCCGAAGAAAGTGCTGCAGGGCTTCGATCTCGACGTCATGCCGGGCGAATCGGTGGTGGTGATCGGCGGCTCCGGCACCGGCAAGTCGGTCATGCTCAAGTGCCTGTTGGGGCTGGTCACGCCCGACCGCGGCTCGGTCAAGATCGACGGCCAGGAGGTGGTCGGGATTTCCGATCAGGAGCGCGAGCCGATCCTGCGCAAATTCGGCATGTTGTTCCAGTACGCGGCCCTGTTCGACAGCCTGACGGTATGGGAGAACGTCGCGTTCGGGCTGACCCAGGCCAAGGGCATGACGCGGGCCGATGCCAAGCCGATCGCGCTCAAGAAGCTGGCGCAGGTGGGCCTGGGCGCCGACGTCGCCGAGCTGTCGCCGGCCGAGCTCTCGGGCGGCATGAAAAAACGCGTCGGCCTCGCGCGCGCGATCGCGACCGAGCCGGAGATCATCCTGTTCGACGAACCGACCACCGGGCTCGACCCGATCATGGGCGACGTCATCAACGACCTGATCGTCGCCTGCGTCAAAGACCTCGGCGCCACCGCGATCTCGATCACCCACGACATGGCGAGCGCGCGCAAGATCGCCGACCGCGTCGCCATGCTCTACCAAGGCAAAGCGATCTGGCAGGGCCCGGCCGCCGCCATCGACAAGAGCGGCAACCCCTATGTCGATCAATTCATCCACGGCCGCGCCGAGGGTCCGATCCAGGTCGAGGTCCACGCGTGACGCGCGCTCGCCGCCGCCCTGCTCGTCGCCGCCGGAGCTGGCATGGCTAAGGCCGCCGCCCGCTACGCCTGCCAACAGTGCGGCGCCGTCACGTCGCGCTGGACCGGCAAGTGCGAGGCGTGCGGCAGCTGGAATTCGATCGTCGAGGAAACGCCGGTCGATCTGACGCCGAAGGGTCTGGGTGCCGGCAGAGGCCGCACCATCGAGCTGGTCGGCCTCAAGGGCGAAACCGAGGACGCCGCCCATGTTCCCTCGGGCATCAAGGAGTTCGACCGCGTCTGCGGCGGCGGCCTGGTGCCGGGCTCGGCCCTCCTCGTCGGCGGCGATCCCGGCATCGGCAAGTCGACCCTCCTCCTCCAGGTTGTGGCCCGGCTCGCCGCGCATGGGATCCCGTGCGGTTACGTCACCGGCGAGGAGGCGATCGGCCAAGTGCGGCTTCGCGCCCGCCGGCTCGGCGTCGCCGACACCAGCGTGACGCTCGCCACCGCGACCGCGATCCGCGACATCGTTGCGACCCTCGATAAACCCGGCGCGCCCCAGGTCGTGGTGATCGATTCGATCCAGACCATGTACGTCGACATGCTCGATTCGGCGCCGGGCACGGTCGCCCAGGTGCGGGCGAGCGCCCAGGAACTGATCCGCGTCGCCAAGCGGCGCGGCCTGACCCTGCTGCTGGTCGGCCACGTCACCAAGGAAGGCACCATCGCCGGGCCCAAAGTGCTCGAGCACATGGTCGACACGGTGCTCTATTTCGAGGGCGAGCGCGGCCACCAGTTCCGCATCCTGCGCACGGTCAAGAACCGTTACGGGCCGACCGATGAGATCGGCGTCTTCGACATGACAGACCGCGGCTTGAACGAGGTCCCGAACCCCTCGGCGCTGTTCCTGGGCGAGCGCGGCCAAGCGGTGAGCGGCGCCGTGGTATTCGCCGGCATCGAAGGCACGCGGCCGATGCTGGTCGAGATCCAGGCGCTGGTCGCGCCCTCGAGCTTGGGCACGCCGCGGCGCGCCGTGGTCGGCTGGGACGCGGCGCGGCTCGCGATGGTGCTGGCGGTGCTGGACGCGCGCTCGGGCTTCACCATCGCCGGGCACGACGTTTTTTTGAACGTCGCCGGCGGCTTGAAGATCGGCGAGCCGGCGGCCGACCTCGCGGTCGCTGCGGCGCTCGTCTCCTCGGTCACGGCGACCCCGGTACCGCGCGAGACCGTGGTGTTCGGCGAGATCGGGCTCTCGGGCGAGGTCCGCCCGGTCGGCCAGACCGATGCCCGCTTGAAGGAGGCAGCCAAACTCGGTTTCGCCCGCGCCTGGGCGCCCAAGGGGACGCGCTGCCGCGGCGCCGGGCTCGAGGTCGAAGAAGTCGCGCGGCTCGATGAGCTGGTGGCACGTTTGGGCGAACGCCCGCGCGCCAAGCCCGGCCCGGGCGTTCTGGAGCGCAGCCGTGTTTGACGCGTTCTCGATCGCCGACATCGTCATCGTCAGCGTCATCCTGCTGGGCGGTCTGCTCGCGCTTATCTGGGGCTTCGTTCGCGTCGTCCTGGTGATCGCGGCTTGGGTCGGCGCGTCGTTCGCGACGCTCTATCTGTTTCCGCTGTTGAAGCCCTATGCCCGCGACATGATCCCGATCACCTTCATCGCCGACGCGATCGCCGGGATCGGCATTTTCGTGGTCGCGTTGATTATTTTGTCGATCGTCGCCGATCTCGTCGCCGATGCGGTGCGCGGTACCCGGATCAAGGCGCTCGACCGCTCGCTTGGGCTCCTCGCCGGGCTGGTCCTGGGCGGGGTCGTCGTGTGCGTGGGTTACGCCGGGCTGACCATCGCGATCGGCACCACCGAGCCGCCCGGCTGGCTCAAGTCGGCCAAGCTATTGCCGATGGTCGACTACGGGTCCAAGTTGATCTTGAAGCTCGTACCCGAGCGCCTGCGCGAGGCCGGGGTCGCGATGGGCGATCCCGCACCTGCCGGCGCGGCGGCCGCGGGCTACAAGCCCGGAGAACGCCAAGCCTTGGACAACCTCATCCGGACGCGGCAGGACAATTGATGGCGACCGACCGGCGGACCCCCATTCCCCACCCGTTCGCCGATGACCGGGTCCA
>Ga0194132_10002242_pt1 | contig 36947 bp, 31 predicted proteins | sample TA2KigOf80mmetaG_FD_148612 | JGI IMG/M metagenome (GOLD analysis project Ga0194132, IMG submission 148612) | Freshwater microbial communities from Lake Tanganyika, Tanzania - TA2015054 Kigoma Offshore 80m | ecosystem: Environmental > Aquatic > Freshwater > Lake | place: Tanzania: Lake...
TTCTGGAGATCGATGGTGGCCTGCCTCTCGGCGTCACTCTGGGATGAACGCGCGAGCGCGTGCTTCACCTGTTCCAAGTTGAGCTCGGCACCGGTCACCCCGATGGCAGACACGAGCACGAGCCCCCCGATGCGCTTCTCGCGGGCGGCGGCGAGCATGGCCACCGAGGCCCCCTCGCTGTGTCCGATGACCGCCAGGCGCCGACGGTCGACCTCCTTGCGCTCGCTCATCAGCCTGACAACGGCGCGCAGGTCTTCCGCGTAGTCGGTTAGCGTGGCCGACTCTGGCCGACCGCCGCTTTGTCCGACACCCCGTTTGTCGTAGCGCAGGACCACGCAGCCGGCGTCTGCAAGCGCATCGGCGAGCTGCCCGAACACCGGAACGCCAGCGACGGTCTCATCTCGATCGGTCGGACCGGAGCCTCCCACGAGGATCACCCCTGGGCGCGCGACGGGCCGTGAATCGTCGGGCATCGACAGCGTCGCCGCCAATGAGAACCCGTTGGCCGGCACGCGCAGCTGCCGGTCGTTTGCGCGGCTCGCCACGACGCGCCGCGTCGAGACCGCCGAGAGATCCTCGCGGATGACTTCGACCGCCTGGGCCGGGACGCTCAGCTTGAGGAAATGGCCGTCCTGGTCAGCCCAGATTTCCGCCTCGAGCGGCGCCGTCCCCGGTGGCATGAACGTCACGCGTGTCCGTTTGACCTGGAGGAGGCGCTCGACGGTTTGGATGCGCTCGGCCGACGAGTCCCCAACGGTGACCTCGAACGTCGAGCCCTGACCCTGATAGACCGCGAGGCGCGTGCCGGGCTCGGCGGTCTGCAACCGCGCCGCAAGCGCAGCGTACGCGCCGAAGAACGGGTTGGGCAGCAAGACCGCCTGTGCATCGATCGCGTCGCTCGATGTCTTGCGCGATCCGCCTTCCCACACCTCGCTCTGCGCGGTCGAGCCGTCGACTACGATGCGCAGCGCGAGCGGCTGATCGCGGACCGTGGCATCGAGGGCGAGCGAGAGTGGCTTCCAGTTCGCATCGTATTTGATTTCGAGGCGCCGACCGGCCACCTCGCCCAGACGCCCATTGCTCGCAATGGTCCAGCCGTCAGGCGCGCGCGTGACCGTGATGTCTTCGGCGCCAACCTGCACGGAGCGGATGAGAATCTTGAACCGCGTCGGAATGGTCGAGCTCGCGGTCCGGGTCGGATCACCGGAGGCGGGCCGTGTCGCTTGGCTCGCAAGCCGAGTGGGGAGCCCCGTCAACGCGGCGATCACGGCCAGGGACGTCCAAAGACGCCCTCGGGCCTGCGCGGGCCGCCGGGGAGCCACCCCCTGCAGAGGCGCGAGCGTCGGATCTGTCTTCCGCACAGCACGGCCACTACAATGAAACCGACCGGCCATGCCTCAGCATAGCACCGCAGATGACAGCCCCTCGGTCGAGTGGCTGACGGGCTACCAGCGCGCCAGACGCGACGTGGCCTGTTTCCTCCGGTCCGATCGCGGTCGCATCGTCGTCACCGGGGCGCATCGCCGCAGCTACCTGCAGGGGCTGCTCACGAACGACATCGAAGCGCTCGGGCCTGGACGCGGATGCTATGCGGCGTACCTGACACCGCAGGGGCGGATGATCGCCGACCTGTGGGTGCACGAGCTCGGTGACCTCCTGCTCCTCACGATGGCCGCTGAAGTGACCCAGGCGGTGCTGACCAAGCTCGATCAGTTCATCTTCTCGGAAGACGTTCAGGTCGGCGATGTCTCACAGACCTTTGCTGGCCTCGTGTGTCTCGGTCCGCAGGCACACGATCATCTCGCTCGTATGCTGGGCCACGCAGTCTCGTTCCCCGAGTTGCCAGAGGGGGGCAATGTGAGGACGTCCTTTCACGAGGAACCGGCCGTCGTCGTACGGACGGATGAGTGGGGCGTGCCGAGCTACGAAGCGTTGGTCCCCATCGGCGCGCGAGAGGCGTTGTGGAGCGCCTGCATCGAGAAGGGAGGCGAGCCGCTCTCATCAGAAGCCGCCGATGCACTTCGCATCGAAGCCGGCATTCCGGTCTTTCACCGGGACATGGACGAGGACACGATTCCGCTCGAGGCGGGTCTCGAGTCGCGGGCGATCAGCCAGACCAAGGGCTGCTACGTGGGGCAGGAGGTGATCGTCCGGGTGCTGCATCGCGGTCACGGACGTGTGGCGCGTCGTTTGGTCGGGCTCGTCTTCGACACGGGCGAGGTTCCCGAGCGCGGCATGCGCATCGGCGTTCGAAGACCAGACGGCGATGTGCGCGAGGTGGGGCATGTGACGAGCGCCACCTTCTCACCGCGCTTCGCCACCGCCATCGCCTTGGGGTCCGTCCATCGCGATTTCGCCCACCCGGGCACACCCGTGCAGGTGGGCGATCGGACGGCGGTTGTCAGCGCGCTGCCGTTTCCCTAACCGGCGGGAGTGCCGGCGTCGATCGCACGCCGTCATGAGGCTCTCCCTGAATCCCGCCGCTGCCCTCGGCCTCGATGCGTCCCGACGCCGCGTTCAGCTCCCAGCGGTCAGCACTCAGCGAAGCACACGGGCTGCAGCTGACGGCTGATCGCCGACCGCTCGAGGCGGTCGGGTGTGTCACCGGCGATCGAGGCTGATCGGTCCAGGGCCTCTGGCGGCGATATAAAGGAACGCAAAGCAATACAGCGCCGGGAGCTCGCCTCCATTTTGGATGGGCCATCCGCCCTTCGGCTGATGGGCCATGAAGTAGGCGACGGCCATCTGTCCGCTTGCGAGGAACGCCGCAGGCCGCGTGAGCCAGCCGATGGCGATCAACGCGCCTGCCAGCAGCTCGATGGTCCCAGCAGCCCCATAGATCGTGGCGAGCGGCACGGTCTGTCCGCCCGCAATTCCGAACAGCTTCTGCAGCCCATGGAACAGAAAGAGCAGACCGAAGACGGCGCGCATCATCGAGAGGAAATAGGGTGCGAAGCGCTCGGTTTTCATGGCGGTCTCTCCTGGCGCGAGGCTGGGAGCCGGGTCGCGTGCCCCCCGCGCTGCGAGTGTAGTCGAAGCAGCGGGGTACCCCGGCAATCCGTTTCCAGCCGGCGACCGTAAACGTCTAAGTAAGGGGTGAAATCCCCTTCACTCGGCTGGGGACGCGAGACGTATCCGGTACGCTAGAATCGCGTTTTCCCGAGACCCGACGTGCACGAACAGGCAGAAGAGGACTCGCGTCTTCTCCAACGGATTGCGTTACGCGACGAGTCGGCCTTGGCGGCGCTGTACGATATGCGTTGTCGATTGGTGTTCGGGCTTGCGTTACGGATCGTCGGGAATCGGGCGGAGGCGGAAGAGGTCTTGCAAGAGGTCTTCATCCAGGTGTGGACGAAGATCGAGACCTACAAGCCCGAATTGGGGACACCGCTTGCGTGGCTGGTGCGCATCGCGCGCAACCGCGCGATCGATCGGCTGCGGTCGAACAGCGTGCGCGATCGGGTGGCGATGGATGGCGGTCCCTCCGAGCCTCCCGTAGACGATGTCGAGGCTCAGTTGTCGAGAATCGAGGCACAGCGCGCGGTGCTCCATGCGCTTGGTGCGCTCCCTCGAGATCAGCGCGAGCTCATCGAGCACGCGTTCTTCCTCGGGTTGACACACGTGGAGCTGGCCGAGCGGTTCAAGCTTCCGCTCGGTACGGTCAAGACTCGCGTTCGGACGGGCTTGATGTCGCTCAAGCGCGATCTCGCGGCCGTCGCGCGGTTTCACGTGCAGGTGTGACGTGTCATGGGTGAAGTGAATCAGCACGGGCACGCCGATCACGCCGACGAGGTCCAGATCGAGGATCTCGAGCTGGCGTTGAGTCATGCCGTGCGGGAAGAAACGCCGCCACCCGAGGTGAAGGAGCGCCTGATGTCGCGCATCCGCGCGCTTCAGTCAGCCCTGGCCAAGCCACCCAAGGGATTCTCCTTCGTCCTGAACAGCGACGAGGGGTGGGAGCCGCATCCAGTTCCTGGCATCCGGATGAAGTTGCTCGCCGTCAACCGGAAGAGCCGCTACGTGACGTTGCTGCTCGACGTCCAGCCGGGAGCGCGGTATCCCCCGCATCATCACTCCGGTGCGGAAGAGTGCTACGTCATCTCGGGGACGCTCGTCTCGTACGGCCGAACTATCGGGCCCGGGGACTTCCTCCACGCCGACGGTGACACCGATCACGACGCGCTCTTCACCGAGACGGGCTGCCGCGTGCTGATCGTGGTGCCGCCCGAGGACTATCTGCCCGGCTTCGCCGAGTCGCTCGGGCCCTGATTGAACATCGGGCTCCGCCCACACCGGCTCAGGTCGCCGCGCGTCGCTACGTCCTTACCGCCTTCCCGTTCTCTCCCGAACGCGCGGGCCCGCTGGCGTCGTGCGCGACAAGGTCGAGCCGCCCAAGCAGGCCGCAAGACGGTCAAACCAGGGCTGAGGAGGAGACGTCGAGCCGGTTGTCAGCGACGCCGGCAAGTCCTTCCCTGTCCCGGTACGGGCTGACTTCACGCGCATTCACCCTGCGCCGTGCTCAGCGTCCCAGGAGGGACGCGAGCGCCGTGTCGAGCGTTGGGTACCTGAACGAGAAGCCTAGGCGCTCGGCCTTCGCGGGCACGGCGCGTTGCCCCGAGAGGAGCAGGGCGTCAGCCATCTCACCGAGCGCCAATCGCAGCGCGAAGGCGGGCGCGGGCATGACCGCCGGCCGCTTGAGCGCGCGCCCGAGCGCCGCGGTGAACTCGGCGTTGGTGACCGGAGTCGGTGCGGTGAGGTTGAATGGACCGGTCGCACTCGCAGTCGTCAGCACGAACGCCACGAGCGCGACCCAATCGTGCACGTGAATCCAGGGCCAGTACTGTCGCCCCGCTCCCAGCCGGCCGCCGACGCCGAGCCGGAACGGGAGGAGCATGCGCGGCAAGGCGCCGCCGTGTGTGTCGAGCACAAGCCCCGTTCTGAGGATCACGACGCGCGTCGAGGCGCGCTCCGCGGCGGCGGCTTCTTGCTCCCACGCCGTGCACACCTGCGCGAGGAAGTCCGATCCGGCACGGTTGGCTTCGGTGACGACCTCGTCGCCGAGCGGACCGTAGTAGCCGACGGCTGATCCGCTCACGAAGACACGCGGCGGGGCGGACGCACGGGCCGCCGCGCGGACCAGACTTTTCGTCGCCCGCACGCGGCTCTCGAGCACGCGGGTCTTCTTGGCCGGCGTCCAGCGCCCTTCGGCGATCGAGTCGCCGGCGAGGTTGATGACGACGTCGGCGCCCTCGAGCGCTTGGGCCCACGGGCCGACCTCACCATCGGGCGTCCACGTGGCCCATGTGGCCAGGGTGGCGGCAGGCGAGGTGTTCAGTCTGCGCGTCAAGATGACGAGCTCGTGCCCTTGGCGTGCGAGCGCCTGGGTCAGCGCCTGACCGAGAAATCCAGAGCCGCCGGCGATCACGATACGCACGCGCTGACCTCCTTGAAGGTGTGGGGCCGCTCATTCGCAGCGACGGTCGCGGGACCACCGCCTGCGCTTGACATCGAGCCCACACCTCCTATAGTAACTAACCAGTTGGTTGATATGGCGCGCCCAGCCACGGTCACGCCCGAACGGATTCTCGCCGCGGCGGCTACGGAGTTCGCGGCCCGCGGCTTCGCCGGCGCACGCGTCGATCGCATCGCCCGCCGCGCCCGCGTCAACAAGGCGATGATCTACTACCACTTCGGCAGCAAGCAGGCGCTGTACCGCGAGCTGCTTCGGCTCACGTTCCGCCAGGCCGCCGATCGGCTGCGGGCCATCGCTGCGAGCGCGGTGTCGGCGCCAGCCGCCCTGGACGCTGCGATTGCGGCGCTCGTCGACCTCGCCCGCGAGCGCAGCTACTTTCCCGCCGTGATGCTGCGCGAGGTCGCCGAGGGTGGCGCGCACCTCGACGGCGCCACGCTGGCGGCGCTCTCCGCCGTGCCCGCCGCATTCGCCGAACTGCTCGCGCGCGGTGTGCGCACCGGAACGTTCCGGCCCGTGCATCCCCTGGCCGCCTACGTGACGATGATCGCGCCGATCGTTTTCTACCTCGCTTCGAGCCCGATTCGCCAGCAACTTCGACGATCTCATCTGATCGACGCGGCACTCCCAGTCGAGACCTTCGTGCGCCATGTGCAGCACACGATGCGCCAGATGCTGGCTCCCGAGAGTATCCGGCCTGCGAGGTCGCTTCATGACGCCTGAAAGAAGAACCCCAGTTGCGGCCGGGATATTCCTGCTGCTGGCGGCATCCGCGTGCCGCACCGCACCGCCAGCCGACCGCGTGCGCGTCTCAGGACAAATCGAAGCCACCGAGGTGCACGTGGCGGCTCAGGTCGGGGGACGTCTGCTCGAGCTCGCCGTGCAAGAAGGCGACCGGGTCGATGCGGGGACGGTGCTCGCGCGCCTCGACACCGCGGATGCGACGCTCGCGCTGGCTCGCGCGCGAGCCGAGCGGGCGCAGGCAGACGCCCAGCTCCGGCTGCTGCGCGCCGGGGCGCGCCGCGAAGACATCCGCCAGGCCGAAGCGCAGGTCGAGGCGGCGCGCGCCGAAGTCGAGGTCGTTCAAGCCGAGCTCTCAGCCGCGACCGTGGACGTCACGCGCTTCGAGTCGTTGCTCGCCTCGAGCTCCGGCACGGGGAAACAGCGCGACGATGCTGTGGCCAGACGCAACGTCGCGCGCGAGCGCGTAGAGGCTGCCCGGACCCGCGTGTCGAGCGCGATCGAGGCGCTCACTCGCGTCAAGGCGGGCGCGCGGCCAGAGGAGTTGGCGGCCGCCACGGCCCGCGTCGATGCGGCCACCGCGCAGACCCAGATTCTCGAGAAAGCCCTCGCCGACGCGACCGTCGTCGCGCCCCGCTCAGGCGTGGTCACCGAAGTCGTGGCCGATGCCGGGGAGCTCGTCGCGCCGCGCGCGCCGCTCCTCGTCATCACGGACCTGGACCACGCCTGGGCCAACGTCTTCGTGGACGAGCCGGTCGTCCCCCGCCTTCGGCTCGGACAGTCGGCCACGGTGTTCACCGACGCTGGTGGCGCTCTGCCGGGCACGGTCAGCTTCGTGGCATCCAAGGCCGAGTTCACGCCGAGGAACGTGCAGACCGCCGCCGACCGGGCGCAACTGGTCTACCGGGTCAAGGTCTCGACCGACAACCGCGCAGGTGTCCTGAAAACTGGCATGCCGGTCGATGTCGAGCTGCCATTCGCATCAGGAGGGTAGCAGCCGATGGATGCGGTCGCGCTTCACGGGGTCACGAAACGATTCGGCGGCACCGAGGCGCTGTCCGCCGTGTCATGGTCGGTCACTGGGGGCGAAATGTTCGGGCTCATCGGCCCTGACGGGGCGGGCAAGACCACGGCGATCCGACTGATGGCCGGCCTGCTGCACCCGGACGAGGGCCAGGTGACGGTCCTCGGTCTGGATCCCATCGCCGAGCATCGGGCGCTCACCGGTGCGGTCGGGTATCTCTCTCAGCGCTTCAGCCTGTACGGCGACTTGAGCGTCGACGAGAACGTGGCGTTCTTCGCAGAGATTCACGGCGTCACCGCGTATCGGGACCGTCGCGACCGGTTGCTGGCCATGACGGGTCTGACGCCCTTTCGGTCGCGGCTGGCCGACAAGCTCTCTGGTGGAATGAAGCAGAAGCTCGCGCTGGCATGCACGCTGGTCCATCAGCCGCGGCTGCTGCTCCTGGACGAGCCGACGACCGGCGTCGATCCGATGTCGCGTCGCGAGTTCTGGAAGCTGCTCTCGGAATTCTTGGCTCAAGGCCTGACGATCCTCATGACGACACCGTACCTCGACAAAGCCGAGCGGTGCCACCGCGTGGCGCTGCTCTCTCGCGGAACGCTCCTGGCGGTCGACACGCCGCACGCACTTCGTGAGTCCTTGCCGGGTCGCCTGTACGAAATCGTGACCGCCGATCCCCGGAGAACGCGCGCGGTGCTCGCCACGGTGGACGGCGTGGCGAGCGTCCAGTCCTTCGGCGAGCGTGCCCACGTGCGGCTCGACTGGCCCGCGGAGGAGGCCATCGGACGTCTGCGGGCTCGGCTCGAGGCGGATCAGATTCGGGTGGACAGCATCCGCGCGGTCCCCACGTCGCTCGAAGACGTGTTCATCGCCCGCGTCATCGCTGCCTCGGCGTCCGCAGAGGTGCGGTCGTGAGAGCCCTCCTCCTCGCGAGCATGGTGGCCGTTGTCGTGGAGAGCGCCCAGTCGGCGGCAGCGCAGACGCCAGCCGAGCCGGTCGAGCTGTCACTCGACGACGCCGTCGCTCGCGGGCTCGAGGTGAGCCATCGGCTGGCCGAGGTGGTCGCGCGTGGAGACGCGGCGACGTCGGTCGTCGAACAGCGGCACGCGGCCGGGCGGCCGCGTGTGTCACTCCAGGGCGGGTACACCCGGACCAACCACATCGATCCGTTCGGAGTGCCGCTCCCGAACAACCAGCTGCGGATCATCTACCCCGACATTCCGGACAACTCTCGCACGCGACTCGACGCGCAGTGGCCCGTGTACACGGGCGGACGCGTCCAGGCCCTCGAGCAGGCCGCGTCGTCGACGGCGACCGCCGTCAGGCACGAGGCCTCAGCCGCGCGCACGGACCTGCGCCTCGACATCGCCCGAGCGTATTGGAACCTCGTGGCGGCCAGGGAGACGCTCCGTGTGCTCGATGAGGCACTCCGGCGCGCGGACGCGCACGTGCGCGACGCGCGGAACAGGTTGGAGGCCGGTCTCGCACAGCCCAACGACGTCTCGTCGGCTGAGGCGCAGCGCGCGCGGCAGCGCCTGCTCCGCGTGCAGGCCGGTGGCGCGCACGATGTCGCGCAGGCGGCGCTGGCGCGGCTCGTGGGCCTGCCGCCGGAGGCGTCCATCGTGCCGACCTCGGCGCTCGAATCCGAGGCCGGGGCGACCACGGCCGCACCCGAACGCGTCGAGGCGCTCGTGGACGCCGCGCGCGCCGAGCGCGCCGACCGTCAGGCCACGGCCGAGCAGGTGAAGGCGGCCGAGCGCCGGCAAGAAGCCGCCACCGCGCTGCGTCGCCCTACCGTAGCGGTGGCCGCCGGTGTGGATCTGGCGCGGCCGAACCCACGAATCTTTCCGCGCGAGAGCGCCTGGCGCGAATCGTGGGACGTGGGGGTCCTCGTCGACTGGTCTCTCTTCGACGGCGGTCGCACGCGTGGCGAGATCGCCGAGGCGGCCGCTGCGCGTCGAGCTGCGGAGGCGCGCCTGCGCGAGATGGACTCGCTGCTCGCGCTGGAGATCCGACAGCGGCTGCGCGAGCTCGAATCGAACGTGGCGGCCGTGACGGCGGCCGACGAGGCCGTCGCGGCAGCCGCCGAGGCACGGCGCGTGGTCGCCAATCGTTTCGAGGCAGGTGTGGCGACCGCAACCGACGTGCTCGATGCGCAGCTGACCCTGCTGCAGGCCGAGCTCGATCGCACCCAGGCACTCGCGGCACGCCGCATTGCCGGAGCGGCACTGGCCCGTGCCAGGGGACGCCCGGCCGAGGCACGCCCGTGAACGCCATCGAGGTGCTGCATCTCAGCCGCCGGTTCGGATCCTTCGTTGCGGTGAACGATCTCAGCTTCGACGTCCGGCCGGGCGAAATCTTCGGCTTCCTCGGCGCCAATGGGGCGGGCAAGTCGACGACGATCCGCATGCTGTGCGGACTGCTGCGGCCGACGAGCGGCACGGCCATCGTCGGCGGCGTCGACGTGGGCCAGGAGCCAGAGCGCGTCAAGACCCGTATCGGGTACATGTCGCAGCGCTTTTCCCTCTACGAGCAGCTGACGGTCGATCAGAACATCACGTTCTTCGGCGGCATGTACGGCCTGAGCGGCCCGCGGCTGGCCGCCCGGCGCGCCTTTGCCATCGACATGGCGGGGCTCTCCGGCCGTGAGCGTCTGCGGGCCACGGAGCTGGCTGGCGGGTGGCGGCAACGCCTGGCGCTCGGCTGCGCGCTCCTCCACGAGCCGCCGATTGTGTTCCTCGACGAGCCGACCGGAGGCGTCGATCCACTGTCGCGCCGCGATTTCTGGGCGCTCATCGACGGGCTGTCCGGTGCCGGCGTGACGGTCCTCGTCACGACGCACTACCTGGACGAGGCGGAGCATTGTCACCGGATCGCCATCATGGCCGCCGGTCGGCTCGCCGCACTCGGTTCGACGCGCGAGCTCAAGCGGATCTTCGACCACCGCACGATCGTCGAGGTCCGCGCATCGAAGCCCGTGGACGCCATGCGAGTCCTCGACGAGCTCCCCGCGGTCGAGAAGACCAGCGTGTTCGGCGCGTCGGTGCACGCCGTGTTGCGGGCATCCACCGCCGATCCGGTCGGTGCGCTGGCGGCGCCCCTCGCGGCGGCGGGGGTGCGCGTTGTCTCGATCGAGCCGGTGCAGCCGTCGCTAGAGGACGTCTTTCTCGACGTCGTAGGACGGGCCTCATGATTGGCGGACGCGCGGGCGCCGTCGCACGCAAGGAGCTCCGTCAGATCGTCCGGGACACGCGCACGCTCCTCATTCTGCTCTTTCTGCCGGCCTTCTTCCTGCTGCTCTTCGGGTACGCCCTCAGTTGGGACATCCGCCACGTGCCCCTTGCCGTCGACGACCGCGACCGCAGCGCGGAAAGCCGCACGCTCATCGACGCGTTCGTGAGGTCGGGTTACTTCTCCCTGGTCGCCGACCTGCGAAGCCCCACGGAGCTCGACACGTTGATGGACCGCAACGAGATTCGTGCGGCACTCGTGATTCCGCAGGGGTTCGCCCATGATCTGCTGCGCGGACAGGCGGCGCCGATCCAGATTCTGCTGAACGGTGACAACGCGAACACGGCGACAACCATCATGGGCTACGCCATGTCGATCGTGCAGGCCGAGTCGGCCCGTCGCGCACCGCCGTCGCTCGAGGGCACCTCGCCCCTCGTGCGCGTCGAGTCTCGCATCTGGTACAACCCCCAGCTTCGAAGCGCGCTGTTCCTGGTGCCCGGGCTCATCGCCTACATCGCGATGATCACCGCGGTGGTATCAACGGCCCTCTCGGTCGTTCGGGAAAAGGAACGGAACACCGTCGAGCAGATTCGGATGGCCCCGATCGGCTCGGCCGCGTTTCTCGTGGGGAAGACCGTTCCCTATTTCTTCATCTCGCTCGTGGCTCAGCTCGGGATCGTGCTCGTCGCGATGACGCTCTTTGGGCTCCCCATGCGTGGGTCGTGGTGGCTGCTGCTCGTCGCGCTGTCGCTCTTCCTCATCGGGGCTCTCGGTTTGGGCTTGCTCGTGTCGAGCGTGGCCGATTCACAGCAGCTGGCGTTTCAAATCGCGATTCTCGCCTCGTTCCTGCCGACGCTCATGCTGTCGGGCTTCATCTTTCCGATCGCCAGCATGCCGCCGTTCCTGCAAGCTTTGACCTATCTCGTGCCCGCCCGCTATTTCTTGGTGGCGCTGAGGGGGATCTTCCTCAAAGGGCTGACCCTTCCAGCCGTATGGATCGAGCTCGCGGCGTTGGCCGCCTACGCCGTCGTGGTGTTGACCCTCGCATCGGTGCGCCTCCGCCGGCAGTGGAGCTAACTCATGCGCCGCATCGGCTTTCTCGTCTGGAAGGAGCTCCTCGAGCTTCGTCGCGATCCACGGCTCGTGAGCATCGTCGTCCTCGCGCCGGTGGTGCAGCTCGTTCTGCTCGGGTACGCGGCGACGACCGATGTGCGGAACGTGGCTCTCGCCGTCGCCGACGCGGATCGGACGACGGAAAGCCGCGCGCTCATCCAGCGCTTCGATGGCTCTCGGATCTTCACGGTTGTGGCCGTGACGAGTGCTCCCGTCGACGCTGCACGCCTGGTCGAACGCGGTCGGGCCGGTCTGGCGTTGGCCATTCCGGCCGGTTACGGAGCGGGGCTGGCAGCCGGACGGTCCCAGACGCTGCAGATCGTGGCCGACGGCAGCGACTCGAACACCGCTGGGTTGTCACTCGGCTATGCGGCCACCCTGCTGGCTGAGTACGGGCAGGCGCTCCTGGTTCGTGACGGCCGCCGGGCGGCCGGATTCGGGAGCGACGAATTCGTGGCCCTCGCGTCCGGCGGTGCGAGCGGACCCGGCGTCATCGATCCGCGCATCCGTGTCTGGTTCAACCCGAGGCTCGAGAGTCGTGACTTCATGATCCCGGGCATCGTGGCGCTCCTCCTGTTCATCGTCACCACCAATCTGTCCGCGATGGCGATCGTGCGCGAGCGGGAAATCGGCACGCTCGAGCAGTTGGCGGTCACGCCGCTCGGACGATTCGAGCTGATCGTCGGAAAGCTGCTGCCGTATGCGCTCATCGGCGCCATCGACGTGATCCTCGTGCTCGTCGTGTCGATCATGTGGTTCGAGGTGCCCTTTCGCGGCAGCCTGGGCCTGTTTGCCGCAATGACCGGCGTCTATCTCCTGAGCACGCTGGGTCTGGGGCTCTTCGTCTCGACCATCTCGTCCACGCAGCAGCAGGCGATGGTCACGACCACGTTCTTCTTTCTGATCCCGATGATCTACCTCTCAGGGTTCGTGTTCCCGATCGAGAACATGCCGGAGTCGATTCAAACGGTGACCTACCTGGTCCCGCTTCGCTACTTCCTCGTGATCCTGCGGGCGATCTTCCTGAAGGGCGTGGGGCTCGACGCGTTTTGGCGCGAAGCGCTGGCGCTCGGCGCCTGGGGTGGTGTGATGCTGCTCCTAGCGCTCGCCCGTTCCTCCAAGCGCGTCGGCTGATCGTTCGAGGCTTTCACCTGTCAGCGCGCGCGAGCCCTGCGACTCGCTCTTCGCAGGGCCCTGTCGGACGCGCGTCTGCTCTTGCGCGGTTCGGCGGCGGTCGAACGGGGGCACTCGGCCAGATTTTTAGCTCAACCATTCACGATTTGTGAGCAAGCGCAGAGACTTTACTTGCCCTCTGGAGTCTGTTTTTCACATACTCACCGACGCGCTTCAGTGAGCTCCACGCGACAAAGACGGAGTCTGTTCCTCACAGGTCGGCTTTCAGTCGGCCGAGACGCCGACTTATCGCCGCGGTCGCAGCTGCGTTAGCCGCTCGACGATTCGTGTCACGGCCTTTCGCGTCTCGATCGCAATCACTGGTGACGAGCTAAAGGCGGGCAGTCATGTCCAGTGGCCAATCTTTACGACAGAGCCTGGCGGTGATGGCGTTTGTCGCCATCTTTGCAGCTGATCTACGCGTCTCCGACGAAGTGGCGGTGTGGTTCGGCTACTTGGTGCCAATCCTCCTCGCGGGCTCGTTCCCGCAGCCTGGTGCGATGCAGCTGGCTGCGGTGCTCGCAATGCTGCTGACGGTTGTCGCGCAGCTCTTCTCGTGGCCATTTCAGGCGGCTGTCCTCATCAACCGGGCTTCAGCCGTGGTCGTGTTCTGCGTCATCGGCGCGCTGACCCTCCGGTTACGGCGCCGGGAGCTCGACTTGCGGACCCTCGACGCGCGGACGACGGCACTTCTCGATAACGGCACGTCGGTGGCCTGGTTGAAGGATGAAGATGGGCGATACGTCTATCTCAGTCAGAGCTGCCTCAAGCGCTTCAAGCTGACGGCGGATGCGGTGTGGGGCAAGACCGATCACGACCTGTTTCCCCGAGAGACGGCGGAGGTCTATCGACGTAACGACCTGATGGTGCTGGCGAGCGGCGGGCCGGAGGATCTGCTCGAGGAGGTGATCGACAGGTCCGGGCGACGTTCTTGGTGGCGTTGTCGGAAGTTCGTGTTCCGGGACGCGGCGGGCCGGAAGCATGTCGGAGGCCTGGCGCACGACGTCACTGCGGAGCAGCGACTCGAGACCATGCTGCGGGTCGAGCGCAGCGCGCTCCAGATGGGGGCAACGGGCCAGTCGTACTCAGCCGCGTTCGACGTCGTTGCCCGCGGCGTCGAGTCTCTCCTGCCGCGCGCACTGTGCTCCATTCTTCTCGTCGACGAAGAGGGCACTCGCCTAGTGCCTGTGTCGGCGCCCTCGTTGCCTGCCGAGTACATCAGCGCCCTCCGCAACGTGCCGATCGGGCCGTCCACGGGCCTCGGCGCTGCCGCCGCTCGGGGGGAGACCGTCATGGTGGAGGACATCACGGTCGATCCGCACTGGGCAAGCTACCGAGACCTCGCCACCGAGAGCGGGCTCCTGGCGCTCTGCGCGATTCCGTTCAGGAATTCGAGCGGTCGGGTGCTCGGCGTGCTCGCGCTGCACTACCGCGTGGCGTATCGGCACGACGACGATGAGATCCGGGTGGCCGAGACTGCCGCCAGGCTGGCCAGTCTCGTCGTCGTCCGCAAGAGCGGGGACGATGCGCTCCGGGAGAGCGAGGCGCGATATGCGCTGGTCGTTCGCGGCACGCGCAGTGGCATTTGGTCGTGGAACGTCAAGACGAAGCAGCTGTATTGCTCGCCGCGACTGCTCGAGCTGGTGGATCTTCCATCGCACGAGTTCGACAGCGATCGCAACGTCATCCTCGAGCGTGTGCACCCAGACGACCTCCGCACGTTCACCGATGGCGTTTCTGCGCATTTCAAGAGTCGGGTGCCCTTCGACGTCGAGGTTCGACTGCGGGCGAAGAACGGATCGTATCGCTGGTGCCGCGCGAGCGGCCAGGCCACCTGGGATGAGCAGGGCCAGCCGCTTCGGATGGCCGGGTCGCTGACCGATATCACCGAGAGCAAGGCGGCGCTCGCGGCATTGCGGGACAGCGAAGAGCGGCCGCGTTCGCTGTCGCGGCAGTTGCTCGAAGCCCAAGAGACCGAACGGCGCCGGATCGCCCGTGACCTGCACGATCAGGTGGGGCAGAATCTCTCGGCGCTCAAGCTCACGCTGGCAGGCCTGCAGCGCCACGGCAACGAGGAGGTCCGGGCGGTGCTGCTGTCCGAGGGGCTGGGCGTGACCGAGCAGATTCTGCGCCAGATTCGGAGCCTGGCGCTCGACCTGCGGCCCTCGGTGCTGGACGATCTGGGTCTCGCGCCGGCTATCGAATGGTGCCTCGAGCGCGCGACGTCCCGGGCCGGCTTGCAGGTGCAGTATCGCTGCGACGAGCGGCTCCCCAAAATCGAGCCGGCCGTCGGGATTGCGTGTTTCCGAATTCTGCAGGAAGCGACGACCAATTGCCTGCGTCACGCGCGGGCGAGCCGCCTCGATGTGACCCTGCGGGTCGATGACGGGGACCTCGAGCTGGTCTGCGCAGACGACGGCGTCGGGTTCGACGTGTCGAAGGCGCTCCGCGAGGCGTCGCTCGGTCGCTGCCTGGGCCTGCTCAGCATGCGGGAGCGCGCCGAACTGGTCGGCGGTCGCGTGTCGGTCAACTCCGAGGCAGGCTCGGGCACCGTGCTGCAGGCGCTCTTTCCCCTGGCCCTGACCTCGGTCGCGCATGCGTCGGCGTCGATACTCGAGGAGAGCGCATGAACGGACCGGTCCGTGTGCTCCTCGCCGACGATCATCGTCTGATGCGTGCAGGCATCAGAGCGCTGCTGAAGGATCTGCCAGGCGTGCAGGTGATCGGCGAGGCGGGCGATGGGCTCGAGTGCCTCGCGCTCACGGCCTCGATCGCACCCGATGTCTTGCTGCTCGACATCACCATGCCCGGCCTGAACGGCCTGGAGGTCGTCCGGCGCGTCACGAAGGAACATCCCCGCGTGCGCGTGATCGTCCTGTCGATGTTCACCGAAGGTGTCTACGTGCGGCAGGCGCTCCGAGCCGGTGCGAAGGGCTTTCTCGTCAAGGGAGCCGACGAGACCGAGCTGGAGCTGGCGCTGCGCGCCGTCACGCGGGGCGAGACGTACGTGAGCCCAGCCGTCTCGACCGAGATCGTAGGTGGCTATTTGCGGCTCGAGAACTCAGAGTGCGGGCCGCTCGATGTGCTGACGTCGCGACAGCGCGAGATCCTCCAAGCGATCGCCGAAGGGCAATCGACGAAGGACATCGCACAACGACTCGATCTGAGCGTCAAGACCATAGAGTTCCATCGCGCGGAGTTGATGCAGCGGCTCGACATCCACGATGTGGCCGGGCTCGTGCGGTTCGCGATTCGCCACGGGCTCGTCTCGGCGCATCTGCAGTGACTCGCGACAGGCCGCGCGGGGGCCTCCTGCGGGCCCAACGGCCGCGGCCGGGTGTTGCCCGGGACGCCCCGGTGCGTGACGGACGGTTCGTACCGACTGCGCGTATCATGCCGGCCGGCTGTCTTCAGTGCTTCATCGCTGATCCGCGGGACTCGGTGCCCGTGTGGCGTGCCCCGCGAGGTCGATGACGACGTCAGCCCCGGTCCTCGTGTCGGGTGCCACCGGCTTCGTGGGCTCTCGCATCGTGGCGCGCTTGCTCACATCCGGCCTCAGGGTCCGTGGGACGACGCGGTCGCTGAAACGCGAGCGGGATCTCGAAGCGCTTCGATCGCTGCCAGGCGCAGCCGACCGTCTCGAGCTGGTTGAAGCCGACCTCGTGCAAAAGGGCTCGTTCGATGGTCCGGTGTCGGGCTGCGAGGCTGTCCTGCACACCGCCAGCCCGTATGCCCTGCACATGGACGACCCCGCACGCGACCTCGTCGAGCCAGCCGTCTCGGGCACACTCAACGTGCTGAGTGCCTGCCTTCGCGCAGGATCGGTTCGCCGGGTCGTCCTCACCTCGTCAATGGCAGCGGTCACCGACGAGCCACCCAGCACCCGAGTCCTGACCGAGGCTGATTGGAACACGACCTCGAGCCTGACGCGCAATCCCTACTACTACTCGAAGATGCTCGCCGAGAAGACCGCCTGGGACTTCGTCGGCGAGCACATGCCCGCCTTCGATCTGGTGGTCATCAATCCGTTCATGATCATCGGTCCCTCGCTCGTGTCATCGTTGAACACTTCCAACAGGGTGTTCGTGGACCTGGTGAAGGGCGCCTATCCGGCAATCATCCGGCTGACGTGGGGGCTGGTGGATGTGCGAGACGTCGCAGAGGCGCATCTGCGAGCGTTGAGCGTGCCGTCGGCTCATGGCCGGTACATCTGCGCCGGCGAGACGATCTCGATGCGCGCAGTGGTCGAACTGCTGGCACGGAACGGCTACGCGAACCGCCGCCTTCCGAGAAAGAGTCTCGATACGCCGGTCGGAGACCTGCTGGTGCGCCTGATGTCCTACACACAGAAGGCGGGCATCGGCTCCTATCTCCGTACGCACGTGGGACGCGTGCCGCAGTACGACACGACCAAAATCCGCACCGAGCTGCGCATGGCCTTCATGCCAGCCGAACGCAGCATCCTCGACACCATGGCCGATCTCGAGCGCTGGGGACACCTCTAGCCGCGTGTTTTCCGCTTCGGTGTCTTCCGCGTCCGTGGTCCCGGGACTTCGGCTCTGGTCCGGCGCCAGACCTGGAGTCCGGATCCGTCGTCACACTCAAGGCCGGGGCGATGGACTGACCGCGCGCGACGGGAGCATCGAAAGCGCCCGCTAGTACGTCTTTCGCGCGACCCACTCGCGCAGCAGCGAATCGACGACGAGGTAGCGATCGCCGTCACGAATCACCAGATCGTCACGCACGAGGGCGCCGAGCGCCGCCTGCACGCTCGAGGGCCCACCCAGACGATGTCGGGCGCGGACGTCGCTTGAGAGCAGCTCGCGCCCATCCTCCAGCACGAGCGCTCGGAGCGTGGCTCGTTGACCGAGCGTGAGCCGCTGCCACAGACCTTCAAACATCGTCTGTTGTTCGGTCAGGAGCCGTCCGAGCGTGGCATGAAGATCGTCGAGCGTCGCGCGCCGACGTCCGCCTTCGCGGACCTCGTCCCATGTCTCGTGTGCCAGGCGTTGGACGTCGTACGGCAGGTTGCCGGCGAGCTCGACGATCGACGCACCCAGCCCCGTTTCTGGTTTGACGCCCGACTCGGCGAACCGATCCTCGATGAACTCCGCGAACTCGTCGGCCGGAATTTTTCCGAGCCGCATCACCGGACCGGCTTTGTAAAACGGCCGCTTCGGCGTGAGCATCCGCTCCATCAGGCTCGGCTCGGAGCCGGCGAAGACATAGCCCACGTGTCGCTGATGCTGGACAGCGGCGCGCATCGCGTGTTCGACCGATCCTCCGTTGAATCCGTTGATGGCCTGGAACTCGTCGAGGGCGACGATCACCTGCCGCCGCCGCTCGTCGGCCAGGCGGGCCGGCAAGGCGAACACCTCCTGAGCGAGCACTGAGAGGTCGCGCCCCGATCTGACGCCCGGAAACGACACGGAGACCGGACCAGCCGCTGATCGTCCCGGCGCGTAGCGAACCTCGGGAGGCGTTGAGCGGATGGCCTCGCTCAGCCAAGCCCGGGCGCGATCCCATCGCGTCTCGGCCGCCACAAGGGCCCGCGCGTAGCCTTCGAGAAAGGCCACGTACGAGCTGAAGCTGCTGACCGTCATCTCGATGGTCAGCATGCCTCGCTTGGCCAGCGCGAGCAGCGCGCGCCGCACGAGCGACGACTTGCCGTAGCGCCGCGGCGAAATCAGGAAGATCTTCTGGGCCGCCGCGAGGTCGGCGACGAGGCGGTCGAGCTCGGCCAGGCGATTGACGAACGCGGAAGGCGGAACGACCTCGCCGTAGACGAAAGGATTCTGCATTACGTGATTTTATGTAATGACTACGCTAAGTAACGTAACACAGGTGGTCCGCCGACGCCATCGCTGGGACCACGTGACCGCGGCGGCGGGAAACGCGTGAGGTGCCCTCCGACGCGGGGACCTCAGTAGTACTGAACCGGCAAATCCACGACGACCCGCCGCCGGATGAGCTCCATCGACGCGGGATCGGGCGGGCCGCCAGCCTGCAGACGACTTAGGACCGACGCGTCGAGCGAGAGATGCTCGGGCAAGTACTGGCGGCACGCGCCGTACTCGTCCTCGTAATCGGGGGAGGGGAAGCGCAGCCGCAGCTCGAGGTGATTGCCCTGACGCTCCACCTGATAGAGAGGATTGACTTGATAGCATCCCCGCGCGCGCGTCGGCACACCGAGCTGGTGATCCACGAACACCTGGTCGTGGCGCGTGGCGACGAGCGTCAGTGCCGGGTCGGCATCGAGCACTGCCTCGGCATCGACTCGCGAAAGGCGGAGCGGCCCACCCCCGACGACGTCGGCGAAGAGTCCCGCCTCCCCGAAGATCCGCACCGGCAGCGTCTCGAAGAGATCGCGGTAACCGGCTGGCGAAAGGGGCTGGCCGTGCGAGGGGCTCCACGTCAGCTGGTTGTGGGTGTGATCGATCACGACCGCGCCGGGCCCGTCCGGGCGATCGATGAGCCGGGTCATCTCGCCGATGAACTGCCGTTTGGTCCAGATGTACTGAAACGCATCCGAGCACATGGCGTACCCGAAAGCGCCTCGCGCAAACGGGAACGGACCGTTGCCGTCGCAACACACCGGCTCGCACCCGGGCGCGGTGAACCGCCGCGCCAGCCAGATCTTGGCGAAGTACAAGTCGGCGAGCACGGGCGGCGGGGTGGACAGATCGAGCAGCACGCGTGTCAGGTGGCCCGACCCGCCGCAGATGTCGATCGCCCGGCGGCTCCCGCCCAATACGGTGCCAGCCACTGAGGCGACGACCGCCTGCGCGACGATGTAGGTGGGATCGGAAAAACGGTAGAGGAAGTACCCGCCTTCGAACGATGGTCCGAGCGCCTCGACGATCTCGCGATAGGTCGCCTGCTCGTGGCCGGCCACGCCCTCGAAGCGTCGCGCGTGGGCCTCGTCTTCCAAGCCGACCATCGCGCGGAGCGCCAGCTCCGGACGTCCGTGCTCGACGTGGCTTCGCGCAGTGGTAGCCGTCGGCTGCAGGTGCAAAACGGGAATCCCGTCGACGATGGGGAAGATACAGCAGGGACAGCCGAGGATCCCGTTGTGGATCTCCGTGTCGCTCCTCTGGTGGAACAGGGAGGTGACGAGCTCGAGTCGCCCGCCACAGAACGGGCATCGCAGGATGTCGAAGAGGTCGATGTGCATGGGCCGGCTCGAAAGGGACCGCGGGTCAGCGGCCCAGCGGGCTCCGGCTTCGCGGCCGGAATCGCAGGCTGTCGGTCCCGCCGACGTGGGAACGCGCCTTGCCGCGCCAGCCGGTATCACTTGCCATCTCGCGTCCGGCCGAAACGAGCGAGACGAGCCGCTCCAGCGGTCCAGGCTCGCCGGCACCCGAATCTCGATGGAAGTGCTCCACGCCGAGCCATTCTCGCGCTTCGACAGGGCCGATCCGATCGAAGGGGTGATCGGCACGCATTTGCGACTGGTGGCAGCGGAGCGCGGCGAGCTTCCGTTCGACCCACGGTCTCACGTCGACGATCACCGTTGGCGCAGCGGCGTGCAGGCCGAACGAGTCGGGTACCAGGCTCCAGAGACCCTTCGCCGGCGGTGTCCACCCGCGCAGGCTGGCCGCGTCGATGATCGCGCGCATCGTGCCACGGGGCACGGTCACGTGATACACGGGCGGGGCCTCCGGACCGAGGGTGTGCAGAACCGTCATGGTGCGCTCGAACACGCCGATGTGATCCGGGTGCCAATACAAGCCGTCGGCGCCGAACGTGATGAGCGCGTCGGGACGGAACCGCCGCACGGCCGAGAGGATCTCGGCATGCAGCTCGGGAACTTGCTCCCAGCGGAGCTCGCCGTCGGGGTGGTCCATGAGGATCAACTCGGACACCCCGAGGATCTGCGCCGCCTCCCGGAGCTCCTTGACGCGCTCGTTTCCGAGCGTGTCACTGCGAACCGGGCCTTCGGCGCCGCCCCGTTCGCCGCGCGTGGCCGAGAAGAGCACGATACGGACGCCGGCGTCGGCCAGTCGAGCGAGCGTCCCCCCACACGACAGCGATTCGTCGTCGGGATGCGCCATGACGACGAGGACGGACTTGCCTGCTCCACGCGCTTCACGCATCGTGGCCTCCGATAACGGCCCGATAGGCCGCGACGTACCCCTCGACCATCCGGTTGACGCCGAACTTCAGGACCGCATGTTCGCGCACGGAGTGCCGGTCCAGCGCCAGGACGCGCTCGAGACCGCGAGCCATGTCCTCGAGCGTGGCGAACACGTGGCCCGTCACCCCTTCGTCCACGATTTCGCGCACCGCGCCGCGATCGAGCGCGGCCACGGGCGTGCCACACGCCATCGACTCGGCGAGCACGAGCCCGAAGGGCTCCCCCGCCTGGACCGGATAAACGAGCGCGCGGGCTCCCCCGTAGAGCGCCACCTTTTCGGCGTGGTCGACCTCGCCAACGTACACGATCTCGGTTCCATCCACGAGCGGCGCGATGTGGGTCCGGAAATAGTCGTTCTCGGCGGCGGCCAGCAGCAACCGCATGCCGACGCGCTTGGCGAGCTCGATGGCCTGCGGCACCCCCTTGCCCTCGGTGAAGCGGCCCAGGAACAACAGGTAGTCGTCCGGCACTCCTCGAAATATGAACCGATCTGTGTCGATGGCGTGCAGCACTGTCGCGACGACGTTGACACCATCGAGCAGATCCGCCTGCTCCCTGGAGATGGCGATGAACGGCGCCTCAGGGTAGTGGCGCCAGAGCGCGATCTCCGCGGGCGCGGGCGCGTGATGCAGCGTCTGCACGATGGGCGTGGGCGACAGGCGCGAGAAGGCCAGCGACATCGGGTAGTAGGTGGCTTCGTAGTGGATGATGTCGAACTCGGCGGCGCGCTCCACGGCAGCGGCCAGGTTGAACATCTCGCAGAGCTCCCAGGGCCACAGCCGGGGGTCCTGCCAATAGCCTTGCTCGAAGATCGCATGGAGGCGAGCCCGGGTCGTCGAGCCGCCGGTCGCGAACAATACGACGTCGTGCCCGTGCGCCACGAGCCCCTCGGTCAGGAGCGACGTCATCGTCTCGACCGACCCCGATTTGGGCGGGGGAATCGACGTGGCGACCGGCCCGACGTGCGCAATGCGTAGGGGTGAGCCAGCCGGCCCACCTCCTCGGCGTCCTCCGGTCGCAACTCCGTTCATCCCATGACCACGTCGAGCAGTCGCGGCAGTAGACGCGCGGCGTCGAAGTGTTCCCGTGCGATTTCGGCCGCGCGGCGCGCGTGTCGCGGGTAGTCGGCGTTGATGCGCTCGATGCCGGCCAGGGCCTCGTCGGGCGACGAGAAGGCGAGGAGCCCCTCGCCCGAGGGCAGGTGTGCCGACCATCCCGTGTCCTGCACCAAGGCCGGGCGTCCCGAGGCGAGGTAGCACTCGGTCCGGTCGCTGAACCACCCCGAGTTCGACGCGACGTACGTCTGCTTGGCGACGCCGAACTCGGCCTTCGAGCGCTGGACGAACTCCCGGTAGGCCTCGGGAGTGCGAGAGACCTCCATGGCAGCGACCGTGGGCCAGCCGTACGCGTTCAGCAGCGCCTGTGGACCGTTGATGGCCAACTCAAAGGGCTGCGTCGTGCGCGACGGCAGATCGATGTACTTGACGAACTCAGCGTCCTTGTTCCCGCCGACATCCGTGAAGCTCTCGATCTGCCACGTCATCACCGTCGTGAAGCGATCGCCGGGCGGGCACCGCGGACGCCAGGTGTCGAGTGTGACCGGCTGCCAGGTCTTGTGCCACGTGAAATCGCCAACGGGAATCGGCGAGGTGGCGGTGCCGATGTTGGCCCCGAAGGTGAACAGATGGTCGAACTGTTTGAAGAACGCCACGTACCAGGGCTCGGCCTTCGCGATGGCCAGCTGCGTGAAGGCCGGGTCCGAATCGATGAAGACGCTCCGAGGAATGCGGACGTATTCGTCACGCCAGAACCACGACCCACCCGAAAGATTCACGTACAAGTCGGCGTCGGCGCAGTATTGGCGCACGTAGGCGGCGTCGCGACCGTAGTAGGTCCCGTCGTAGTTGACGAAGGTCCAGTGATCGCCCAGCCCGTAGGGCTCGAGCGACGCATGGATGTAGGTGGTGCCGTAGGACGGGTCGGTCGCGCGGGTGTTGAGAACCGGGTCGTAGACGCACTCCCCGGTATCTTCGATGTAGAAGACCTCGTGTCCAAGCGCTCGGAGACCGAGCAAGTACATCAAGGAGCACCAGGTCACTCCTCCGAAGGGATAGCGCGCGATGATGCCGGCAAAGAGGATCTTCACTCGAGGAGGGGGAGCGGGCGCTGTAGAGGCGGCATCGAACGACGCGCGGTCACCGTTTCGCCGCGTCCATGAGCTCGTCGACCGTCTCGGGCTCGTCGAGCGATCGCCCTACCGACAAGCGAGCGCACATGCGGCGATAGAGCTCGCTCGTTTGCAGCAGCTCATCGTGCCGGCCCTGGGCGACGATGTGCCCGCCGTCGAGCACGAGAATGCGGTCGGCGTCACGCACAGTCGACAGACGATGGGCGATGACGATGGTGGTCCGACCAGCCCGGAGCCGCTTCACGGCGTTGAAGACGATTTCTTCCGAGATGGAATCGAGCGACGACGTGGGCTCGTCCAGGATCAAGATGGGCGCGTCTTTCAGGAACGCGCGCGCCACGCTCAGCCGCTGGCGTTCGCCGCCCGAGAGCCCACGGCCAGCTTCGGCGACCGGCGTGTCGTACTGCTTGGGTAGGCGGGCGATGAACTCGTGCGCATGTGCCGCCCGCGCCGCGCTCTCGACCTCTGGGTCGGTGGCCTCGAGGCGGCCGTAACGGAGGTTGTCGCCGACGGTGCCGGCAAAGAGCAGCGGTTCTTGCAGCACGATGCCGATCTTCTCGCGCAACGACCGCAGGCGGTACTGCCGCACGTCGACGCCGTCGATGAGCACCCGGCCCTCGGTCGCGACATAGAAGCGCGGGATGAGGCTGACGAGCGTCGTCTTGCCGGCGCCGGTCAGGCCCACGAGCGCCACCATCTGGCCCGGGGACGCACGAAAGCTGATGTCCTCCAGCACGGGGCGGCCGTCGACATAGGAAAAGCCCACGCGATCGAAGACGATTTCCCCCTTTATACCGCCCCCGTCCACCGCGTCGGGTGGATCGTCGGTCTCTGGCATGAGCGCGAACATCGCGCGGACGCGCTTGGCCCCAGCGAAAGCGTTCTGGAGCTGTCCGGTCGTGTGGGCGATGGCCGACAGCGGTCCATAGACCGCGCCCAGATACGCGATGACCACGGTGAGCTCGCCGACGGTCATCTGCCCGGCGAGCACGCTGCGCCCGCCGACGATGACGACCAGGGCGGTGCCAACGATGGTGATGAACGCGACCGCAAGGCCGAAGAGCGATTCCTGCCAGGTAATCGCGATGCGGGCCTTCATGACATCTTCGCCGAAGCCCTTGTAGCGCCTCGTTTCGTGCCCTTCGCGCGCGAAGCTCTTCACGAGGCGGATAGCGTTGAAGACCTCCCACAGCCGGGCCATCAGCTGCGACTCCATCTCTTTGACTCTCTCGCTGCGCGCCACGATGGTCTTCATGTAGTACCGCAGGCAGAGATAGAGGAAGGGCACGACCGTCAACGAGAGCAAGGCGACCGTGACGTCGAGCTCCACCAGAATCACGAACATGACGAGCAGCGTCGTGATCGACGTCATGAGCGGCAAGAGCCCGCTCATGACCATGTTCTCGATGGAGTACGAATCGGCGTCGATGCGGTAGACGGCGTCCCCGGTGGTCGTCGACAGATGGTGCTGCAGGCTGAGACCCTGCAGGTGCTCGAACAGTCGGCCTCGGAGCGCGAACACCATGCGCTGTCCGGTCTCGGTTTGCAGGCGCGTGCCCAAGGCCGCCGCCACTTCGTTCCCCAGCTGGATCGCGACGCCGGCGGCGACGACCGCGACGAGCGCGGCGAACGCTTGACCACCGGTCACCGTGAGCAGCCAGCCTCGCCATGGCTCGGCCAGCGTCTGGACCTGCCCGATCAAAACGTTGTCGATCAAGATCTTGAACGGCCACGGCTGCACCACGCCGAGTGCGATCTGGACGAGGAGCAGGCACACGAGCAGGGACACGCGGACGCGGTGCGGACGCAAGTATTCGAGAATCCACGGCAGGAGCGGTTTCATGCCGGGGGGGCGGGTCATGAGACCTCTGCGGCGTTCGGCTGCTCGCGGCGCGGCGCCCTCGGAATGGTCGGAGGCCGCGGCGGAGCCCGCCGTACGGTCAGCACCACCAGACGATCGCGGCTCGAATCAGCGACGTAGAGCCAGCCGCGGTCGGGCGCGAACGCCACGCGAGTCGGGGCATCGAACACCTCGCGCCCCGCGCCGGTCACCTCACGAATGATGCCGTCCGGCCCGACGGCACGGACTCGGCCGTTGTAGTAGTCGGCGATGTAGATCGTCTGGCCCTTGGCTTCGGGGACGACGGCGAGACCCGCCGGACCGGCCAGCGTCGCGGCGACGGCTGGCCCCCCATCGCCCGTATGACCCCACCGGCCGTTGCCGGCGACTGTCGTGATGATGCGGGTCGCTGCATCGATACGGCGGACGCGCTGGTGATGCATGTCGGCGATGAACAGATCGCCCGTCGGACCAAGCGCGACATCGCTCGGCATGTTGAGCTTCGCCGCCGTGGCCGGACCTCCATCACCGACCTCGCCATCGTCGCTCGGCGTGCCAGTGCCGGCGATGGTGTGGATGAACCCGGTTGTGTGATCGACCATGCGAATCCGGTAGTTCAGCGTGTCGGCGATGTACATGTCGCCCGTCGTGGCGACGGCGACCGCGCTCGGCAGGTGCAACTTCGCCTCGGTGGCAGGTCCCCCATCACCATCGAACCCTGCCTCGCCCGACCCCGCAATGGTGACGATCTCTCCCGTCTCTCGATCGATCCGTCGCACACGGTGGTTGTGTGAGTCGGTGACGACGAGATCGCCGTCGGGCGCGATGGCGACACCCTCGGGGGTATTGAGCTGCGCCGCGATGGCCGGCCCGAAGTCGCCCGAGAAGCCGGGACCCAGGGAGTTGTTGCCGACGACCGTCGTGATGGTCGTATTGGCGGCATCGATGCGGCGAATCACGTGATTGTTCGAGTCGGCGATGAAGATCTCGCGCGTCGGCGCGACGACGATGCCGCCCGGGGTGTCGAGCCACGCCTCGATGAGCGGCCCGTTGTCGCCGCGGTAGCCCTTCCGGTCCCCGATGACTTGGGCCGTTGCGGCCTCCCGCAGAAGGACCGTGCTCGCCGCGACGGCGACGAGCGCCACGACGGCGACCGTCGCGGTTCGAAGTCCGTACGCCCTGAGAAGGGACGGTGAGAACAGCGGCAAGTGCGCCGCACCCGATCGCAGCATCGTCATGCCGCGATCGGCGGTCACCTCCCCGATCCCCTTGCGGAGGAGCGCCGTGGCCCGACTGATGCGGTAGGCGGCAAAGGTCACGACGACGCTGACGAGGATCGCCGCCGCGGCGGCCGCGAGCGGCCAGCGCAGCGCGAGCCCGGCCGTGACCGCGACCAGGAGGCCGGCAGCCAGGGCGCTCGTGCTGAGGAGTCCGAACGAAGTCGGCCGCAGATGCGTGCTGAGTCGCAGCAGCACACGTCCGGAATCGTGCTCCTCGACGAGCGCCCGCACGTCGAGCCAGGACCAGCGTCCGACGAGAATCGACACGTCGCGGTCGCCCGACCAGCCCTCGTCGACCTCGAGCCGGCGGACGGCATGTGACTCCCGGAGCCAGTGCGTGAGATCCTTCAGGACGGCCTCGGCGGAAGTCCAGGTCTCGCCCCAGAAACGGTCCTCGATGATGCTGCCGGCTCCGAGAAGCAGGGCACGCCAGGCGTCCCGTAGCGCCGGGCGGGGGCCGCGGCTCTTGCGCGGCTCGGTTACCGGGAGCGCGACCTCGGGAGGCGCGAGCACGCCGCGAATGAGCCCCCAGATGCGCGCGAAGGGCTGCAGGAAGTGCAGGTAGGCGACGACGAGACGATACCAGCCCCTGGACCCAGGCAAGCCGCTCACGTCGGATCGGAACGCGTAGGAGATGTTCTTCTGGAGCGTCGCCGCGATGCCGATGAGACCGACGCCGAGCAACAACGCGGCTGACCAGGCGTGATCGCCCAGCGAGGCGACGATCGCGCCGGCGATCGTCAAGAGAAACGAGCCGATCTGCCAGTTGAACGAGTGGGGCAGGAACGCGAACGGATGCACGTCGGTGCGATAGACGGAGGGAAACGCCGCTGTTCCCCATACACCGGCGTTGACGCGCGTGTCCCACAGGGAACGGACGAAGGGCAGCGGACTGTAGATGCGACCGCGCCACTGCATCCGTCCATCCAGGAACTTCTCGGGATGGTGGGCCATCAACCATCGCTCGCCTTCTCCGTAGCCGACCTGCTGTTTCCAATAAGCTTTGACCGAGGCGCGATGATGGTGCCACACGAGCGCCGACGCCGCGAAGCCGATCTTGCCGCCCCGCGCCTGCAGTCGCCAGCACACGTCCACATCGTCGCCGGCGCGAAGGTAGATCGGGTTGAAGCCGTTGATGGCAAGGAGCGCGTCGCGGCGGAACGCCATGTTGCACCCGGGGACGTGCTCGGCGATGCGGTCGTCCAGGAGCACGTGCGTCGGACCGCCCGGGGCGCGCGCGATGCACTGCGCCATCGGGGGATCGTCGGCCGGTACGACGTTCGGTCCTCCAGATCCCACCGCGTCCGAGGTGAGGAAAGGCTGGACCAGGAAGGTGAGCCAGTCCGGATCCACGCGCGTGTCGGCGTCCGTGTAAGCCACGATCTCGCCGCGCGCGTGGGAGAGCCCGATGTTGCGGGCCGCGCTCAATCCTCCGTTCGGGACGTCGATCACGCGGGCTGTCGAGTGCGCTCGAGCGATGTCACCCGTCCGGTCGCGTGAACCATCATTGACGACGATGATCTCGTAGGAGGGATACGTGAGCCGCTCGAGCGCCGTCAAGCAGTCGTCGAGCGTGTCTGCGGCGTTGTAGGCGCAGACGACCACCGAGATCATCGGCCAGCCCGCGCGCGCCTCGGCGGGGAAGGGCACACTGTCGAAGACCTCGGCCACCGCACGGGCCGCAGGCTTCGGGCGTCGATCGCGATCGACCAGGCCGAACGCCCAGTCCTCGACCGGATGTCCGCCGCGCCACCACTCGTCGGTCCAGGCGAAGGCGACCGCCCCGCACGCGCCTTCTTCGAACGCCGTGCGGACGTGCATGGCCGTGATCGCGGCCTGTCCCTCGGTCCCTTCTCGAATGCTGTCAGCCCCTGCTTCGGCGAGGAGCAGCGGCTTTTGCCCGGCGATGTGTTGCAGTCGAGCCAGGTACGCGCGCAAATCGGCGTGCCGATGCAAGTAGACGTTGAACGCAAGGACGTCGAAGAACGACAGGTCGAGGAACTCGGTCGGAGGGAAGTTGACGTAGGTGAAGAGGCTGTCGGGTGTGGCCTCTTTCGCGTCAGCGTAGAGCCGTCGGAGGAAGCGTTCCACGCGCAACGGGCCGTGCCAGCGCACGACCCCCGACGGAATCTCATTGCCCAAGGCGAACATCAGCACCGCGGGATGATCGGCGAGCCGCCGCACCTCGGCGATGGCCTCCCGCTGAATCCGGGCCTTGAGGCGCCGGTCGTCGAGAAAGGCGACGTGCTGGGCCCACGGCAGGCCTACGATGACGCGCAGGCCCTCGCGAGCAGCAGCGTCCAGCAGCTCGCGGCGAGGCGCCGTGTAGACACGCACGGTGTTGATGCCGTAGCGCCGCATCAGCGCGAAGTCTTCGGCGATGCGCGAAGGCTCGGGGAACTGATAGCCCTCGCCGTCGGGGGCAAACGTGCCGTAGGTGACGCCCTTGACCAGGAACCGTGCGTCGCCCGCGCGAAGGAACTTCCCATCGGTCGTCACGGGCGCCAGGCTGATGGCGGCCGAATCAGACGTCGGTCGGTGGTGGAGCTCGGGAAGAGGATGAAGTGCGGTGCTCACGACTGGGGGCGCCGCCTTGCTGGAGACACGCAAGTTTCATTGTAGCAGCGTCTTCGCCGGCTTCCGGCGGCACGATTCGCCGATTCAGCCCCGCCCGAGCCGGCGCCGCTGTCGCGCTTGAAAGCCCAGCCGGGCCGCGCGACGCGCGAAGAGTGCGCACGATGGTCAGCCGCATCGTGCATGCGTGCGACGTCTGCCACGCACTCAGCATTAATTGCCGCCTCGAGCGGCCTGCTCGTCGGAAAAGACGCTTGCGTACCTGAGCAAGTATTGCGGGCGCCGAGTTCGATCCGGCCCAGGTTGGCCTTCGTGCGGAGGCCGCGGCAGGGGGATGGCGATGTCCGAATGCGTCACGACGACCGCGGGGCCGTGGCGGCGCAGCGTCGAACGACGGGCTGTGGACGCGGCGCCCTGGCTGACGGCTGATTTCTGCCTGCTAAGGCATGTCGGGCCTCAGCTTTCCCGTGTAGAGCGCCATGCCGACGACGGCGTCCACGCCTGCGGCATCGAGGGCGTTGATTTCTTCGCGCGTCGTGATGCCTCCCGCGGCGGTCAGACGCCGTGTGGTGGCCTGCCGAAGTGCCATGATCGCCGCGAGATCGGTGCCCTGCATCAGCCCCTCTTTGTCCACGTGCGTGTAGAGGAACTCGCCGCAGAAAGGCTCGAGCGCGCGAATCGCCTCGAGCGCGGTCAGCGGCAGCGACGTCCGCCAGCCGTGGATCACGACCTTCCCCCCTTTGCTGTCGACAGCAGCAATGATCCGCTCGGGTCCAACGGCGTCGGCAAGGCGACGGGCAAAGGCGAGGTCGGGCTGACCGTCCTTGAACAATGACGAGCCGACGATGACCTGTCTGGCGCCGGCTGCGAGGAGGTCCTTCGCACGGTCGACCGTGCGCACGCCGCCGCCGACCCGGCATGCCAGCGCGGCGGCGATCCGTTTGACGCTGGCCAGGTTGTCGCCGCACCCTTTGGCCGCATCGAGATCGATGACCTGCACTTTGGGATAGCGGGCGAAACGTGCGACCCACGCGGACACGTCATCGTCTCGGATCGCGAGGTGCTCGCCCTGGACGAGCTGGACGACGGCACCGTCCTGAAGATCGATGGAGGGAATCAGCACAGGGGAATTATTCCAGGGTTTTCGGAGCGAGCGCGCCAGGTAGCTGATTCATGCCGTGGCAGGGGGCTCACGGACACGGTGACGACAAGGTCTCCGAATTCGAGGGAGAATCCAGAACGTGAAATGGGACCTGGTGGTCAAGGGCGTTCTTAAAACTGCTGAGCTTGGCGCCGAGTATCTGAAACATTCTCGTCTCATCGATCAGTTGATTCAGCTGCCACCCGATGCCGCTCGGCAGGAACTGGAGCGAGTGTGGGCCGGCCTGGATACCCGGGCCCGCACGGGCCTCAGGATGGCGCTCGGCGCCCTCATCTTCAAACATCAAACGGCAACGACGGACACGTCGGGACGCCTGGAGCGGCTCGTGGCGCTGCGAGATATCGTCAGTCCCGACGCGGCGCAGAGCGTGCTCGCGCCCGAGCGGGCCTCTCAGGTGGTATCGAGTGCCGTAACCGGGGCGCGCGCTCGGGTCGCAGCGCTCGTCGAGCGAGCGGTCTCGCTGCGACGCGGTGAGCTGGCCGCCATGCTCGAGCGCGAGGTCGAGATCCATCGCCCGGACCTCGAATCGAAGAGCGGGGCGACTTGGAACGCCGTGTCAACCCAGCTGAAAGCGCTTGCGGCGCGAGCCGAGGCGATGGGGCAGAGCCCGGAAGGCAAAGCCGCGTTGACCGCGTTTCGCGACACGCTGGTGGCGGCCCTCACCGAGAAGGGCGAAGGCGGTGAAAGGATCCAGCCTGACGTTTCGGCGAGGCCGGCTCCCCCGCAGGCGGCCAAACCCGCCGAGAAGACCAGCGGTCGGTCACCCGGTCAATCGCTGTCTGGCTTGTGGAGCGGCGTGCTCCGCAGCGGCGACGAGACCATGAACACCTCGATTCGCGTTTCGCCGGCTGGCCGGACGATGTACGGCTATCGCGATATGCAGGGCTACCAGGAAGTAGAGCTCTACCGAGTTGGCCAGCAGATACAGTACGTTCCACAAGGCGGCGGCGTCGTCACCGTCAAGGTGCTCGACTTGTCGAATACGCCCCAAGGCTGTGCGCACCTCATCTCTTGGTCGTTCGAGCGCGCGGCCAACGGGTACATGGATCAGCAGTACGAACGCATAGCCGTGCAGTGCGAGCTGAAGGGCGACCGGCTGGCCATGACGTACGTCGAGACAGGCGACACCTTCATGAGCGACTTGGGGATGATGCTCGGCAGCGGCACCCAGGTGCGGCAGTTCACAGGACTGTTGGACAAGGAGCAGAGTGAGTCTTGGGGGAACGACGCTAGATACGCACCGGAATCCCGTGGGCGCGGAGGTGTTCCTTGAGGCTGAGGACGCTGGTTTCCGCGTAGTGGAAGATGGACGCAGCCAGCGCAGCGTCGGCTTGACCCGTCGTGAAGACGTGGACGAAGTGCTCGAGCGTACCGGCGCCGCCAGATGCGATGACGGGAATGCTGACCGCGCGTGAAACCGCGGCCGTCATCTCGCAATCGAAGCCAACCTTCGTCCCATCGCGGTCGATCGACGTGAGCAGGATCTCACCCGCGCCGCGTGCCTCTGCTTCGCGCGCCCACTCGACCGCATCGAGATCGGCGCCGGTCTGGCCGCTGCGCACGTACACGGAGTAGTGTTCGCCACCGCGACGCGTATCCGGGGCGCGTTTGGCATCGATTGCGACGATCACGGCCTGGCTGCCGTACCGACCGGCGAGGGTGGTGATGAGCGGGGGATTCGAGACCGCTGCCGTATTGAGGCTCACCTTGTCGGCGCCGGCTTCGACAGCAGCCGCGGCGTCGGCTTCGGTCCGGATGCCGCCGCCCACGGTCAACGGAATGAACAGCTCGCGCGCGACGGCGCGAATGGTGTCGGCGAGCGCGCGCCGGCGCTCGAGCGTTGCGGTCACATCCAGAATCACCAGCTCGTCGATGAGCTCCCTGTTGTAGCGGCGCGCGAGCTCGGCCGGGTCACCGGCGTTCTTCAGGCCCTCGAAGTTGATGCCCTTCACGACCTGACCATCTCGAACGTCAAGACAGGCGATGATGCGTTTGGAGAGCACGACGCCCACGCGCTTATCGCGCGACCTCGATGAAATTGCGCAGAATCGTCAAGCCGACCTCGCCGGACTTCTCCGGATGGAACTGCACGCCAGCAACCTGGCCGCGCTGGACGATGGATGCGAAGCGCTCGCCGTGCTCGGTCTCGGCGACGGTGTCACCGGTAATGGGCGCCACGTAGCTGTGGGTGAAGTACACCTGAGCGCCACGCGGCACGGCTTCGATGATGGAGGCAGAATTCGTGAGGTGGAGCGCGTTCCAGCCCACGTGCGGGACTTTGAGGTTTCCGGGCCCCCTCTCCCCCGGACTGAGCCTGTAGCAGCGACCACCCAGCACCCCGAGACCGGGACAGTCGGGCGCCTCATCGCTGCCCTCGAAGAGCCACTGCATGCCGAGACAGATCCCAAACAGCGGGCGCCCTTCGCCGAGCCGCTCGAGGATGGCCGCGGTCCAGCCGGCATCGATGGCGCGCGTGGCGTCGAAGTGTCCCACGCCCGGCACGATGACGCCGCTTGCCCGCGTGAGGTCCTCCGGCGTCGTGGGGACGAACACGTCGGCACCTATCGTCGCGAGCGCTTTCTTGACCGACGTCAAGTTGCCCGCTCCGTAGTCGATGAGCGCGATCATCGCCGCATGACCCTCACAGCAGTCCTTTGGTCGAGGGCAGCATCCGCGCCAGCCTGCGGTCTTTCGCGCAGGCGACGCGCAGCCCGCGCGCGAACGCCTTGAAGACCGCCTCGATCTTGTGGTGGCTCGATCGTCCGTACAGCACTTTTGCGTGTACGTTCGCCCGAGCCCCGATCGCGAAGCCTTCGAAGAAGTCGTGGACGAGCTCGGTCTGCAGGTCGCCAACCCGGGGCACCGACACCTTCAGATCGACGACCGCGTGCGGACGACCGCCGAGATCGATCGCGACGACGGCCAGGGTCTCGTCCATTGGCATCACGAAATACCCGGCACGGTTGATCCCCTTTCGATCCCCGAGCGCCTGCGCAACGGCCTCGCCGAGTGCGATGCCGAGATCCTCGACGGTGTGGTGCTGGTCGACGTCCAGATCTCCCCGTGCCTGCACGACGAGATCGAAGCCGCCATGACGGGCGAAGAGCTCGAGCATGTGATCGAGAAACCGGATGCCGCTTCGAACCTGGTAACGCCCCTGTCCTTCGAGTGTCAGCTTCAGCCGGATTTCGGTCTCAGTCGTTCTACGATCGACTAGGGCGCGGCGCACAGCACCTCCTCCATCGCTGCGATCGCACGCCGTGTGTGCTCGACCAGGCCGGTCGTGACGCGCACGCAGCCGGCACAGCCAGGCTCGTTCGATCGATCGCGAAGATAGATCCCGCGCTCGAGAGCCCGCTCCAGCACACGGGCTGTCCGGTCACCCGTCCGGGCGAGCACGAAGTTGGCGGCACTCGGCCAGTAGTGCACACCCCACCGGCGACAGGCGTCGTAGAAGAGCGCTCTCGATTCGGTCACCTGGCGGACGTAGTCCTTCACATACTCGCGATCGTCGAGGGCGGCCACGATGGCGACCGCGGCCGCGACGTTGATGCTGTAGACCGGGACCACGCGGCGCATCGGCAAGAGCGTCTCCGGATGCCCGGCGAGCAGCCCGATGCGAAGGCCGGCCAGCCCGTAGGCCTTCGAAAAGGTTCGGCCGACAACGACCTGCGGATACGCCTCGAGCTCTGGCACGAAGGTCTCGCCGCCGAAGTGGATGTACGCCTCATCGACGAGCACGATCGCGCTCGGGGGCACGGCGCGTGCAATCTGCCGAATCGCGGCGAGCGGAACGGATACCCCGGTCGGGTTGTTGGGATTGGTTAGGATGACCGCGCGCGTTCTCGGCGTGATCGCCGCGAGCACCTCCTCCAGGGCGAACGCGAAATCGGGACGAGGTGGGACGGCGACAACGCGCGCGCTCATCAGGTCGGCGTTCACCTCGAAAACCTCGAACGCCGGCTGCGGAATGACGACCTCGGCCGCTGCGCCGTCGAGACCACGCTGCAAGTACGACACGGCCAGCGCGAGGATGCCCTCGTCCATGCCGTTCACCAAGACGAGGCGATCCTCGGTCAGGCCCAGATCGGCGGCACAGGCGGCCAGCGCTGTTGAGTAGGGCGGGTACACACTGATCTGGTCCGCACGCAGTCGTGCCAGCGCTTCGAGGACTCGAGGGGAGCACCCGCCCGTCTGCTCGTTTTGATGGAGCCGCAGGCCGTCGTAGAGCTCGGGCGGCTTGCTGTAGGTCGCCACAGGCTTCACCGGACGTTCCTCGTCCGCCTCAGGCGCACCTCGACTGATTCGGCATGCGCCGTGAGGCCCTCGGCCATGGCCAGCGGCAGGATGGTCGGCGCGAGCCCGCGCAGCCCTGCCCGCGTGACCCGCTGCACGGCCATGACGCGTACGAAGTCGGCCGCGCTCAGCCCGCCGCGAAACCGTGCCGCACCAGAGGTGGGGAGCACATGGTTCGAGCCGGTCGCATAATCGCCGGCGGCTTGCGCCGTGTACGGTCCAACGAACACGGCGCCCGCCACGATCGGTCTTCGCGTGAGCGATTCGCGGTCGACGACCAGGTGCTCGGGCGCCATCCGATTGGCGAGGGCCATGGCTTCGTCGGACGATCGGGAAACGATGGCGACGCCGCCCGCGGCGAGCGAGCGCCGGACGATGTCACGGCCAGCGGCTCGGACCGCGACGGCCCGGATGACCCGCTCCGCGAGCGTCCGATTCCAGGTGATGAACGTGGATCTGGCGTCTGGATCGTGCTCCGCCTGCGCGACGAGATCAGCGGCGATCCAGTCCGCCCGCCCGTTGCCGGCGACGATGACGATCTCGGTCGGTCCCGCGAAGAAATCGATCGCGCAATCGCCCGAGACGATCGCCTTGGCCACGGCGACGTACCGGTTGCCCGGGCCGACGATCTTGTCGACTCGAGCAATCGACCCGGTTCCGTAGGCCAGCGCGGCGACCGCGTGCGCGCCGCCGATCCGGAGCAGACGCGTGACGCCCGCTTCGAGAGCCGCGGCCATGACAGCCGGGTCGGGTCGCGGACAGACGGCGACGATCTCGCGGACGCCCGCCACCCGAGCCGGGACTGCGGTCATCAGCATGGACGAGGGGAGGGGAAAGCGCCCACCGGGCACGTAGCAGCCGACCCGCGCGAGCGGCTCGACCCGCTGTTCGACGCTGACACCGGGAGCAACCGTCACGTCCCAGTGCTTGGGAATCTGCTGGAACGCGACACGCGCGATGTGGCGAGCGGCCTGCGCGATCGCACGCCGCACGTCGGTCGGCACACGACGAGCGGCCAACTCCATGTCGGCTCGAGACACCTCGAGCGGGGGCGACACGCCGTCGAACTGGCGCGCACAGCGCGCGAGCGCGTCGTCGCCGCCCCGCCGCACCCGATCGACGATCCGCGCGACACGGCGCTCGAAGACGGGATCGGTCGCGCGGGCTCGGGCCAGTGCCGCCTCGAGCGCCCGGTGGTTCGACGAGTCGATGATGCGCATGCCGTCGTGCATCGGCTGCCTTACAAGACGATCTTGTTGAGCGGGTACTCGACGATCCCGTGGGCCCTTGCGTGCTTGAGCCGCGGGATGAGATCGCGCACGGTACGCTCCTCGATGATGGTGTTCACAGCCACCCAGTCCTCGTCGCTGAGCGGCGAGATCGTGGGACGTTGCAGCGCAGGCAGCAGCGACAGGATCGTCGCGAGATCGCTGCGCTTGACGTTCAGCATCAGCCCGACCCGCCCCTGAGCCTCCATCGCCGCCTTGAGTAGCAGCGCCAGGTTCTCGAGCTTCGTCCGCTTCGCGCCATCCGCCAGAGCGTCCCTGTTGGCGATGAGCTGCGTGTTCGATTCCATGATGGTCTCGAGTATTCGTAGCCGATTCGCGCGCAGCGTCGAGCCCGTTTCCGTGGCTTCCACGATAGCGTCAGCGAGCACGGGCGGCTTGACCTCGGTGGCGCCCCAGGAGAACTCGACCTTGCGAACCTTGACGTTCTGTCTCGCGAAGTACGCGCGAGTTACCCGGACGAGCTCGGTGGCAATCGTCTTTCCCTCGAGATCCCGCACCGAGCGGATGGCAGAATCCTCGGGCGCGGCCAGCACCCATTTGACCTTGCCGAAGCTCTGCTTCGAGTACACCAGATCGGCGATCGCCTCGAGCACGCCCGTCTTGCCGTCGCCGAGCTCGTGCTCCTCGATCCAGTCCTGGCCCGTGAGACCTGCGTCGAGCACGCCGTCCGAGACATACCGCGCCATTTCCTGCGCCCGAATGAGCATGCACTCAATCTCCGGGTCGTCGATGGTCGGAAAGTACGAGCGCGCGCCCACGTAGATGTTGAACCCGGCCCGCCCGAACAACTGAATCGTCGACTCCTGGAGCGAGCCTTTCGGAATGCCAAGCTTGAGCTTCATGGCGCTAGACGACTCCTTCGGCCGGCAGGTCGCGATAGAAGCACGTGCGCTCCCCCGTGTGACAGACATTGCCGTCCCCGAGACGTCTGACCTTCACCAGCACGGTGTCATCGTCGCAATCGACCAGCATGCGCACCACCTGCAGGCGGTTACCCGACGTCTCACCTTTCATCCACAGCGTGTTGCGCGTCCGGCTGAAGAAGGTGGCGAAGCCGGTGCGCTTGGTGAGCGCGAGCGCCTCGTCGTTCATGAAGCCGACCATCAATACCTCGCCGCTCTCGTCGTCTTGAATGACGGCCGGAATGAGGCCGTCCAATTTGGAAAAATCCATGAACCTTCCGCTCCTTCGCGGGCGCGCCGTGCTCGCCGTTGTCCGACGCCTTGCCCGGGAGTGCCGCCCCGAGCCCGGCGGCGGCCGGGTGTCAAAAAAAACCCCCGCCAGAGGGCGGGGTGCACGGTTCAACAGGTCTGACGACAGTCCTAACACTACTTTGTCAGGTTCAACGGGCGTGAGCTGAGCGATGTGACTTGTACTGGCGCGCGGGGTTCGGTACGCTGCCCGCGTGACGACCGGGCCCGCGCGCGCG
>Ga0194132_10002243_pt1 | contig 36937 bp, 45 predicted proteins | sample TA2KigOf80mmetaG_FD_148612 | JGI IMG/M metagenome (GOLD analysis project Ga0194132, IMG submission 148612) | Freshwater microbial communities from Lake Tanganyika, Tanzania - TA2015054 Kigoma Offshore 80m | ecosystem: Environmental > Aquatic > Freshwater > Lake | place: Tanzania: Lake...
CGATCCGCAGGTGGCCCCGGTGCCGCAGCTGCGCATCGCTGTGGAGGTCTTCGCCGCGCGCCACAACGCCCGTCGAAACGCCGGCCTCCCTCAGCTTCGAGACGACCTCTTCCACCGTCTGCGGCTGCGTCCACTCGCCGATGATGCGGTCGAGCGCCTCTTCATGCCGCTTGCGCGCCAGCAAGGTGGCGAAGCGCTCGTCCGCCGCCAGCGCGGGCATGCCCATCGCGCGGCAGAGGGACGACCACATCGCGTCGCTCATCACCGCGATGGCCACCCACCGGTCAAAGCCCCGGCAGGGGTAGACGTTGTGCGGCGCGGCGCCGGGCGTCCGATTGCCCACGCGCTTCTGGCTGCGCCCGTTCACGAAGTAATCGAGGATGGCGGGCTCCAAGAAATGCTCACTCGCCTCCAGCTGGGACATGTCTATGTACTGCCCGCGCCCGGTGGCGCTGCGATGGCGCAGGGCGGCTATGACGGCTGAGACGGCGAACCAGGGGACGATGAGGTCGGTGTAGGGCTGGTTCGGCGCGGCGGGGTTGCTGTTGGGCCAGCCGGTGAGGTTGTCTACCCCGGCGAGGCCGCCCAAGGTGCGCCCAAAGCCGACGTGATGGGCGAAGGGGCCCGTCTGCCCCTGCATCGTGAGACTGATCATGATGATGTCCGGCTTCAGCTTCTTCATCTCGTCGTAGTGGAGGTTGTGCTCGCGCAGGACCTTGGTGCTGAAGCTCTCCGAGACGATGTCCGCCGTCTCCACCAGCCGACGGATGAGGGCCTGGGCCTCCGGCTTGGAGATGTCCAGGCGGATGCTCATCTTGGACGGGCTGTGGGTGGCGAAGTAGCCGCTCTTGTTGACGCCGGGCTTCCCCTCGATGAAGGGGTTGCCCAGCCGCCCGCCGTCCAGCCGCGCGCGGCTTTCGATCTTGATGACCTCCGCGCCCATGATCGCGAGGTACTTGGCGGTCACCGGGCCGGCCACAGCCCAGCAATAGTCCACCACGCGGATGCCGGAGAGCGGGAGGGACGCCATCAGATGACCCCCGCGCTCTTTAGGCTGATGATCTGCTGCTTGGAGAGTCCCAAGTCCTTCTCGTAGACCTCGGTGTTGTGCTCGCCCACCAGCGGCGGTCGGCGCCTCAGCGACCACATGTTGGACGTGGTCTGCACAAAGGGACCAGGGTAGGTGACCTTCACGCCAAGCTCCGGGTGCTCCACCTGCTGCCAGTAGTTCCGGGCGCGAAGCTGTTCATAGCTCGCCAGGTCGGACGGCTCATAGGTGGGGAAGAGCATGATGCGACGCTTGAGCGCCTGCTTGTAGATCTCGGCCTTGGTCTGCGTCTTGAAGAAGGCGCCGAAGACGTCCTCCCAGTGGTCCACTTCCTTCTGGGTCAGCTCCGCCGTGCTCTTCTCTTCCCACGGCTGGTCCCACAGGTCGCCCTGCATCCCCATCTCGGTCATCCACTCCAGCAGCGGGTAGTTTTTCTGCCCCCAGCCGGGCGCGACCCACCAGCACCAGTTGATATAGCCGTCCTTGCAGGGCCAGCTATACCGCCCGATGACCTTGCCACGCACCTGGGAGGTGCCGCGGCGCTCGTTGACGCGGAGGATGTCCCAGTGGGACTGCACGGAGATGAGGGCGTTGGCCACCGCCTCCTGCATGGAGACGTCTATGTGCTGGCCCACGCCGTAGCGGTCGCGGTGGTGGAGCGCCAGGGTGGTGACCATGGCGGCCTGCGCCCCGGCCTGGTTCCAGGACTGGGGGACGCGCGTGCGGCCGGGAGGGCCGTCCGCCTCGCCGGACATATAGAGGAGGCCGCCGCGCGCCATCAGCACCAGGTCGGAGTCGTCGTACTGGGCGTCGGGGCCGGTCTGGCCGTAAGGCGTGATGGAGGTGACGATGATGCGCGGGTTCACGGCGCGCAGGTCCTGGTAGTCAAGGCCCCAGGCCTTCATCTGCCCAGGCATGAAGGACTCGACGACTACATCGGCTCTGGCGGCCAATCGCTTGAAGAGGGAGCCGCCATCGGCGGTGGCGAGGTTGAGCGTCACGCCCAGCTTGTTGGTGTTGTACGACCAGAAGTGAAGGCTTTTGTTGGGATGAGGCTCGTCATGATAGAAGGGGCCGATGCGGCGCGAGCGGTCTCCGCCGGGCGGCTCTACCTTGAGGACGTCTGCGCCCAGATCGCCCAGGATGCGCGAGCAGAGAGGACCTTTCTCGTCCGTCAGGTCAAGGATGCGATAGCCGGTGAGCAAGCGCGCGCCTCAGGAAGTCTGGAGATGGAAGGATAGTAGCGATTGCAATGGAGAGGGGCAAGGGATGTGTGTACGAAGAGAGCCGCCGTTTACTCCCACTTCTTGTTGCCGTAGGTCTCCTTGGAGACCAGCTCGCTCAGCGGCAGTCGCTTCTTCCCCGCCTCGGCATCTGTCCGGTAGCCGAAGTCCATGACGGTGACCAGCTCCATCGCCGCCGGGATGCCCAAGGCTTGCTTCACCGCATCCTTATCAAAGCCGCCCACGAAGCACATCCCCAGGCCTAGCGACCAGGCCATCAGCTCCATCTGCTGGACGGCGCGGCCCGCGTCTATCTGATACATGCCCTTCGCCTCCGTCATCACCATAGCAATGGCGACGGGCGCTTTGGCGATGTGGCCTGCCGAGCCGGAGAGAGCGGCGATGCGCTCCAGCATGGCCCTCTCCTGGATGACGATGAACCGCCACATCTGACGGTTCCGCTGGCTGGGCGCCCAGCGCGCCGCAGAGAGGATCTTTTCGATGACGGCCTTTGGGACCGGGTCAGGCTTGAAGTCGCGGACGGTGACGCGCTGCCGTATCGCCTGCTCAACGTCCACGGCGGCTACTTCTTCCCCTTGGGCTTCTCATCGAACCAATCGAACTTTGAGTCCGGCGGGATGGTTTTGTAGAGACTGCCCAGGATGGGCTTGTAGGTATCGCTGTAGTCCATGATGCGACCCTGCTTCTTCCAGGTGGGGAGCTTGGCCTTCATATCGTCCAGCATCTCCATAGGATCGCCGTCCAGGTAATAGACGCGGATGGTGCGCCCGGGCGGGTTGGCGGGCCCGGTGCGGCCGCCCGGCGCATCATGCTTGGCCCGGAACCAGTAGATGCCGGCCACGTGCTTCACCGTCAGCAGGTCCGGGATGTGAACCTGGTCGAACCACTGGTTCACCCGCTCGATCTTCAGCGGGTCTTGAGTCACAAGGTCGGTGGCGGCGACGAAGAGACCCGTGTTGGGACGATAGGGAACGGAGCCGGGAGAGACCAGGACGCGCGGCGAGGCGTAGGCCTTGATGAGCATGTACGTCCCGCCCATATAGGAGGTGCGGTACTGGTTGAAACGCCCCACCGCCTCAAGCTGGGGACCAAGGTCCAGGAAGTCCTTCAAGGTGCGGTCGGCCGGCTCCTGCATCAGGTAGAGCGTCATGTACTGGTGCCCTGCGATGCTCGGCATGGCGGTGCGGATCTTTTGGTACTCGGGCGGGCAGACCCACCGCTGGCCGTAGGCAACGCCCTCCAGGGCCATATTGTCCGGGATATGGTCGTACATATGCCAGAAGTTGTACGACTGGTGCTCCCCAGCTTTGGTCACCGCGCCGAAGGAGAAGAAGCCGAGCTTTACCTTGGTGAACATAGCCTATCTCTCGCTCCTGTTTGTGGGATCTTGCCGATGCCTAGTTCTTGCCGTACTTCGGCAGGCCGTAGAGCTCCGCGGCATTCTCGCCGAAGATGCGCGCCTTCTGCTTGGGCGTTAGGCCGGCGCAGTTCTCCGCAAGCTCCTCCGTGACGCCAGGGTACTTGGCGTCCGGGTGCGGGTAATCGCTCGCCCAGATGATGCGGTCGGCGCCCACCAGCGGGTTGTTGGCGGTAAAGGGCAGAGTGCTCTCATCGGCGTCAAAGCTGATCCAGCACTGCCGCTTGAAATAGTCGGAGGGCTTCATCTTCAGGTTCTTCACGTCCCAGCTGAAGGTGGCGGCGTGATGGTCCAAGCGCTCGAGCCAGGGTACGATCCAGCCGCCGTTGGCCTCAAGAAAGAGGAGCTTGAGCTTGGGGAAGCGCTCGCAGACGCCGCCCGCCAGGAGATACGTGAGGGAGAGCATCATATCGAAGGGGTTGGCGATGGCCTGGGTGAAGAGGACGTTGCCCAGGTTCACCTGGTTGCGCCAGGCCTTGTTGCCCCGTTGGTTGCCTTGCAGCGCCGTGGTGGTATCGCGGTGCTGCAGGTGCAGGGCGCGGCAGGCGCCGGGCATGTCCGGGTTCAGGAAGGGGTGGAGGCCCACGGGCAGGCCCGTCTCCTCGCAGGCCTTCCACAGGGGGTCATAGAACGGGTCATCAAAGAACTGGCCCTCCTTGAGCGGATTGGGCCGCAGGAAGACGCCTACATGGCCCGTCTCCTTGGCGCGGTAGATCTCTTTGACGGCGCGCTTGAGGTCCTGCTGGGGGATGGCCGCCACGCCGAAGAGGCGCTTGCGGTCGGCGCTGCAATACTCCTGCAGCCAATCGTTGTAGACCTGGCACTGGACCAGGGCAAAGTCCGGGTCCTTGATGGAGACCAAGCCCAGCATCATGGTGGGATAGAGGACGGACTGGTCAATGTGGTCCGTGGTCATATCGGCCAGGCGGGGCTTGGAGTTGTACCCGGCCGGGCGTGTCTCCGTGTACTTCAACTTTCCTTCAAAGGCGGCCTTGCGCTTCTCCGGCGTCATCCCCGCGACGCCCGCGCTGGCCATGAACCTGGCCGGGCGCTCCTGCCCATCAAAGCGCAGCCACTCGCTACCATCGGCTCGTGTTTCGATGTGCCAGATGCGGTCCTTGTACTGCTTGGGGGCAAGCTCCACATAGCGAGTGGGGTGCTCCAGAACATGCCCGTCCGCATCCACGAACCGGAAGCCGTTTGCCTTTGCCATGAGACCCTCCTGGTTCCTCTGTTGAACTGTCGCCGCATGCTACACAGCGCTACCCAGGCCGTCAAGGGGAAAATTGACACGCCCTCCAGGGGTTCGTATCCTCTCGCTGCCGGGTGGAACAACCGACGTGATCTTCACTTCACTCAAAGACATCCGAGTCTTAGACCTGACGAATGCCATCGCCGGGCCGCACTGCACCAAACTGCTGGCTGATTACGGCGCGGACGTCATCAAGGTGGAGCGTCCTCGCACCGGCGACCCATCACGCGGCGCGGGCCCCTTCCCCCGGGATGTGTCGCACCTGGAGAAGAGCGCCCTGTTCCTGGGCCTCAACACCAACAAGCGTGGCGTCACGCTGAACCTGAAGCATCCCGAAGGCGCAAGCATCCTGAAACAGCTTGCGGCCAAGGCGGACATCCTTGTGGAGAATTTCCGCCCGGGGACGATGGCGAGGCTGGGCTTTAGCTATGAAGTCCTGAGCGCGAGCAATCAAAACCTGGTCATGGTCTCGATCTCGGACTTTGGTCAGTGGGGGCCATACAGCAACTACAAAGGGTCGGAGATCGTTGACTATGCCATCGGCGGGGCGATGTATGCGGCCGGAGCAGCGGATAGGGAGCCGCTGAAGCTAGGGGGCAACGTGGTGCAGATGCTGGCGGGCACCCACGGCGCAGCAGCGGCGATGGTGGCGCTGACCGGGCGAGCGGTCCGTGACAGAGGCGATCACATTGATATCGCCATCATGGAGACCCAGGCCGGCAGCCCCGACCGGCGGACGCCCATGCTCCTTGGGCATCAGTACACGGGCCTTATCAACAAACGCGGTCAGGGAGTCCCCCCATCGGTACGCCCGGCGAAGGACGGCTACCTCAATATCCAGTTCGGCATCTTTATGATTGAGCGCATCGCCAAGATGCTGGGAAAGCCCGAGATCGCCACCGACCCGCGCTTCGCCGATCCGACGGAGGCCAGCAAGCCGGAGAACATCGCCCTGTTGGAGGAGATCTACCTGACCTGGCTGGGCAAGCGCACCATGGCCCAAGCCTGGGAGGCGGCCCAGAAGGCAGGGGTCCTTTCCGGCCCCATCTACACCATGGCGGATGTGCTGAAGGACAAACATCTGAAAGGTCGCGGGTTCTGGGAGCAGATCCACCATCCCATCGCAGGCAAACATACCTATCCCGGCCGACCCTTCTTTTCACACGGCGAACGCAAGACGCCTAGACGCCCGGCCCCCCGTCTGGGCCAGCACAATGCCGAAGTGCTCAAGGACCTGGGCTATGAGAAGGGCGACCTTGCCCGGTTACAAAGGGAAGGCGTGATCTAACCCGGGCATCGCCGCTTCCCTTGACTCCCCGCCCGTGGGCATCTAGCCTTGAACGGATGCGCATAGGCCTCCTGACCGATACCCATCTCCCAGGCACCATCCGCGAACTCTGGCCGGAGGTCCACAAGGCCTTCACCGGCTGCGACCTGATCCTCCACGGCGGCGACATCGTCAGCCAGGGCGTCCTCGATTGGCTGGAGCAGATCGCGCCGGTACTCGCCGCCAAGGGCAATAACGATTGGGATTGGGGCGACTCCCGCGTGAAGGATACCCACTTCCTTGACGTGGAGGGCTGGCGGCTGGGCATGGTCCACGATATGGAGCCGGAGGACCGGCCCATCGAGTACCTGCGCAAGCAGTACCTGAAGGGCGAGCGCGTGGACGTGATGGTCACGGGCCACACCCACTTTGAGCGGCTCACCTACCGCGATGGAGTGGTGCAAATCAACTCGGGCAGCCCCATCCACCCGCACCTGTGGAGCACTCGCCTGGGCACCGTGGGCGTCCTGGACATCACGCGAAGCCGCATCCAGGCGCAGGTGGTGAAGCTTGGCGAGACGCCGGGGATGCGGAATCCAGGCCTGGACCTGTCCGTCACCGTCCGCCGCTAGCCTTTCTTCCCGCGCTTCAACTTGTGGACTTTGAGGAAGTTCGTGCGCCCCCGCGCGGCTAACGGAGTGGAGCCGATGATGACGATGGTTTCCCCGGGCCTTACCAGCTTGGCCTGCACGAGCGAGTCCTCCACATAGTCAATCATCTCATTGGTGCGGGCGGAGAACGGCGTCTGCACCGGCGTGATGCCCCACGATAGGGCAAGGCGACGGTAGACCTCCTCCTCCATGGTAAAGGCGAAGGCCGGGAGATTGGGACGATACTTGCCCAGGAACTGGGCCGTCCTGCCGAAGGTGGTGAAGATGACGATGGCCTGGGCGCGCACCTCCTGGGCCAGGTTGTGGGCGGCGTGGATGACGGCGCGGGCCGGGTCCTCCGCGCCGAAGGAGGGCGGCAGGATGTGCGGGGGCACCTTATCGGCCTCCGCGGCGATGCGATCCATATAGCGCACAGCTTCGATGGGGTACTGGCCGATGGAGGTCTCCGCGCTCAACATCACGGCATCCGTGCCGTCAAAGATGGCGTTGGCCACGTCCGAAGCTTCGGCGCGGGTGGGCTCAGGATTGTGGACCATGGTCTCCAGCATCTGCGTGGCCGTGATGACGGGTTTGAGCAGCGCCGTGGCCCTCGCGATGATGCTCTTCTGTAGCAGGGGGACGCGCTCCGGCCCCATCTCCACGCCCAGATCGCCCCGGGCGACCATGACGCCATCAAAGGCTCGCAGGATATCGTCTATGGCGTCCAGCGCCTCGGCCCGTTCGATCTTGGCGATGACCGGGATGCGCCGCTTGCGCTTAGCCATCTCAGCACGTACGAGTTGGGCATCCTTCGGCCCGCGCACGAAGCTCAGAGCCACAAGGTCAACGCCCCGCTCCAACCCAAAGGCCAGATCCGCCTTGTCCTTCTCCGTCAGTGATGGGGCTCTGATGGCAACGCCCGGCAGGTTCATCCCCTTATGCCCGCTCAACTGGCCGCCGGTGACGACTTCGCACTCCACGTCCGTCCTTGTCTTGCGAAGGACCTTCAGCCGGACATGGCCGTCATCGAGCAAGATGGCATCGCCGGGGCGGACATCGCGCGGGAGAGCGGGGTAGCTGACGGAGACCCGGTGGCTGTTGCCCGTGACGGGGCGGGTGGTCAGCGTGAAGCGATTTCCCTGGTGCAGCGTGACGGCGCGCTCTTCAAAGAGGCCGATGCGCAAGCGCGGCCCCTGCAAGTCCTGAAGCAGGGCAAGGGGACGCCCCATCTCCTTGGCGATGCGCCGGGCATCCGCGATGGCCTTGCCGTGCTCCTCATAGGTGCCGTGGGAAAAGTTCAGCCGGATGACGTCAACGCCCGCCTCAAGGAGCCCGCGCAGCATCTTGGGACTGCGCGTGGCGGGACCGATGGTGGCGACGATTTTGGTGCGACGCCGTCCAGGCAACGATGGATACGTAAGAGCCATGAAAAAATTATGAGGCCCGAACCCGCAAAAGGGTAGGGGGAAGACCCGCAAGCCTACGCCGGGTTGAAGCCCGTGGCGTAGGCGCAGTTGACGCGCAGGCGGCGGGGGCGGCCGGACTCGGTCTTCATATAGGCGGCGACGACGAGGTGGTAGCTGCCCAACGTCCCCGAGACGGTGCCGTCCGCGTTTTGACGCCAGCTCACGCGCTTGCGGCGGCTGTGGATGCCCATGACGAGGATGACTTCGCCAGGTTTGGAGATGTCCAAGTCCTGCTCGGAGACTTCGGGCACGGCGATCTCGCCGCCGCGCTCAGGGTGGGAGTGGAACCAGCCGATGGTATGCTCGCCCAGGAAGAGCGACTTCATCGCGCCTTCGATGCGCTGGCGAGCGGGAGCATGGGGCGCCACCCACGAATAGGAGCGCTGAGCCGTTTGATGAGGGATGGCCCGCTGGAGGATCCACTTGTCCTTGCCTTGATAGCCTACCAAGAAGCCGTAGCACTCCTTGCGGAAGGTCTCCACAGCGGCGAGGCAGAGCGACCAAAAGGCGTCTTCGGAAATGTAGACGTCCGAGAGGAAATGCGGAGCATGTCCATTGCGCTGGCCGTTGTGGCCATTGGCGTGATTGTAGCGATACATATGCCCTACCGATAAAAGAACCAAGGACCTTTTTGGCGTCCTTGGTCTCTATTAATCTTGTGTACTGGCGTCCCCGCTGGGATTCGAACCCAGGACCCACTGCTTAGAAGGCAGTTGCTCTGTCCGCCTGAGCTACGGGGACACATCACCATTATTGCACCCACCTAGCCAGGCTACAAACGTCGTTTGACTCTAGCGGCAAATCATATGCAAGCGGCCTTTTGCACTTGGTGATCGACCGCAGGCAGTAAGAGGATTGGACGGTCGTGCGTTATGACAAGAACATCGCCTATCTCCACATCCTCCAATGAGTCGGTCTCTGCATCACTTCGTTCGAAAACTTGATCCACTTTGCGAGCCACGCTCGCTAGCATTTCGATGAGCGGACCCCGCACAACGATGCATGCCCAAAAGCACGCCAGTCGCGTGGCACATTCTCGTCCGGCGCGGTGTCCGCTCTTGTCACCGCGAGGGGCCAGCCTCCAGCGCGGCTGAGGCAATGCAGCCGACGTTGGAGCTGCAGGCTTCGCGGGGTATCCGAAGGGCAAATCCTGCTTGGCAGGGCGGCAGTCTAGCCGAGGTATTTCGGACGGTCAATGGATGGCTGTCTCTCAGACTGGCTCTGTACTTGTTTTAGAGGCAATCAAAGGGGTAGAGATCCAAAATTTTGCGTTGTGCTTAGCATAAATCAACTCGCAGAAACCTTTAGTCCAGTAACCTACTGAGAGTCCCTTCAGTCGAACAGAATAGCAACTGTTTTGAACAATTTCTCAAAACTATATCGAAACGTTTTTAGTACGGTATTGACACCCCTCTTGACCAGGTGCTAGATTGAAGATGTCTCGAACAGGAGGTTACACATGATGCGTAAGACGAAGTTGATGCAGCAGGTGGAGGCGAAATACAACAAGCCGCTGGAGAAGCTCCTTCCCGAACTCTATAACGAGAAGGGCCTTCCCGCGATGGCGGCTGAGCTTGGTATCAGCAAAGGCACGCTGTGGTACTGGCTCCTGAAATTTGGAATCAACGTCCGGCGCGTGGCGCTTGCCCCTGGTGAGGAAATCCAGGTCTCGCAAGCCAAGCGCTAGCCCTCCGCAACTGTCCGGCTCGGAAAAGGCCCCGCTCTCCCGGGGCCTTTTTCTTTGTCCACAAATCTATAGAATAGCCGCATGCCCAAGATGACCGCTCCGCCAAAGCCAGCGCCGGTCAAGCGCCGCTTTACTGCCGTAGAGATCGGCGTCATCTCTGCGATCGTCGTCCTCCTCCTCATAGTCGTTATCCCTGTCGTCCTGGACGATAGCCGCGACCCGGTGAAAGAGAAGGAGGTCACGCTGGTCCAGGACGCCATCCGCCGCTACAAGCAGGAGACGGGTGTCTACCCGACCTTCGCCACCGTGGCGGCGCCGGGCAAAGAGGCAGCGAGTCCTTGGGTGGACGGCGGAGCGCCGGCACAAAACTCTTCGCCCGCACATGCGGGGATCAACTTTGAGGCAAAGGCCACTCGCGGCGATCAGACGGTCTCGTTCGTGCCGGACTACATCAGCCTGCGACCACGCTACGCCGGCGATGTGGCGAACGACGGGACCAGACGCTGGCGCATCGCGGCGGACGGCGGCGTGACGATCGAGCTGGACGGTCGTTCATACTAAGCGAAACGCAAAAAGCTGCTTAGGTGACGTCCGGATGAGTAGGCGTGCGTTGATCAGCGCAGGCTCATGCCCAGCTCGATGATGCGAAGACCTTGCCCACTCACCACGCATCCGTGACTCCTCGCCGCATCGTGTGGGACGCGCGGATGAGTGCTCGTCGGCGGGATGCGGGGCGCAGCGAAGCTTCCACGCCACGCCGCAAAAAGCTTGGCAGCGGCTGCGTGCGAAAGGCGCGAGAATTTAGCTGTGGATCCTCCACAAAAACCGCGCCATTTTTGGTCCGAACTGACGGTCAATCTGCTGAACGTTAGGGACGGTTAGATTCGTCAACGGAGATATTTGAATCACTACCTAACGGCTGGCAGATAGAGACAACTTGGCTCTGCGTGAACTGGCAATCGTTATGTCGCGAGTTAGCGAATTGTCCCTTAAATCCAGGAGCAGACTGGTTAAACAGCTGTCGTAGGCCAAGTTGCCTTATGGCTGGTTGAAAATGCTTATGGAAAGCAATTTTCGGCTAGATGGGAGGCCATTGGTCCAGCGAGAGGGCCTACTCCATCAACTGAATTAGGGCGCCGTGAGCGCTTTTTGGATGAATGAAGATGCCGCCGCGACTGTCGTGGGAGGCGGCCTGCTCGGCACCGACGACTCGCGCGCCTTTGGCTTGCAGAGCCTTCACCGCCTCAATCATGTTCGTGACTTGCACGCAGACAAGGTAGAGACCTTCGCCGCGTTCCTTAATAAAGGTAGCCATAGGGCTGTTGGGGTGGAGCGGCTGCGCCAACTCGATGTAGGCATTGCCCGTGAATATCTTCTGCGTGCGGACACCGCGCCGCAGGGAGGAGATGATGACGCCTGCGGACATACCGTAGACGTCCGTGTAGAGCTTGGCCGTCTCTTCCACGCTGTTCACGGCGATGATGACGTGGTCAATGCGCTTGTAGAAAGACATGACCCAAACAGGCTATCACACCGCAGGAGGCGTGTGTACTCTAGCCTTCCAGGAGACGAATGAGGGCTCCGTGGGTGCTTTTCGGATGGAGAAAGACGCCGGGGCTGTGATCGGGCAGGGCCGTCATTTCGGCGCCGATGATCCGGGCGCCTTTTTCCTGGAGAGCCTGCACGGCGCCCGGCAGGTTGTGTACCTGGATGGCGATAAGGTATATGCCCTCGCCGCGCTCGCGAAGGAACTTGGCCACAGGGTTGTCCTGCTCAAGGGGCTGGACGAGCTCGATATAGGCGTTGCCGGCAAATATCTTCTGCGAACGGAGACCCAGCCGAAGGGAAGAGATGATGACGCTTGACGGCATGCCGTAAACGTCCGTATAGAGCTTGGCGGTCTCTTCGATGCTGTTCACCGCGATGAAGACGTGGTTGATGCGCTTATAGAAAGACATGCTCGCCGCTCCTCTTGGGGCACCAGCCTATCACAAGGAACCAGGAGAAGGCCACGGATCGCGTCACTGGGCAGGGTCGCCTTGGCCGGAGCCATCGCACGTGATGCGGCTGCGGTCAGGAAGATGGCGAGAATGGATAACCCGGCATAGGCGACCAGCATCGGCGAATAGCTGCCGACGTGGTCACGGACGACTGCCGCGATCTGCGGCCCGGCAAAGGCGCTCAGGGCAAAGACGGCCGTGAGCAGGCTAAAGACCCTGCCTCGATGCTCTTCGCTATAGTAATCGGCAATGGCGGCGGAGACGAGGGTGGTGACCGAGCGGGCAAAGGCACCATTACAGACGACAAAGAGAACGAGCATCCATATGGATGAGACGTAGGCAAAGACAAGCAGCCCCACGGCTTGCAAGACCATCGTGAGAATCATGAGGCGCTTCCGCCCTACCCTGTCCGAATACCAGCCAGTCGTAAAGATGGCAACCGCGCCCGTAACGCCGAGCACCAGAGCCACCCAGCCGCCGGTGGCGGCAGAAAAGCCCCGCTCCTCAAGGTGGGGAATAAGGAAAAGATTCGCTGTGGTGTTCCCTATGGTTATACAAGCCTGCGCCAAGAGGGTGACGATAAGGAACCTGTTTCGGAAGACGAGCTCGCCCGCGCTGAGACGGTGGCTCCTCTCTTCCAAAAGACGCGGTGAAAGCCTCTCAGCCGAGCCGCCTCCCGCTGTCTCCTCGTCCTCCGGTTTCAGGCCTAACTCGCTCGGGGAGCGCTTGATGAATCTCGCCAGCGGCCATGTGACCACCACCGCGCCGACGGCGATCACAAGGGCTGTAGTCCGCCAACCGTACGCTCCTTCCAGCCAAACGACACCGCGGACGATAAAGCACGGCCTATCCCGCCGCTGGCATTGAACATCGCGATGGCCAGGCCGCGCTTCTTCTTGAACCAGGCGGCAAGGATCGCAAGTCCGAGGCCGGAGAAGACGATGGATGCACCTAAAGAGGAAATGGCGAAGCCGATGGAGAGAAGCCAGGTGGAATGGGCCAGAGCCACCAAGAAAAAGCCGGCGGCACCGAAGACCGTGGCGATACAGAGAAGCGCCCTTGGGCCGCTGCGATCCAGCCGCCGGCCCACAGCGGGGGCGACGACTACCGCTATAGAGGCTGCTTCATGGAGAAGGCAAAGGTAACGGCCGCTGCGGAGAGACCGAAGGCCGATTGGATAGGCGTAAAAAGGGCGGTCATCCCGGTGCTGAAGGTGCCCGTCCAGTACATCGCGATGCCGCCTAACGACTGGGCGACCCACCAGCCATAGTAGGTGTCGCTCGGTTTAGGCTTTGTTGGGGGCACGATGCCTTCGGCCTCAGGGTTCCGGCTTAGGCCGCACCGCGAGAAAGAGCCTGCGGCCGTATCTGTCTGTCAGCGCTCTGGATTGAAAGCCAACCTGGTGAAGGAGCCTCATCCAGGTGCGCTCAGGAAAGAGCCCAAAGAGATGCCGTTCATGCTCCACGCGGATCTTGCCCCTTTCGTCTCGCAGAAGGCAGGCAAATTCGACGGTGCAAACGGTGTCTGCTGGGTCTGGGTCATATGTCCATTCCGGGTAGCGCAGGCCGCGCATACCATCATCGCTACCGCCGTGGTCCGTGGAGGGCTTGAACGTCTCTTTCATGTGATCGGGCGTAAAAAGAGCGATACCGCCTGGCTTGCAGTGGAGGAAGGCGGTCTCCATCGCAGCACGCAGGTCTATTTCTGTGGTCATATATTCAACGGCGTCATGAACAAAGACGGCATCAAAGGTGCGCCCAAGGCGAAGGGTGCGCATATCTCCTTGCACATGTTCGCATTCGGGGTTCAACGTGCGGCTGACGGCCAGCATCTCCCGCGAGAGGTCAGAGAGCGTCATCCTGAAGTGCCGCTTAAGGTGGCTTGCATTGTTGCCGCCGCCCGAGCCGAGCTCAAGCAAGGTGGGGCGCTTAGGAAAGCCTGGGCGCTTGAGCAGTGGAAGATAGATCTCCACCTCCTCCGCGTACTCCGCCGGAGGCGTTAGAAGATGGAACCAAGAGCTCATTTTGGTGTAGAGCTTATGCTGACGCTGGGCCACGAAAGACCCCCTGGGGAAAGAAAAAAGGCCAGGGGGATTATACCCTGGCCTTTTGACGCTCTCAGACGGCCCGCTTCGCTACTTGCCCTTGCCGGTGGTAGCTACTGAGGAGCTGATGGTGGGCGTGGGCGCGGCGTTGCCCAGGATGGCGACGCAGGAGACCTGCGGAGGGCCACCCAGGGTGTGGCAGAGGCCGAGCTCGGCATCTTTCACCTGGCGGGGGCCAGCTTTGCCCTGGAGCTGCTTATAGATTTCGTAGGCCGTGCGGAGGCCGCTGGCGCCCACGGGGTGGCCGAAAGCCTTGAGGCCGCCATCCGTATTCACGGGCAGCTCGCCTTCCAGCGTGAAGGTGCCTGCGCGAACCTCTTCCGGCCCGTGGCCGGGCTTGGTGAAGCCCAGGTCTTCATAGATGACCATCTCCGTAATGGTGAAGCAGTCATGGACGACGGCCAGGTCAATCTCCTTGCGCGGGTTGGCGATGCCCACTTGCTCATAGGCCTGCTTGGCGGCGCTGCGGTTGGCACCGAAGCCCAGGTAATCGAAGCCGGGGCGGATCATGGGGAGCATGGAGTCCACGGAGAAGCCGATGCCCTTGACGTAGATGGGGTCCTGGCGGAACTTCCGCGCGATATCGGCGCGGCAGATGATGGCGCAGGCGGCGCCATCGGTGGTGGGGCAGCAATCGAAGAGGCCCAGAGGCCAGGCGATGATAGGGGCCTTGAGGACCTGCTCCATGGTCACCGGCTTTTGGAAGTGGGCCTTTGGCGAAAGGGAGCCGTTATGGTGGTTCTTCACCGCGATCTGGGCCAGGAGCTTTTTGCCCTCTTCCTCGGAGATGCCGTAGTGGTGGAAGTAGCGGTTGGCGATGAAGGAGAAGTAGGTGGGCGCAGTGGCGCGGGCCTGAAGGACAGGGTTGGTGCCGCGGCCGACGCCCAAGCCGCCGAATCCGGTATCCTTGAGTTTCTCATAGCCCACGGCCAGGGCGATGTCATACATGCCGGAGGCTACGCCGAAGGCAGCGTTGCGTAGGGCTTCGTGACCGGAGGAGCACCAGTTCTCCACGCGAGTCACCGGGATGTTCTTGAGCTTGAGGGCATCGGCGATGATGCCGCCCGCCTCGCCGGAACGCAGGGTGCCGACCCAGGCGGCTTCGATATCATCCGGCTTGATGCCAGCGTCGTCGTAGGCCTCATAGACGGCCTCAATAATCATATCTTCCGGGCTGCTATCCCAGCGCTCGCCGAACTTGCTGCAGCCCATGCCGATTATCGCGACTTTGTCCTTGATGCTTCCCATGTCTGTCCTTTCTTCTCGCCAGCGGTGTGAGAGGCAGTCGCCTAGCTCTGGATGGGCCGAACCTTCCAGTAGTAATTATGAAAACCTGCGCCTTCATGCATCTTTCGGAAGGTGAACTCCACACGGAGGCCGACTTTAGCCGACATGGCGTCTAGGTCAGTGCCCATGGTGAAGATGCGGCACTTCCCTTCATCGGACTCCACGACGCAGTTGACAGTTGGCGGCTCCAGGCCCCCGGCAAGGTTATCCCGGGTGAAGGAGTAGATATCGCCGGGCTTATCGTAGAGGCGGACCTCTGTGAAATCGTCCTTGGCGCGGCAGGTGTAGCAGATCTTTTGGATAGGGTGATGGACGGTGCCGCACTTGTTGCACTTGCTGCCGTGGAGCCGGAGGGTTTCCGCTTGGTCGCGCCAGGAGGTGGTGGAGGCGGCCCAAGGCTCCACGCGCAAGGGCTGTTCCGGGTTGGTCTGCAGAATGCCGCGGAAGGCGAGCATCTTATCGTAGGAGGGGAGGGTCTTCTTATACTTCAGATGGCCGCTGACGGCCTTTGCCTTTTTGGGCGTGGCGTGCACCTGCAGGAGGAAAGCGTCCGCCCCATCGCCGTAGCTGGCGACGAGAATCTTATCGCCGTTCTTGGCCTCTTCGAGCGCCGCCACAAGCATCAGCAGGGCGTGGGCCGCGCCGGTATTGCCCACTGTGCCAATCATGGGGTCCTGGGCCTGCTTCGCAGGGTCAAAGCCCAAGGTGCGCACCATGCCCTGGTGGCTCCGCGCATCGGGCGTGTAGACGACGGCCTTGGTGATCTGGGAAGGAGCAACCTTGGTCTTATCCAACAGGGCCTTAACGGCCTTCTTGGTCCACTCCTCATAGCCGTGCTGGACGACGAAGCGATCTTCCCAGGTGCGGACAAAGGAGTCCGCATCGCGACGCCAGACATCGGCCACTTCATTCGAGAGGCTGACGTGGCCGACGATCTCCACCGCGACGTTCGTCTTGCCGATGAGGAAGGCCGCCGCGGCATCACCGAAGGTGGACTCCTGGTCCGACTTGGGGTAGCCGCGCCGCATATCAGAGGCGACGACGAGGACGCTTCGGGCGGAGCCCGCGTTCACGGCATCTAGGGCCGCCATAAGGGCGTTGGCGCCGGAGCGGATGGAGTTGCCGAAATCGGCGGTGCGGACGGTGGCGGGGAAATCGGCCGCGGCGGCGATGAGGGAGGCCGACATCTTTTCGCGGTAGGAGGCCGTGGTGGAGGCGAAGTAGATGGCGTCTATGCCTTCTCGGCCTGAGGCGTTGAGGAGGTCAACGACGGCGTTGACCGCCAGGGTCATCGTATCTTCATCGTGGTTCGCCACTGCCCGCTCGCCTGCGCCGCCGCCCGAGCCCCAGGCCTGGGCGAAGGCCTGCCGGGGCAGGCGGTACCAAGGGATATATGCGCCGATGGCTGTGATGCCTGACATCAGATCAATCGTCTCCTTTGAAGCATGCGGCGACCAGTATACAAGAAGGACACCTGGGCACGCGAACGGCTACCAGTAGGATGCGACGGTTGACAGAGAGGATGCAGCGAGGCGTGCTCAGACCCAATCCTCACCCCAGCCCCTCGCCCATTTGCCTTGTTCCCGGCCCCGCCTCGTGCTACCATCCCGCGCACACCAGGGCTAGCGAGGCTGCGGCGTGCGGTTTTCCACCTTCAACCTCTTTCAGCAGATCGGCAAGATATCCGAGCCGGAGGTCTTTGCCCAGGGGATCGAGCAGATCATCCTCTCGGAGCGTCTGGGCTTTCACCAAGCGTGGATAGGCGAGCACCACTTCCATGGGTATGCCATCGCCGCTGACCCATTACTGGTCGCGGGGCACATCGCCGCAAGGACGAAGCGGCTCCGGCTGGGCATCGCCGCCACCATCCTGCCGCTTCACAACCCTGTCCTTCTTGCGGAGCAGGCATCGCTCGTGGATATCCTGAGCGGCGGCCGCCTGGACTTAGGGCTGGCCCGGGGTTATGCGCCCATGGAGTTCGCCGGCCTTGGTGTTCCGCTCAAAGATCTCTATGACCGCTTCGATGAAAACCTGGCGATCTTGCAGATGGCGCTCACGGAGCGAACCATCGCATATACGGGCAAGTTCCACAATATCCCGGAGGTGCATCTGCTTCCAGGGCCGCTGCAGCGGCCCCACCCGCCCATCTACCTTGCCATCAGCGGCCAGCTGGACTCCTTTCGGGACGCGGCCAGGCGCGGCTTGCCGGTGCTCATCGGCGCGGCTGACGCCCAGACGACGCGCGAACGGGAGAAGGCCTACCGCGAGGCTGCCGCAGCCGCAGGGCACAGCCCGGCGAAGGTGCAGGCGCTCATACGGGCCACAGGCTCCATGTGCCGCGTCTACGTGGCGAGGACGGACGAGGAGGCATGGAAGGATGCAAACCCATCCATCGAGCGGTTCGCGGTGAGCCTGATGGAGCACTCGATGCCGGTACACCCATCCTTATATACCGAGGCGGAGTTCGCAGAGCATGCGGGGCGCGCCCGGGCGATGGCCGAGCGGACCCGCGAGAACGAGCGCCCCGGCGGACGGGCAATCATCGGCAGTCCAAAGACCTGCCTCGCGAAGGTACGGGAGCTGAAACGGCTGGGCGTCCGGAACCTGATCTGCTGGATGAACTTCGGCGGCTTGCCGCATGAGAAGATCGTCCGATCCATGAGGCTCTTTAGCCGGGAGGTTATGGCAAAGGTATGACGACCAAAGACAAGAACCGCAACCAGGGCGACCAGGTGGGCGACTACATCATGTGGGAAGACAAGCGCTTCCGCGTGTGGGACCAGGTCATCCAGCCGGGAGAAACGGTAGGCCCCCACAGGCACATCCTGGACTATTTCATCGTGACGCTGGAGCCTTCCAAGATGACCGCAGAGCGGCTGGGGGGCGGCAGGAGCGCCTATGCCCGCATAGACGACCGGCTGATCTGGGTGACCAGCAACGGCGAGGAGCACACAGCCACGAACGTGGGCGATGCGAAGTGGCGCAATCTCATCATCGAACTGAAGGAGCCGAAGCTCATGCGCAAGCTGGCGGCGTGGAGACGCGCAACCAAGGCCAGGGCGAAGGGGCCCAAGGCAAGGAGGAAGGCATGACGAACCTGGTTCAGAAGTTCAACCACATCGGCCATTGCGTGGGTGACCTGGAGAAGACGCAGAAGTTCTATACGGAGTGCCTTGAGTTCAAGCACGACCGCGATCTGACGGTTGAGGGCGATTCCCCAGCCAAGCTCCTGCGCCTCAAGACGCCCATGAAGCTGAAGGCCGTCTACCTGGTCCGTGAGGGGTTTGTGCTGGAGCTCCTCCACTACCCCACAGGCACGGCTCCACGCCAGCGCCGGGTGATGAACGAGCCGGGGCTGACGCACATCTCGCTCAATGTGACGAATATGGCGGAGATCCTCAAGCGGGTGCCCACATACGGCGGCAAGGTGCTGGAGGATACGAACCTCGGCGCGGCGGCGTTCATCGAAGACCCGGAAGGCCAGCTCATCGAACTCATCCAGGCGCGATAAGGAGAGACCCCCATGGAAGACCGCTCACCTGCAGGCGTTATCATCGAGATGGCCAACTGCACGGACCCGGCGCAGGAGGCCGCATTCAACGATTGGTACGAAAAGACCTACATCCCCAAAATGGTGGGCACCGGCGCGCTCTATAGCGGCATCCGCTTCAAGAACTGCGCGCCGAACCGGCCGGAATACCCCCGCCGCGTCCCTGAGGCGATGTTTACAACAATCTACGAGACGGACTGGCCGGACCAGCGCAAGGCCTACGAGACGATGAAGCGGCGGTGGGACGAATGGAAGCGCGCGGGCCAGCTTCACCCGGCCCTGCAGGTGACCTTCCAGACGATGTTCTGGCGGCGTCCCGAACCTGGGCAGGGCCACGTCTCAGAGAAGCCGATCAACGGCATCTCGCTCGTGATGATCCGGGGTGATAAGGACTTCACCCGCTGGGCGGAGCATACGCACATCCGCTACATCGCCCGGGGGATGCCCAAGGGCTTCACGATGATCACGCGATATGAAAACGCCCTCTCTCAGACGGAGGGGCCGCTGTGGCTGCACCTCTACGAGCTGGACAGCGAGGACCCGGATACGGACGTGCGCCACATGGTGGACCCGGTGCGGAAGATGCTGGGAGATAATACGCCCGCTTTTAAGGAGTGGGCCCAGCATCCATCGCTGGAGATCTGGTACGTGAACACCTTCAAGCGCGTCAGCCCTGTTGGGCACATCCGGCCGATGCAGAAGTCGCCGTACTAGCGGTGCGTGCTCCTTACGGGGCCATCGTCAGGCCGCCATCCACGCTCAGGGTAACGCCTGTGACGTAGGCGGCGGCATCTGAAGCCAGGAAGGCCACCGCGGCGGCCACCTCTTCCACTTTGGCGGGGCGCTTCATAGGGATGCGCTCAAAGAAGGCCTTGGCTTTTTCCGGGTCGCGCTGTTGGAAGCGCTGGAACATCGGCGAGTCCACCGGCCCGGGGGCGATGCAGTTCACGGTGATGCCCTGTTTCCCGTGCTCCTTAGCCAGGGACTTGGCCAGGCTGATGAGCGCACCCTTCGCTGATGAGTAAAGGGAGGCCGAGGCTTCGCCCATCGTCCCGGATGAGGAGGAGATGAAGACGATGCGCCCGTACTTGCGCTGGGCCATCTGCTTCACAACGGCCTGGGAGACGTAGATATGCCCCTTCAGATTCACATCCAGCATTTCCTCTATCTGGGCATCGGCATGCTCAAGGAAGGGCCCGCTCGCGCCCTTGCCGGCGTTGTTCACCAGGACGTCCACCCGGTGGAGATCGGCGATGACCTGGCCGATGGCCCGGTCAACTTCGGGGCGGCGCGTGATATCGCAGGCGTAGGCCCTGGCTGAGCCGACGGCGGCGACGAGCTTCGCCGTCTCTTGGGCAGAGGCGGCATCCTTATCCAGAACGGCAATGCTTGCGCCCTGCTTCGCCAGCTCCAGCGCGCAGGCCCTGCCGATGCCGCTGCCCGCGCCAGTGACGAGGGCAACTTTCCCCTGAAAAAACATACGATTCTCCAGAAGAGTACTCCTGAAGATGATACCAGATTCGCCCCGAGTCTCCGCGCCCTGAGCCGTGCTACACTACCCCGACGCTCAAGCCGGAGATAGCCATAGCCATGTCTAGAAAGCACATCAAGGCCGCCTCTATCTTTCAAGGATTGAGCGACGAGCATCTCGCCGCTTTTGAGGCCATCGGCAAGACGCAGATGGTGGAGCGGTGGACCCGCATCTTCAACGAGGGCGACCCTGCGCGAAACCTCTACATCGTCGGGACGGGGCGCGTGGCGCTGGAGGTGGCCCTGGAGCGGCCGGACGGCAGCCATACGCCGCGCACCACGGTGGCGAGCCTTGGGCCGGGAGACGCCTTCGGCATCTCAGCCCTAGTGGAGCCCCACGTGCTGACCATGTCCGCCTACGCCGTGGAGCCGAGCGAGCTTCTGCTCTTTGAGGGCCACAAGCTGCGGGATATCCTGGAAGGGAACAAGGCCGTGGGCTATGTGGTGATGCGCAACCTGGCCCAGGTCCTGGAAAAGCGTCTGGCCGGCGCCAGGGAGGCCTTTGTCTATGACCGTGCCCTGCTGCGACGGCAGATGAGCGATTCTTAGAGCTCGATGGTGTAGCCGTCCAAGTCAGCCACATAGGCGTATGGGCGGCCCGGCGCATGTTCGCCGCGCTCAATGAATTTGCCTCCGGCCGCGACGACGGCCCTTATCGCCTCGTCAAGGCTTTGGCTCTCCGCTCGACGGAAACCGAAGTGCACCACGCCGCCGCCCGCGATGGCCGATCCCTTGCCCGCTTGGGCAAGGGTGATGGTGTCCTTAGCCCCGGGCGTCCGCAGGAAGACCATCTTTGAGCCGTGCCAGTACTGCACTTCCATGCCGAAGACACCCTGGTAGAACTTCAGGGAGCGGTTCACATCCCTCACCGTGAGCTGGATATGGGTCAAGCCTTGGGTTTTAATCATGGCGGGCCTTTCTAGCTCACGAGCAGGTCGCGAAGGGGGCGCTTGAGGGCTTTGGCTATCGCCGCTAGGGTAGCAAAGCGAGGCGACTGTTCGCCACGCTCGATGCGCAGGAGCGTCACCCTCCCGACCTTTGCGGCTCTAGCAAGCCTATCTTGGGTGAAGCCCGCCTCTTCGCGCATCGTCCTCAGGCGGTAGCCCATGGCCTGCCTGCCGCGCACTGCGCTGCGTTCCGCCTTGGGACGGTGGGAGGCATCACAGAAGTGGCGGACAAAGTCCCAGGGCATTTCGGCAACCTTGCCCGATGCGCCGCGGACAATGAGGAGGTAGGGATTGGGGAGTTCGATAGTGCTGACAGCCACGTCACCGCGTACCTCAGGCAGAGCGGCGAGGGGCACAAGACCGGCTGCGCCATCCGCATAGGTCACTTCGATGCCGCCTGGAACCGCTCGGGCATGCGTCATCATACGGTGGGCATCCGCGACGTGAACTGCTAGCTGAGCCACGGCCTATCTCCTGTGTGGCTCATTTGTTTCACAGGAAATTTATCACAAACGATACTATCGCGCCACCCATCCCCTAAAAGCCTACGCCTTTCTCTTTCATACTCACCCACGTCGTGTGCCCGATGATGATGTGGTCCATCAACTCGATGTTGAGGAGGCGGCCTGCCTCGGCAAGCTGTCGCGTGAGGTCAATGTCTTGCTGGCTGGGCGTGGGATCGCCCGACGGATGGTTGTGGACGATGACGATGCCGGGGGCGTTCTCCCTGATGGCCGGGCGAAAGACCTCCGCCGTGCGCACCAGCGAGGTGTTGACGGTGCCCACGTAGATATCGCGGACGCCGATGAGCTGGCGCTTGGTGGAGAGCAGGACGGTCTTCAGCTGTTCCTGGCTCAGAAGGGCCATCTCCGCCATCAGCAGGGCGGCGACGTCCTTGGGAGAGGTGATGAACGGCCTATCCTCTCCGCTGAGGGAGGCCAGCCGCCGGCCAAGCTCCATCGCCGCGGCGACCTGGCAGTATTTCGCCTCGCTGATGCCGCGCTCGCCGCTCATCTCGCCGTAGCTGGCCGTGGCGATGCCCCGCAAACCGCCGAAGCGCGAAAGGAGGCGCTGGGCCACTGCCAGAACGTTTTCGCCCTCCACCCCGGTGCGAAGGAGGATAGCAAGCAGCTCGGCGTTGCTCAGGACGCCTGGGCCGAATTGGAGCAAGCGCTCCCGGGGACAATCGCCATTGGGCAGGTCCCGGATGCGCGGCAAGACTTCGTTTTGGGAAAGGGTCAATTCCTGCACCATCGCCAGCCTCCACCGTTAGCCTGCGCTAAGGCTACCGTGGCGCATGGCCTTGGCGGAAGTGGCGGATGGCAGAGGGTGCGCCGACAGGTATAATCGCGGGCGATGCCGCCTCACCCGAAGCTTCGCCCGATAGACGTTAAGCGCATCGTTGATAATGGGCAGCCGTACTTTGTCCTGCGCGACCCGCTGGGGATCTCCAGCCAGATGGCTGTGATGCCCGAAGCCATTGGCCCGCTCTTAGCCAAGTGCGATGGGACGCGAGACACCTCCGCCCTTGCGGCGGCCTTTCACCTGGAGACTGGCTATCCGATGACGGCCGCCCAAGCGGGCCAGATCATCGAGGGGTTGAGCCAGGGCCTGCTCTTGGACGATGAGCGCTTCAAGCAGGCTCTGGAAGAGGCGCGACGGGACTACCTGAGCAGGCCCTTCCGCCAGCCCGCCCTTACGGACAAGGTCTACCCCGCCGACCCAGGTGAGCTTGAAGCGACGATGCGGCGCTACATCCAAGAGGCGGGAGGCCGGCCGGGCACGGCCGCCTCCCGGTTCGTGGGCGTCATCTCGCCGCATATTGACTACCACCGGGGTTGGAAGACCTACGCCCAGGTGTGGAGCCAAGCGGCCCCCGCCATAGCGGAGGCGGAGCTTGTGGTCATCTTCGGCACTGACCACGCCGGGAGCGCAGGGCGGCTGACGCTGACGCGCCAGAGCTACGCCACCCCCTGGGGCATCCTGCCGACTTCGCAGGCCATCGTGAATGAGCTTGCGGAGGCCATCGGCCAGGAGCGGGCCTTTGCCGAAGAGCTGCACCACAAGAATGAACACTCCATCGAGCTGGCCGCAATCTGGCTCCACTACTTCATGCGCCCGCGCCGGTGCGAGGTGGTGCCCATCCTGTGCGGCTCCTTCCACGAGTTCATCGCGGGGATGGACGACCCGCAGAGCTACGAGCCGTTCCAGCAGGCGATGGCGGTGCTGCAGCGCGCGGCGGCGGGGAAGAGGACGGTCGTCGTCGCGGCGGCGGACCTGGCGCACGTCGGCCCCAACTTTGGGGATGCCTACCCGTGGTCGCCGCCGCTGCGGGCGGGGCTAAAGGCGACGGATGCCTCGCTGATGAACGCGGTGACGCAAGGCGACCACGCCGGCTTCTTCCAGCGGGTGAAGCAGGACTTCGACCAGCACAAGGTCTGCGGCCTGCCGCCGATCTACCTGACCTTGCGGATGCTGGATGGGGCCACAGGCCATTCCATGGGCTACGACCAGTGCCCCGCCGATGAGCAGCGGGCCAGCCTGGTCTCCATCGCCGGGGCGGTTATCGCGAAGGAGGCATCGTGAGCGCGCCGGGTTGGCATCCGCCCGCTGCCGCTCCTAGGCGGCATATTCGCCGCGAGCGTGGGCCAGGCTCACGGGAGCGTTGATCTCATCGGGGCTGCGCAGCTCCAGCTCTTTGCCGATCTCGCGGACCGCGGGAAGCACCTCTTGACCCATGAGCCGCAGGCAGGCCTTGCTCCGCTCGGGGCTGATGCGCCCTTCGTTCGCCCAGAGGACAAGGATGCTGGGGCGCAGCTCTTCAAATAGATAGCGCAGCTTCTTGACCACCGTCTTGGGACTGCCTGCCACGATGCGGTAGGTGGAAAGCAGATCGTCAAAGGACGTTTGTCTCATCTCCGAGCCGAAGTACTTGACGCCGAAGTGGCGGGCGAACTGGCTCGCGGCCATGCGACTACCGTAGCCGGATGGATGTGCCCACTCGGGGCGGCCATGGTCCCTGAACTCGTTGATGAAGAGGAATTCCCTGGCTCCTTCCAAGGCCTTTTCATCCGTCTCAGCCACGTGGCACTTGAGCAGGTAGCCGCGATGCTCCGGCCCTGCGGTGTAGCCGGCCTCTTCAAGGTAGCGCTGGAAATAGGCGCTCGCCTTCTCCCGATCCAGATGGGCATTGGAGAAGGTGAGGGTATTGGTTCCCACCTGCACCGTGGCATCGCGGGGGTAGTCCTTATAGGAGAACTCGGTGAAGTAAGCGAAGAACACGGATCAGCCCCCGGCGGCCTGTGGACGGCCGACGCTGGGGGAATGGTAATCCCAAACAGGGATGCGGTCAAAGAGTTCGATGACCAAAGCGTGGAGACGGCGCGGAAGGATGGGGGCAAGATCGGGCCGTGGTTGTCCATGCCACACTAGAGGCGTCAGGATGACAGAAAGGGCGGCCTGCCCGCCTAGTCAAAGACCACGGTCTTGTTCCCGTAGACCAGGACGCGGTTGCCCAGGTGGAGGCTCACGGCGCGCGCCAGCGTCACCTTCTCCAGGTCGCGCCCCTTGCGCACCAGGTCGCTCACCGTATCGCGGTGGGTGACGCGCGCCACTTCCTGCTCGATGATGGGGCCTTGGTCCAGATCGGCCGTGGCGTAATGGGCCGTGGCGCCGATGAGCTTGACCCCGCGCTCGTGGGCCTGCTGGTAGGGCTTGGCGCCCACGAAGGCCGGCAGGAAGGAGTGGTGGATATTGATGATGCGCTCCGGGTAGCGCTCCACAAAGCCCCGGCTGAGGATCTGCATATAGCGGGCCAGCACCACAAGGTCTATCTTCTTCGACTCGATGAGCCGGATGATCTGTTCTTCCTGCTTGGCCTTGGTCCCCGGCGTCACGGGCAGGCAGTGGAACTCTGCGCCGAAGCTCTCAGCTGCCGCCTTGAAGGTAGGGTGGTTGCTGATGACCACAGGGAAGTCGGCCTTGTACTCGCCCATCTGGGCGCGGGCGATGAGGTCGTACAGGCAGTGGCCTTGGTTGGAGACGAGGAGCGCGACCCTGGGCCGCATGTCAGAGAAGCGCAGGCGCCAGGACATGCCGAACTTCTCGGCCAGCGGCTCGAAGGAGGCGGCGATGCCTTCCCTTGGGACGCCGAAGCCGTTCATCTCCCATTCGATGCGCTGAAGGAAGAGGCCCTGCTCCTCATCCGAATGCTGGTCGGCATGGACGATGTTGCCGCTGTTGCGATAGATATAGTTCGAGACTTCAGCGACGATGCCCCGCTGGTCGCGGCACGAGATGAGGAGCGTCGCCGTGACCGGCTCCGCCTTGGCCGGGGCTTTACTGGTTGGCTTGGGCGACGGCATAGCCAAGGCTGGTGATGCTGCGCCCTTCGCGGGCGGTCTTGGAGGCGGAGAATGGCTCCCGGGCGAAGAGGCGCTTCACCGCAGGGAGGAAGTGTTCCAGGGCCTTGGCGGGCATCTTGGGGTCAAAGGCGCACTGGTCGTACTTGGCGCAGAAGTCCACGCAGGCCTGGTAATAGTCGTGGCCTTTGAAGGTATCGCGCAGGTTGCGGTCCTTGCCGAAGTGGTGGAGGTAGTAATAGCCCTGGAAGAGGCCGTGGTGGAGGACGATCCAGTGGGTGCGGTCGCTCACGTAGGGCTGGAGGACAGCCGCCGCGAGGGCCGAGTGGTTCTCGGGCGCGACGCTATCGCCGATGTCATGCAGCAGGGCGGCGACGACGTACTCTTCGCTTTCGCCCGCCGCCTCAGCCAGGGTGGCCGATTGGAGGGAGTGGTGGTAGCGCGAGATCTGGTAGGAGGGGTTGACGGTCTGGAGCTTCTCCAGAAGCTCCAGGACGTGGCCGACGATGTGGGGCCGGTCGCGCCGGGTGTTGTCCATGACGATCTGGTAATCGGCGGCCGTGCCGTCCGCCATCCGGGTGAAGCCGACCTTTTTGTAGTCTGCCATCGCCGCACCTCCTGAAAGAGCGAGTCTTGTTACCTTCGCTTAGCCCTTGCCTCAAGCCAGCGTTTGAAGGAAGCCTGGCTTTCGCCGGAGTGGCGACCGGCAAGCAGGCCCTCCACGCTGATGTCTTCATCCAAGTCAGGCCAGTGGATGCCCCGGCCCTTGCCGATGAGCCGCCAGTTGGCGCGCTCCTTTGAAGCGGCATGCTCCAGCCGGGGGTACCAGGCCAGAGGCGCGGAGACGGTGCGCCCATCGCTCAGTTGAGCGGTGAGCGCATCGTTCAGAACCCTGGCCATGACGGCACTTGGCATCCTTAGCCTTTCCACCAAGAAGGACGCATGCCCAATTATAGGGCATGCGTCCTTGCACGCGAGTCAGAGCCGATTGTAAGGCGGAGCCGCTGACTAGCTGATGGTGACGACGGCGCCTGCGGCCTCGAGCTTCTTCTTGGCGTCTTCAGCGCCGGCCTTGTCCACGTTCTCCTTGACCGGCTTGGGGGCGCCCTCAACCAGGTCCTTGGCTTCCTTGAGGCCCAGGTTCGTGACCTCGCGGACGGCCTTGATGACGTTGATCTTGTTGGGGCCGGCCTCCTTGAGGGTGACGGTGAAGGTCGTCTTCTCCTCAGCGGGGGCGGCAGCAGCGGCGCCGGCGGCAGGGGCGGCGGCCACGGCGACGGGCGCGGCGGCGGAGACGCCGAACTCCTTCTCCAGCTGCTGCACGAGCCAGGCTACGTCCATGATGGTGAGGCCCTTGATGCCATCGAAAATCTCTTCCTTCGTTGCGGCCATTGTGTTCCTCCAGGTCCTTTATTGCTCTATTGGGATGTCTTTCGCGTCACAGCCCCGGTCGCCCAAGGCTGGTGATTCCGGTGGTTACGATGCCTTGGGCGCGGCGGCCTCCAGCTGCTTGCGGCGGCCTTCCAGCACGCGGGCGAGCCCCGCGGTGTGGAAGCTGAGGCCGTGGACCAGGCCGTATAGGGGGCTCTTCATGCTCCCCATCATCTTGGCGATGAGCACCGGCTTGGGCGGAAGCGCGGCCAGGGCCTTCACGCCGCCTTGGTCCAGCACCTGTCCGTCCATCACGCCACCGTGGACGGTGAGCGGGATCTTGGTGGCGGCGATGTGGTCCGTGACGATTTTGGCGGGTTCGTTCACATCGCCGTAGCCGATGACGAGAGCCGTGGGGCCCTTCATCACCTTATCCAGGCCCTTCTTGCCCACCTTATCGGCGGCGATGCGGACCAGGGTCCGCTTGGCGACGATGTATTCGATCTTTTTCTTGCGAAGCTGGCGGCGCAGCTCGGAAACGTCCTTCACCGTGAGGCCGCGGTACTCAGCTGAGAGGACGATGGTCGCCTTCTTCAGCTTCTCTTCCAGCATCGCGATCTGTTCTGCTTTTTCCTGCGTCGGCATCCTTGCCTCCAAATAAAAGCGCCCTGTGCTGTGAGACACAGGGCGCAGCAAAAGCCTTCGTGAAGCTTCCGTCCGTGCGCCTTCTTGCCTCGGCGGGATGATTAAGGCTTGCGCCCCCCGCTGTCTTGAGCACGATGGCCAGTATGTAGTATAGCCGATTTCTTCTTCGCGGGCGACCATGCAGGATCGCCCTGGAGTCTCTTCCTTTACTTCGCCTTGAGCGAAGTGAGGGCGGGGATATCGAGCCTGATGGCGGGGGCCATGTTGGCGTTCAGGCTGGCGCGGGTGACATAGACGCCCTTGATGGCGGCGGGCTTGGCCTGCATCACGGCCTCCATCACGGCGCCCATGTTGTCCAGGAGCTTCTGCTCGTCAAAGCTGACCTTGCCGATGACAGCATGGATGGCGCCGGAGCGATCCAGGCGGAATTCCACGCGGCCGCGCTTGGCTTCGCCGATGGCCTTGGCGATGTCCTGGGGCTGAACCACGGTGCCGGACTTGGCGTTGGGCATGAGGCCCTTGCGGCCCAGGACGCGGCCGAGCTTGGCCACCTTGGTCATCATATCCGGCGTGGCGATGGCGACTTCGAAGTCAGACCAGCCGCCTTCGATCTTCGCGATGGTCTCGTCGTCGCCGATGTGATCGGCGCCGGCGTCCTTAGCGGCGCGAACCAACTCGCCGCCGACGAAGGCCATGACGCGGATGGTCTTGCCCAGCCCGTGGGGCAGGGAGGCGGTGCCGCGCACCTGCTGATCGGCCTGCTTGGGATCGGCGCCCAGGGTCATGTGCAGCTGGACGCCCGCATCGAACTTGGCCGAGGAGGTCTTCTTGGCTAGGGCCACAGCCTCCTTGGGCGCATAGCGCTTGGCCTTGTCTATCTGCTTGAGGGATTCTCGATATTTCTTGCCGTGTGCGATTGCCATGCCGATACTTCCTGTCTGCTTATTGAACGGTGATGCCCATGGAGCGGGCCGTGCCGGCGATGATCTTCTCAGCGGCGGCTACATCGTTCGCGTTGAGGTCCTTCAGCTTCAGCTCCGCGATCTCCTTCACCTTGGTCTTGGTGATGACGCCGGCCTTTTCGCGGCCGGAGAGGCCGGAGCCCTTCTCCACGCCGGCGGCCTTCTTGATGAGGGCGGAGGCGGGGGGCGTCTTGGTGACGAAGGTGAAGCTGCGGTCCTTATAGATGGTGATTTCGGCGGGGATGACCTGTCCCGCCATCTGCGCCGTGCGGGCGTTGTAGTCCTTGACGAACTGCATGATGTTCACGCCGTGCTGGCCCAAGGCGGGGCCCAGGGGCGGCGCCGGAGTGGCCTTGCCGGCCTCCAGCTGAACCTTCACGATTGCGGATACTTCTTTAGCCATCGTCGTGCTCCTCCCCCTTCCCTCGCAGGGAAGAGGACAGGGAATAGGTGCTTACAGCTTTTCGATCTGCAGGTTGTCCAGCTCCACCGGCGTCTCACGGCCGAAGAAGGAGAGCAAGACGCGGACCTTGCCCTTGTCCGGATAGAGCTCGTCCACGGTGCCGATGAACTCCGCGAAGGGACCATCGGTGATGCGGACGCTCTGGCCTTTCTGGAAGCCCACCTTGACGCGGGGCGCCTCCGCCTCCATCTGCTTGAGGATCGCCTTCACTTCGGCGTCCTCCAGGGGCACCGGCTTGTTGCCGTGGCCCACAAAGCCGGTCACGCCGGGCGTATTGCGCACCACGTACCAGCTGGCATCGTCCATCTTCATATTAACCAGGATATAGCCGGGGAAGACCTTCTTGGCCACGGTGCGGCGCTGGCCGTCCCGGATCTCGATCTCGTCTTCCGTGGGAACCACCACGCTGAAGATCTTGTCCTTCACATCCATCGTCAGGACGCGCTGGTCAAGGTTCTTCTTGACGCGGTCCTCATAGCCCGAGTAGGTGTGGATGACGTACCATCGCACATCCTTATCCTTGGGCAGTTCAACCGCCTGGTTCTGCTCTATCTGCTCTGCCATGGTCATCACTTCACCGCGGCCTTCCGCTAGATGAAGACCTTCCTGACGAGGTTTGAGAAGCCGATATCGAAGAGGCCGAGGACGAGGCCCACCACAAGGGAGACGGTGACGACCATCACGGTGAGGCGCGTGGCCTCTTCCCTGGTGGGCCAGGTGACGCGCCGGATCTCCGCCACGGTGTCCCGGATGAAGCCGAAGGGTGAGCCCGCGGCATTCTTGGGGATGATGGAGGCGGGCGATGAGCTTTCGCGGCCGGGGCGCGTGGTCATGGCCTACCGCACCTCTCGGTGCATCTTGTGGGTGCGGCACCGGGGGCAGAACTTGTTCCGCTCCAAGCGTCCGCTATCGTTACGCTTGTTCTTCTCCGTGCTGTAGGAGCGCTCTTTGCAGTCCGTGCACGCCAGGGTGATGATGACCCTGTTTTCGCCTTTTTTCGCCATAGCCGTTCTCTCGGTTCTTTCCCACAGGGCGGCTTGAGCCGCCCGTCCTTACTTGGTGATCTTGGTGAAGACGCCCGCGGCCACCGTGCGGCCGCCTTCGCGGATGGCAAAGCGCAGGCCCTCTTCCATCGCAACGGGGGAGATGAGCTTCACATCCATGGTGATGTTATCGCCGGGCATCACCATCTCCACGCCATCCGGGAGCTTGATCTCGCCGGTGATGTCCATGGTGCGGATGTAGAACTGGGGCTTATAGCCGGTGAAGAACGGCGTGTGGCGGCCGCCCTCTTCCTTGCTGAGGACGTAGACCTCCGCCTTGGCCTCCGTGTGGGGCGTGATGCTGCCGGGCTTGGCCAGCACCTGGCCGCGCTCCACATCCTCGCGCTCCACGCCGCGGACCAGGAGACCCACGGCATCGCCCGCTTCGCCTTCGTCCAGCGACTTGTGGAACATCTCGACGCCGGTGACGACACGCTTCTTGCTTTCGCCGAAGCCGATGATCTCGATTTCTTCGCCCACCTTCACGGTGCCGCGTTCGATGCGCCCCGTGACCACGGTGCCGCGGCCCTTGATGCCGAAGACGTCTTCCACAGGCATCAGGAAGGGCTTGTCCTTGGGGCGCTGGGGCAGGGGGATGTTCTTATCCACGGCGTCCATAAGGTCCATGATGCACTTGTACTCGGGGGCCTTTGGGTCTTTGGAGGCGCTCTGGAGCACCTTGAGGGCGCTGCCGCGGATGAAGGGGATCTTATCCCCGGGGAACTTGTACTTGTTCAGCAGGTCCTTGACCTCCAGCTCCACGAGCTCCAGGAGCTCTTTGTCCTCCATCAGGTCCACCTTGTTGATAAAGACCACGACGGCCGGCACCTGCACTTGGCGGGCCAGGAGGATGTGCTCGCGCGTCTGGGGCATGGGGCCGTCCGGCGCGCTGACCACCAGGATGGCGCCGTCCATCTGGGCCGCGCCGGTGATCATGTTCTTGATGTAATCGGCATGGCCGGGGCAGTCCACGTGGGCGTAGTGGCGGCTATCCGTCTCATACTCCACGTGGGAGATGGCCACCGTGAGGATCTTGGAGGCATCCCGCACCACGCCGCCCTTGGCGATATCGGCGTAGCTCTTCTGCTTCGCCTGGCCCTTGAGCTCAAGGACCTTGGTGATGGCAGAGGTGAGCGACGTCTTGCCATGGTCAATGTGGCCGATGGTGCCGACGTTCACGTGCGGTTTCGTTCTCTCAAACTTCTGCTTAGCCATGTGCCTACTCCTTCATTTCTGGAGCCCAGAACCGGGATTGAACCGGTGACCTCGTTCTTACCAAGAACGTGCTCTGCCAACTGAGCTATCTGGGCCTAATGATGATTACGGGCTGGTGCCCTATAAGTTCCTTTATATCTATGGTGCAGGGGGTAGGATTCGAACCTACGTAGCCGTTAGGCAGCAGATTTACAGTCTGCCGGTTTTAGCCGCTCACCCACCCCTGCAAGCCGACCTCTTGCAGGCTGTCCAGCGACCCTGCAATCACACGATCGTCAAGTATATCTTTCGCTCCTCTGTCCGTAAAGGGCTAGCCGGGAGGCTGGAGCCCGAGAGGGGATTCGAACCCACTAACCCCCCGATTACAAATCGGGTGCGCTGCCGTTGCGCCACTCGGGCCTGGATCCAACGCCTCCCCGGCGCCGCCGACCTGTCCCTTGGAAGGCAACACGGTATCGGGCTGCGCTTCACGGGGGACGCTACCAGTATATAGGAAGAGGCACACGGGCGCAAGCCGGGTCCGGCAGGAGACGGGGACGACACGGGGATTCAGGAAGCGGAGAGCAGGGTTCGCCCCGCCCAGCAGGGCCTTTCCACTCACGCCATCCGCCACTAGACAGTGGCTCCTATACTTATAAGTAGAGGAAGTCCTAAACGAGAGGTGATTGTGGAAGATCACGCGGAGCGGCATGTTTCGGCGGAGCGGCTGATGCAGAAGATCACGATGCACGTCCTCAACCATCCCGAGCGGGAACGCCTCCTCAGGCAGCTGCGCTCCTTCTACGGCCTGCGGATCCCCTTCGCCGCCATCGCGCGGAGCTTCAACATCGCCCTCACGGAGCGAGAGCGGCAGATGGTCTGCGAATGGGACCGCGTCAGGGAGGCGAACGAGGCCTCCCGGCGCCTCGATTCGGCCATCGCCGACGTCCTGGGCGAGGAGCCGGACGATCCCCCGGAGGCGCCTCCGGCGCGCCTGCCCCCATCGCCCCCAAAGCCGATGCCGCTTTGGAAAAAGGAGAGGAGGAACGCCTACGGCCAATAGGCCAACCCCGGTTCCGTCAACCCATCGAATGTTGCGGAGTTTCGGCAAGCCTCTGGTGCGAAGCATCGGATCAGCCGAAGGAGCCACGGAATAGTAGACCCGTTCGCTTCCTTGCAGACAAGGAGCGCTCAGGGTGACAAAAGGTCACCATGCCGCCCACCTACGAATGGTCGAACAACCGCGTCACCTCCAGCGTGACAAGGAGCTACGACGGCTTCACCGCCCTCACCATCACCTTCGCCGCCGAGTCCGTCCGCCTCGATCGCGGGCGCGTCCACGCCCGGCTGAGCGTCTATGTGAACGGCGCCAATTACGGCTGGACCTTCTGCAACGTGGAGCGCGTGGAGGACCGCAACCGCCTCATCAAAAGCGTCTATGACGCCTTCCAAACCCCGGAGGAGCGCGCCGCCTACGCCTACGAGGAGATGCGGCACGATTTCCACGCCTTCTGCGGCGGCCTCTGGGAGGCCTGGATGGCCCGGGACCAGCCGGAGGCGCTCCAGGGCAAGCTCAGCCCGCCCAGCTTCATCCTCACGCCCTAACTCCTGGAGCACAGCTCCACCATCCTCTTCGCCCAGGGCGGCAAGGGCAAAAGCACCCTCGCGCTCCTCATGGCCGTCTCCGTGGATGCCGGCGTCCAGACCTTCTGGCCCGTCCTGCAGCGCAGGGCCCTCTTCGTCAACCTGGAGCGCAGCCGCGAATCCGTCCGCAACCGCATCGCCCTCGTCAACCGCGCCCTGGGCCTGCCGGTGGAGCGCGAGCTGCTGACCCTCAACGCCCGGGGCCGCCCCTTTGAGGCGCTGGTGGAACCCCTGCGGGAGGCCATCGCCAAGCGCGCGGTGGGCCTGGTGGTGGTGGACAGCATCTCCCGCACGGGCTACGGCAAGCTGACGGACGACGACACGGCGAACCGCGTGATGGACGCCGGCAACGCCCTTGGGGTGGCGATACTGTGGATCGGCCACACGCCCCGGGCCGATGAATCGCAACTCTTCGGCTCTACGATGTTCCGCAACGGCGCCGATGTGGAGGTGCGCGTCCCACAGCCAGCAGCGCGAGAACCTGATGGGCCTGGGCCTGGAGATGACCAAGGCGAACGATGTGCGCCCGCGCCCCATGCAGGTGCTGGCCCTGGAGTACGACGAGGCGGGGCTGAAGCAGGCGCGCAGCTCCAGTCTGGCGGAGTTCCCGGAGCTGGACGCCAACCGCACGCCCACCATGGCGGAGGTGATCGAGGCCTATCTCCTGGAGAACAAGGCAAGCACGCCGGTGCAGATCGCGAAGGACCTGGGGCTGAACCCCAAGAGTGTGCGCGTGCTCCTCACGCGGGAAAGGAACCGATTCGTGCCCATCGAAGGCACGGTGAACGATAAGCGAGTGACGCTTTACGGCCTCGCCTACAAAGAACAGGCCGATCGAGCCGCGTGAGCGCTACAGCTGCGCTACAAAGCGCTACAAACCCATGCCTGCGACCTCTCCACCAGATGAAAATGACACCGCTACAAGTGCACATCGCCGCTCGAAAGAGGGCGCTTCTGTTGGACCTTCGCGGCAGCGCTTCAGTCGCCGTTCGCGTAAGAAATATCCCTGGAGGGATATTTCTTACCGCGAGGGAACAGGCGGCTGGGGGAAGCAGCTGTTTCATGAACAGCAGGTCGTGGAGCAACTGCTTAGAAGGCAGTGGGTCTGTCCGCCCCTGTCATCCTGAGGCCTCTGGTGCGAAGCATCGGGTTGCACAAGCAACCCCAGCCAGGGTAGACCCGTTCGCTTCTCCAGTGCTCTGCACCGGAGAAGGCTCAGGGTGACAGGGAGATGCTTGCGTCGAATAGCCGCGCTAATCTACGCAGATTCTGCGTAGATTATCTGCCTGGCGCGGCGCGCCTGTGCTATAATCTACGCACGTTATGCGTAGAATCTATGTCCATCAACAGCCCGGCTGGCCCAAGCTCACCTGGGACGCGGCGCGGCTCGCCGAGCCGATGGCGGACCTGCGCCACCGGCAGGGCAGGCTCATCGGCCGCATGGCGGCCCTGGGCTTCAAGCTCCGCCAGGAGGCCTCTCTCCATACCCTCACCGCCGACGTGGTGAAGACCAGCGAGATCGAGGGCGAGCGCCTCAACATCGAGCAGGTGCGCTCCTCCCTGGCCCGCCGGCTCGGCATCGAGATCGGCGCCCTCAAGCCGGCCGACCGCCATGTGGACGGCGTGGTGGAGATGATGCTGGATGCCACGGGCAACCATGCCAAGCCCCTCACGGCAAAGCGGCTCTTTGCCTGGCACGCCGCGCTCTTCCCCACGGGGCGCAGCGGCCTCAGCACCATCACCGTGGGCGCGTGGCGCACCGGGCCTATGGAGGTCGTCTCCGGCCCCGTGGGCAGGCGGCGCGTCCACTTCGCCGCGCCCTCCCCGGCCAGGCTCAAGCGGGAGATGGCGGCCTTCCTCAAGTGGTTCAACGGCCCCGAGCCTATGGACAACGTCCTCAAGTCGGGCATCGCCCACCTCTGGTTCATCACCATCCACCCCTTCGACGACGGGAACGGCCGCATCGCCCGCGCCATCGCCGATATGTGCCTCGCGCGCTCGGAGAAGAGCTCCCAGCGCTTCTACAGCGTCTCATCCCAGATCCGCCAGGAGCGCGCCCGCTACTACGAGGTCCTTGAGCGGACGCAAAAGGGAAGGCTGGACGTGACGCCGTGGATGGAGTGGTACCTGGGCTGCCTGGGCCGCGCCATAGACAGCGCAGAGGGCCTCCTGGCCCAGGTGCTCGCCAAGGCGAGGTTCCTGGAGAGCATCCAAGGCATCACCTTGAACGAGCGGCAGTCGCTGGTCTTGAACCGCTTCCTGGACGGCTTCCAGGGCAACCTCACGACGGCGAAGTATGCGAAGCTCGCCAAGTGCTCCCACGATACCGCCCTGCGCGATATCCAGTCCCTGGTTGAGCGCGGCGTCCTGGCCGCCGGCCCCGAAGGCGGGCGGAGCACCAGCTACGCCCTCGCCCCGCGCAGGAAAGGGTAGCGTCCCTTTCCCCTCCTTGCGTCGAATAGCTGTCCTAATCTACGCAGAATCTGCGTAGATTAGGACAGCCAACCCAGCTAACGTAGACCCGTTCGCTACCTTGCAGACAAGGAGCGCTCAGGGTGACAGGGGAAAGAAAAGAGGCCCGCGGGGGCGGGCCTCTTTAAGCGAGCTTCGCGCGAGAGGGCGGCGCTTAGTTCAGCAGGCCGTAGGTCTTGCCGATGTTGCCGCAGACGATCTTGTAGCGCTCCTCCTCCGGCACGTTCACGAAGTGCTCGTCAATCGTGCGGCGGGAGTAGGGGAAATCGTTCCCGTGGTGCGGGAAGTCCGTGGACCAGGCTATGTTATCGAGGCCGACGGCATGGCGCACCTGGACGCCGATCTTGTCAATGATGAAGGTGGCCAGGAAGTTGTCATACCAGTACTGGCTGGGCACCTTCTTCAGCTGGGTCTTGGCCCAGTTGCGGTTGCGCCAGTAGCGGTCGTCCATCATCTCCAGGAAGTGGGGCACCCAGCCGCCGCCGACCTCCACGCCGATGACCTTGAGCTTGGGGAAGCGGTCAAAGACGCCGAAGAAGATCATCTCCACGATGATGGGCATGAAGTTGCCGAAGGCCGTGGAGCCCATGGCGGGGCCGGCCTCCTGGATCTTGCTCTTGCGGGGCGGCTGGCCTGTGTTCGCGAGGGAGATGTGGATGCTCACCGGGGTGCCCGTCTCCTCCGCGGCGGCCCAGAAGGCATCGTCCGCCTTGGAGATGGACTGCCCGCCGCTGGGCCAGGTGCTGATGACCACGCCGCGGACGCCCTGCTTCCGCGCCGCCTTCAGCTCGGAGACCATCGTCTCCACGCCCAGATTCGGCATCTGCACAACGCCGAAGAGCCGTTTGGTGTCTGCGGAGCAGAAGCCCTCCACCAGCCAGCGGTTATAGGCGCGCATGCCCGCCAGGTGCGCCTCCTGGTCCGTCTGCCGCATGAAGGTGTTCATGGCGCGCTGGGGCGGGTAGAGGAACTCGGCGTCCACGCCGTCTATGTCCAGGAGCTTCAGGCGCTCCTTGCCGTCGTGGCAGCCGGGGTGGATGTTCACGCCGTACTTGGAGCCTGTCCACTTCAGCTGCTCAAAGCTGCCGCCCACGCGGGTCACCAGGCCCAGGGGCTCGGCCACGCCGCCGGCCTCGTACTGCCAGGCGTCTCCGCCCTCTTCGTCCTTCACCAGCTTTGGGGCGCGGTCCTGGTACTTCTTCTCCAGCCACTTGCTCCAGAGGTCGGGCGGCTCGATGGTGTGGGAATCGCCCGAGATGATCTTGTAAGGGTGACCCGTCGTGGACTTGTACATCAATACTCCTTTATTTCCTAGCGCGAGGCTCGCCCCGCG
>Ga0194132_10002244_pt1 | contig 36921 bp, 35 predicted proteins | sample TA2KigOf80mmetaG_FD_148612 | JGI IMG/M metagenome (GOLD analysis project Ga0194132, IMG submission 148612) | Freshwater microbial communities from Lake Tanganyika, Tanzania - TA2015054 Kigoma Offshore 80m | ecosystem: Environmental > Aquatic > Freshwater > Lake | place: Tanzania: Lake...
CCGGGAGGGTCGAGGAATTAGTTGGCAGAGCAAGTGCTGGGCTAGGATTCCCGTCGCATGAAGGCCCGCGTGAGGGCGATTTTATGTTTGTCGGAAAACACTACCTGGCGTGGATTGATAATACGGGATTTTCCGGTAAACTGAACGGACTGTGGCCCCTGAATGCCATACCAGATAATTTAGATTTTGTTTTGCTTGAGCCAACCCCAAACGGTACGCGCCCAGTGAGTATGCTCCTCCCGGGGGAGGACGGCGATGGGCGCTGGCCTAGAGCCTATAACGGTGCCGAACATTACGAGCTGCCGCGGTACAAAAACGGTCGTCACGATAGCCAGGCCGGGATACTCGAAGCCAACCACTTTACTGATGCTCCCGCATGGTGGCGTGAGTGTATCAATGACAACACTGACCCAGGCCGGTGGGACCATCCCGTCGGATCAACCGAAGTCGCGGTCGTTGCGGGTGGCATTCGTTTTCGTAATGAGGCTTCGATGACGATCGTCGCGCGGTTTCATCCCGATTCCTTCGCCTGTGGGAGCCCTTATCCTGTCGACGATACGGAGACGACGGATCTTCGTCTCGTCAGTAGCTACATCATGCTCGGTGATCAACCGATTATCGAGCGGCGCTACCAACTCATTAATTACGGTGACAGAGCCGTTGCCAACGTCGGGATGGAAAAACTGATCGGTGGCCAGATTCTCACCGATTGGCCGCATCCGCACTACCTAAAGCAGTACCAGAACTTTATCTCGTGGGACGGCGAGGATCTTAAGAAGTACGCTCCCTTAAAATACAACGGCGACGGTCAAAAGAGTGATTTCATCCAAGTCAGAGGCACCGGGACGCTCACTCTGAGCGCGACGCCGCAACTGAGAGCGGGGCAATCGATTAGCATGCAGCAAGAGGTCGATCACGCCGGCGAAGATCTTGGCGTTTGCCTCTGCATTGCACATGGTGGCTTTGAATTCACTGGGTCTGTACTCGCTGGGCAGCGTATTGCGCCGCGGCAAGAGACCCCTGGTAGTATCGGACCCGAACAACTGCGGATCCTCAATATTCTCGGTAACCGAACCGAATCGAGTCTGAGCGCGATCACCACAACAGTCCTAAATATCCCCGGCACCGGCGTCACCAGTCACAGCGTGGGGCATGATAGCGGCGGCGGATGGGCGGTGCAGCAAGATCATGATAAACCTGGATTTATTTACTATCGGAACTACCTACCCATGACGTCAGGCCGCGTTGGTCAGGCGGTGTTTTACTTGAGGCGCGACAGCGGCGCGACCCGCAGCGACGCCGTTTTGGAAATTGATCTTGTATGGAACGGCCGTAAGGTTTTGGCGCAGAGGCTGATTAAAGCGGATGACTTTTTTGCCAGCGGTGAGTCTCAGCGCTTCGTCCTCGATTTTTTGGCACCCGGCACGGGTGTCTCCGGTGTCATGGAGCCGCGCGTCCGATGGCTTGGAGGCGCTTCGATCACATTAGAGGCTCTGATCGTTAATGCGATCTAGTTGGTCTTGGGTGACTTTAGAGTTAGGGTGAGCAGGGCACCCAGGACTAAAAATGCAGCGATAGCGTGGAGTCCAGCGACCGCCGATCCCGTCCGGTCGTTGAGCCAACCAACTAAGTAGGGACTCAGGAATCCCGCCACGTTACCAAGGGAGTTGATGAGCGCGATACCGCCAGCGGCGGCGACACCGGACAAAGTGGTGGCTGGTAGACTCCAAAATATGGGCAGGCTCGTGATAATCCCGCAGGCAGCCAGGGTCATTGCCACGAGGGCACCGGCTGTGCCGTGTAGATGACTCGCTGTAAGGTAAAATCCAAGCGCGCTAAGTAGAGACGGCATCGCAACATGCCAGCGGTATTCCCGGTGTCTATCGGCACTAGCAGAGGCGGCCATCATGGCGACAAGGGCAGCGATCCAGGGGAGCGCGGAGAGCAGGCCTACTTGACTTGGGTCGGTGACGCCGGTGCCTTTGATGACAGACGGTAGCCAAAAACTGACGCCGTAGTTTCCCATGACGAGGCAGAAGTAAACGGCGCAGAGCTGCCAAAAACGAGGAGTCCCAAGCGCGTCACGAAAACTTCCGTGCGTCTTCGTGGTCTCCTCAGTAGCGATGCTGGTGGCGACCAATTCTCGTTGCGCATGGCTGAGCCACCGCGCATGCCTGGGATTATCAGGCAGCCTTGCTGCCACATAAATGCCGAGCAACACTGCGGGCACCGCCTCAATCCAGTACATCCACTGCCATCCGCGTTGCCCACCGTGACCTTCGAGAAACTGCATGATCCAGCCTGAGAGTGGACCACCGATCATCCCGGCGACGGGGACAGCCGCCATAAAGATGGCTGTCACGCGGGTCCTGACTCCTGCGGGATACCAGTAGCCGAGGTAGAGGAGGATTCCCGGGAAAAAGCCGGCCTCTGCCATGCCGAGTAACAATCTCACCACGTAGAACTGATACTCAGTCGTGACGTGAGCCATGGCGCCTGAAAGGATGCCCCAGGTGATCATGATGCGCCCAATCCATAGCCGGGCGCCGACACGATGTAGGATCAGATTACTAGGGACTTCGAGTAAAAAATAGCCGATGAAAAACATGCCGGCGCCTAGACCATAAGCGGCTTCCGACATCGAAAGATCAGTAAGCATCTCCAGCTTGGCAAACCCGACATTGACTCGGTCGATGTAGGCGATGACGTAGCAGCAAAAGAGCAGTGGCAGTAGATGCCAACTGATTTTTCGGTAAATAGGGTGGGGATCTGAGTTCATGATTGACTCAAACGCGCTCCGTACGAGAGGAATCTATCGGAAAATCGTCTTCTGTCAGTTGCACCATGGAGCTCGAACCGCCCTGAGTTAGCTAGAGCCCTATGTATAACCCACGGAAAGCCCTTGGGTATTGGTTTTTTTGGGGTGGGCTTAAATTTTCCCTAAAGTAATTCTGGCAAGTGCCGAACACAATCTTGGTGCGCGTGAGTTAGAGCTAAGGTCACGCCCTAAGCTAACTTTCGCGGGGGTCTCACATGAAATGCATAGAAATGTATCCAACTATCGAACAGGCAAAAGAAAAATTACCAGTACTTAAAGGCCGCGGCATCGATGCCAGGCTGATAGTCGACCCCCTTGAAAGCATGGCTCCAGCTCTTTCTGACATGTCTGGGGTAGGTATCTCTGTCCCTGACGCGCGCGCCGTGGAGGCTTTTGAAGTCCTCCACCCGGCATACAAGAAAGCCTCTTAAAACAGGGGTTTGATGATCGCCGGCCAGCCGCCTGAATGGACTTCGGGCCGGCTGGCCGCGAGGTCGTCTTATTTTATTAGAAAATCATAAAATACTGGTGCATTGATTAAAAATAGGTATACTGCGACCCTCGCCGGATCAGGCTTTTATCAATAGTCGGGGGGGTACGCAGCATGACCAAGACTCGTGTCGTGGCAGCAATGTCGGGAGGTGTGGACTCCTGTGTCGCGGCGGCTTTGCTACTTGAGCAGGGCTACGAGGTTATTGGTATTACGATGCAGCTGTGGAACCATGCTGGCGACGGCGAGGAGCGTTTTGATAGCTGCTGCTCGCTCACTGATGTCCACGACGCACGCATGGCGGCCCACCGCATGGGTGTCCCTCATTACGTCGTGAACTACGAGCGTGAGTTTAAAAAGGGCGTCGTCGATTATTTCGCGTCTGAATACGGCGCCGGGCGTACGCCTAATCCGTGCGTGATGTGCAACAGTAAACTCAAATTTGATCACTTAGTGGACCGTGCACGTGCGCTCGGTGCCGACTGGGTGGCGACTGGGCACTATGCGCGGGTCGTGCACCATAGCGATGGACGCCCGAGTGAGCTCTATACAGGCCTTGATCCCAAGAAGGACCAAAGCTACTTCCTCTTCGACATGCAGCCCGACAATCTCAAGCGGGCGATGTTTCCGCTTGGTGGTTTAACTAAACCTGAGGTGCGGGCGATCGCTGCACGTCTTGGACTCCATACGGCGGAAAAACACGAGAGCCAAGAGATCTGCTTTGTCACTGGGGGCCGCTACAGCGACTTTTTAGAAAAGCATTATCCCGACGTGGTGCGTGGACGCGGCGGTGAGATTGTCGATCGTGATGGTCTCGTTCTTGGGCGTCACGAGGGAATTCATCTCTTTACAGTCGGGCAACGCAAGGGACTTGGGGCTTTAGGTCCCGACCCCAAATATGTGGCTGCGATCGACGCAGAGCACAACCGTGTTGTCGTCGATGATCTCGAGAATCTTAAAGTCGAGGGCTTTGGCGTCGATCTCGTCAATTGGCTTGTACCGCGCGACGAGATCACGGCTGATCGGACCTTAAGTGTGATGGTGCGGTACCGGGCTAAGCCGGTCGCTTGTCGCGTGGTGCCAGATGCGGATAAACCAGGGCGCTACCAGGTCCTGCTCGCCGAGAAGGCGCGCTGGGTGACTCCGGGGCAAGCGGCCGTATTTTATGACCAAGAGAGGGTAGTCGGTGGAGGGTTCATTGCCAACAACACAGCCTATAAGGCCACCGTGGCCGCGGCCAGCACGCCTGGAGGATTATCAACTCCTCGGGGCCCAACATCAGCCGATCTTCACGCGACTTGACGTGCTGCAGGAACGGGCCGGCCACCGCTTTGCCGACCTGACCCTGTTGTACGAGGCGCTGACGCATCGCTCGGCCTTGATGGAACTCAGTAGCGTTGTACCCCAGCGTGGTGCGACTGCTAGGAGAAAGTCCGCAGCCAGTGCGTCGCCAAGTTTACCTTGGAACGAGCGGCTTGAATTTCTTGGCGACGCCGTTCTTGGTCTGGCCATCAGCCAGAGGCTCATGGAGAGTAGCGACAAGCTTGCAGAGGGTGATCTGTCCCGTCTGCGTGCCATGCTGGTGAACGAGGAAAACCTGGCTGACCAAGCACGTCAATTGCAACTCGGTAAGTTCCTCATTATGGGTAAGGGCACGGCTCAGACTGGTGGTCGTAATCGCGACTCACTCTTAGCTGATGCACTTGAAGCCCTAATCGGTGCGGTTTTTGTCGACGGTGGCTTCGCTGCTGCCGATGCTCTGATCGGGCGGATCTTCGCCGGTCAGCTCAAAGGTGATTTAGCTCAGTACAAAAGATCGGACTATAAGACGCAACTGCAGGAATTAACGCAGGCCCACAACAAACAGACACCTGTTTATGAGGTGGCGCAGGAATCCGGCCCCGATCATGCCAAGGTGTTTGAGGTGCGTTGCATTGTCTCCGGCCGTGAACTCGGTCGTGGCCGCGGCGCCAGTAAGAAACGAGCTTCGCAAGAAGCAGCCAAGTTAGCCATATCTTCATTTAAGCAGGTAGCGAAGGAGGGGCAGTTATGATCAATGGTATCGTCGCCATAGTTGGTCGGCCCAATGTCGGTAAGTCAACTCTCTTTAACCGTCTCACCGTATCGGATGACGCTATCGTCGATGATCGGCCGGGCGTGACGCGCGATCGTCTCTATGGCCATGCTTGGCTTGATGCCGAGAAGACCAGTGGCTTTATGGTGATCGACACCGGCGGATTTGAGACGGATGACTTCAAGTTTCAGCCCTTTGCCGAAAACTTAGTGTGGCGCCAAACCGAGGCGGCTATCAAAGAATCGGATTTAGTCCTGTTGGTTTTAGACGGCAAATCAGGCATGAATCCGCATGACCGTCAGCTCAAGCGCTACTTGGAAGAGATAAAAAAACCACACGTGATCGCCGTCAACAAGGTTGACGGGCCCGAGCAGAGTCAGGTCATGTGGGAGTTCTTCGAGCTAGGTGTCGATGAGCTTATCAAGGTTAGTGCGGCGCACAATCGCGGCGTTGGTGATCTGAAGCAGCAGCTGGCTGACGAGCTCGAGACGCTACCGAGTCTGGCGCACGTTAAATCGGCCAGCGATGCTATCCGCATAGCCATCGTCGGGCGTCCGAATGCAGGTAAATCGTCGATACTTAATCGGATGATGGGCGAGGAGCGGGCCTTAGTCTCAGACATTGCAGGCACGACTCGTGATTCGCTCGACACTCCGATGGTCTATAACAACCAGGCCTACGTCCTGATCGACACAGCGGGTATCAGGCGTAAATCCAAGATCAACGAGCGTCTGGAAAGCTTAAGTGTCATGCGGAGCCTTAGGGCGATTGAGCGCGCCGATGTAGTTCTGCTGGTGCTTGATGCCGTTCAGGGTCTGACGGAGCAGGATGCGCGCCTGGCTGATCTCGCTGCAGATCGCGGTAAACCGGTCGGGATCGTCGTCAACAAGTGGGATATATTCCCCGATAAAGAATCGAACACGGCCAAGGAGTATACGGCGGCCATTCATCGCGAGCTGAAGACGCTGTCGTATGCGCCTATTACCTTCGTGTCGGCCCTGACGAATCAGCGTGTCCACCAGTTGATGTCTCTGGCCGAACGACTAGCACAGTCGGCAAAGAGCCGCGTCGATACCAGCGAGGTCAACCGGGTACTGCGGGCCATGGTCCAGGAGCATACTCCGGCACTGATCAAGGCTAAGTCGAAGCGGGTGAAGTTTTACTTTGCCACCCAGGTCGCCGTGTCGCCCCCAACGATCGTTGTTTTCTGCAACGTATCCAATGAGATTCATGAAAGTTATGTGCGCTATATGACTAACAGGTTCAGGCGGGATTTGGGCTTTGCAGAAGTGCCGATCAGGCTTATATTCCGTCCCAAGAGCGATGTGCGCCAGCGCGATGCAGAGGCTGCTAGCGAGGCCAAGGAGTCCCTAGATTAGGGCGCTGCGGTGGTGCTATAATTGGGGTGCCGGAAATGTCCCGCCCCCCCTTGCTCTTGCTACTACCCTAAACTCACGCAGACCCATCGGATCAAAGGAGCCCCATCATGTCGGATCAGTCAGACTGTAAACAATTGAGTCGCCGTCAGGCTCTCCAAAAACTTGCTGCTGCAGTGCCGGTCACTGTCGTAGCTGCCAGTGCTGTGCGGGCGATGGCTGCAGAAGCCCCAGCGGCCAAGCCGGCGGCTGCACCAGCTGCTGCTGGCCCCGAGCTAAAATTAGTGCCCGACACGGATGCCACCGCAAAGGCGCTTAAGTACGTGCCGGACGCTACCAAAGCGACTCGCGTCGACAAGATGGGCGTCGCAGGTAAGGACCAAAACTGCAAGAACTGCCAGTTCTACACCAAGGCAGGTGAAGTTAAGGGGCAGGAAGTAGGCAAGTGCCTCATGCTTCCAGCTGGTATGGTGGCTTCCACTGGTTGGTGTATGTCGTGGACCAAGAAGGCCTGAGTACTGAGCCCTCTATCTACGAAGAGATAGGTGCCGATCTCATACGCCGATGTTTGACCGTTTTTTACGAACGGGCATTCACCGACGGGGTGATCGGTCATTTCTTTTTTGGTAAAGACCGCGCGCATATCACCGAGCAGCAGATCGATTTTGCCACAGCCATGCTCGGTGGTCCGCGCAAATACCGCGGTAAACCGTTGGCTGCGGCTCATGCCCATCTGGACATCAGACGACCGCATTTTATGCGGCGTCAAGTTTTGATGCGCGAGGTGTTGACGGAGATGGGGGTTCCGGAGCGCCAGCGCGATGCATGGCTGGCACTTGAGGAGGCGCTGCGTCCCGTCGTCACGCGGCCGACTAGGTAAGGAATCACCCTAGTAGGCTCAGCATCGGCAACGCGGGATCCCGCTGCAGCCAAATCCCATCACGCCGTGGCAGGTCGCCCTCGCTGACATGGAGCGTATAGGCGTGACGCGAACGCGACGACGTATTCTTGTGACTCATATGCGGTGCAAGCGCATGCAGGAGTATAACGCTGCCCTTGGGCACCTCCAAGGGCACGGTGGCATCCAGGTTCCACGGGGTGGCGTCGTGAGTCTCAAAATTTGTTGTTTCGTCTGGTAAACGAGTCATTGTTTGTCGGCGTCCCGCCTTATGAGCGCCAGGGATAGCCCATAGGCAACCGTTTTCCTCTGTAGCATCTTCAAGCGCAAACCAAAGACCAATCAAACTGCTCGGCTCGGTGTCGAGAAACGTACTATCTTGGTGGCACGTCACTTCGCCGCCGATATGCGGTTGTTTGAATATGTACATAGACTGCATGATGCGTGGGTCACGAAATTTACCTAGGCTAGTCACAATGCTGCGAATCTCAGGCAGCAATGAGAATTCGCGGAACACCGGGTCGAGATCAGCCAAGGCGTGGCCGATCTTATTGATGGCTAGGTGCTTGTCGCGCGTCAACGTGCCGTCGGCGCTGAGGGCGTCTTCTTCAAAAAAGAAGCGGATCTTATCCCCCGACTCCAGGAAGTAATGATTGCGGACATGACTGTTGCGATCGGTCGCGAAGATGACCTTGAGATCACCTGGCTCAAAGGCGTCGACCAGCTCATCGGCGCGACCGCGGAGTGCGTCGCAGGTGTGAGATGGAATGACACCGGGGAGGACTAAAAAGCCATCACGGTCAAACTGGCTGATATCACGGGTAGTTAGCAAAACTACAAGCTCCTTTTTACCGACCTTCAGGTGGGGGTGCCCCCATGTGACGATCTCTCGTCTACCTGGTAGTAGTCCGGTCTACCAGGGGATTTTTGCGATGGGTCGCCCTTACTGCGGTTTGCCCGAGGTTCAAAGTTGGGATTACGGTATTTTCCGAACCATTAAACCGATATTATTGTAAATAAACTACTTAACAAATAATTTTTATTATATTATTTACTTTTTAATTAAATAAAATTATATATAACTTGTCTTGAAGATATCTTTTTAACAAAATCTTGGGAGATCTTTATGAAACTAGCTTCAAACAAACTCGCTTTGACCGTTCGCGCCGCCATCGCCAGCACCTTCGTGGTGGTCACCATGTCTTCAGCTGCCATGGCTGAGGAGCTCCAGTACTGCGATCAAATTTTCTCAGGCGGTGACTCTGCTTATGTCCCATGCGTTTCCGGTGTTGATCAAGGTAACGGCACAGTCGTGGTCTATGACAACAATGGCAACATTGTGCACATCGAGAAGAAGTGAGTCTTCCAGCCTCTGACACCCGTGGTGGTTTAGATCGCCAAGGTGAAAGGTGGGCCCACAAGCTAGATGTCGTCAATCAGACGGCGCTAGTTTGTGGGCCCTTTTTTCGTGGGCCTTTTTTCGTGGCTTACCATGATCTTGTTGGTTTCACTGGTTGATTCCGATTACTATGTGTATAGCGTGAGACGACAATTCGAACGGGCTTAGACGATGACGATAACCTCGACACCTCTCTCAACCACACACCTCGGTAGAACCATTAAGACTCTCGAGGTGTCCTATCAGATGCTGCGGTCTGCACAGGCTGGTAGCATTGAATACGAGGTGGCTCGTAATGCTACCATCAAGGGCTTTGAGCTTTGTCTTGAGACTTCTGGCAAACTACTGCGCAAGTCTCTAAAGCCCTACTTTGCTTCGTCGCGCCAAGTCGATGAGCTCATGTTTAAGGATCTTTTTCGTCACGCCCACAAGCATGGCTTCTTTACCGCCGATGAGGTCGATAGGTGGTTTTCCTACCGCGATAATCGTAACAAAACTGCCCACGATTACGGCGAGGGATTTGCAGAGGAAACGGTGAAGCTCATACAACCATTCTTGCACGACGCCATCAAACTCAAAGGTGTGATCGATGCCCGCAGCGCTTCAGCTTGATCCGCGTTACTTAGCGATGCTGCGTTTGATCTTTGATAAGTATCTCAAAGATCAATCGGTGGAAGTTTTGGCCTACGGTAGTCGTCTCACGGCAAATTTTCACTCCGGCAGCGATCTCGATCTGGTTATCAGGAATACCAAAGATCGCTCCCTGCCGGTAAAGCACATGTTTGACCTGCTCGAAGACATTCGCGAGAGCAACGTCCCGATCCTGGTCGATGTCTTAGACTGGGCTAGGATTCCGGACGAATTTCACACTCAAATCGAGCGCCAACATCTAGTGATTTGGCCGGTAGGCTAAAGAATTTCGCTTTGTTAGATCGAAGTGCTAGAGTTGTATAAGAGGCAGCCTACTTGGGGAAGCTGGTGGGAATCCAGCACTGTGCCGCAACGGTGTATGGAGGTTCGTGTAACCCCATGAGTCCGAATGCCAAGTAGGCATTTTTTATCTCTCGAGCAAGGGGACTGTTGATGAAGCTAGCAAAACACGGTCGTGTCGGTACTGGTCAGCTGGGGGCGATGCTTGCAGTTGGGGTCTTAGGCGCGTCGCTTGGGTGTGGGAACAAAGATAAGGATGAGACGGCGGTGACGGCACAGCCTTTTTCGGGGATTGCAATTGCTGGCGTGCCTGCGGACTACAGCTCTTCGAAGTTGTTTTTTCAACCTCTGAAAGATGGCGCCATTAACGGCGACCTTAAAACTTTGCTTAGTGGTGAGTCAGGTGATCCGTGGCTGACCACGATGAACGACAAGCTTTATTTTTTCAACAGGACAAGCACCAGCTCTAATTTTCGCTCGATAGATACCAAGCAATCTGATGGCGCCCCGGGCAACCAGATTCGCACAGAGCAAGCGGGTTCTGGTGATCCTCACGACGCACTGTGGTTGTCATCTGACCGAGTGTTACTCGCACATTACATTGCAAATAAGTTGGTTGTGGTTAATCCGGCGGATGGCAGTATTAAGCAGGAAATAACTGCTAATTGGGACTTAGGATCCGACGCTCAAGCGGTGTTCCGGCCTGAGGCGTTCTACCGCGCTAGTAGCACGGTCCCCGGCGAAATTTACGTGCTTAATCAGGGTCGTAGTGCAGACTTTTTTGGCTACACCGGCGCCCAGCAAATTTTTGTGTTGAAGGACGATGGTACCACAGTCACTGTGGTCGATATTGATCCGGCGAAGGAAAAGGTACAAGGCATTAAACTAAACGTCATGAATCCGCAAATTATCTACGGCGTAGATGACGCAAATAAACCAATTGTCGCCGGCTTCTGCACAATTTGGGATACAGCATCACCATGTGTGTCGGGGTTTGAGCGCGTGGATTTGGCAGCGCGTACCTCTACCTTAGTGCTTGACCGGTCCACCGCAACCGAAAAAGGTAACGGCAGTGTAGTTGGTGCTAAAAATGGTAAATACTACGGCGTTGTCGCTACTTCAGATGGCGCCGGCGGCTACAAATCGCAGGTTCAGGTGTTTGACATAAATGCTGGTACCGCGAAGACATTTTACGAAATTGCCGATGCCAATTACGCCGACTACTCAATTGCTTACGATATCAGTGCCAATAAACTATATGTCGGTGAAAAGAAAACGGACGGGACAGGTCAATTCTCGATTTTTGATTTAGCGTCTGAGAGTTCTACGCCATCCGCCACTTTGGCTCTGCCTTTAGTTCCCTATAAGATCAAATTTGTACCGTAAATGAAATGACTACCGTATTCACCACAGCCCTGACCATCATCCTCTCGACCTTGGCCACTTCGGTGGCTAAGGCGGAAGACCAAGATGGACCAGTGTCACGGGCGAATACGGTTGAAGTTTGGGGCACACGCACGGAATCTACGCGCGCAGCCCGAGCTGGACAGAGTGTGATGATTCGACCGGATGATGAGACGCGCTTTGATACGCGCGTCCATCTCCGGAATGAGCCTAATCTAGCACTGCCCGATACTGGTAGGATCAATGCGTCCGGCTTCAATCTACCACGGGTGCGAGGCCAGGATTCTAGGTTTACAGAAGTGTACCTTGACGGTCTGCGGGTGCAGGATCCCTACGTGGGTTTCCCTTTCATCGATGACTTAGACCTGCGTGCCTGTGGTGAACTATCGATCTACGTGGGTAATCCACCGCCGTCGCTCCCTACGATCAATCCAAACGGCGCTATCGCTTACCGGATGTTTACACCGGTAGGGCGCAAGGATCAGACTGGGATATTGGTGGGGCGTCCCTACGGTACTGCGCTCTGGGCCCTCAGTCGCTATCGTTCAGCAAATGGCAGCGATGCGCGTTTTTATGGACGAGAGCATTGGACGGATGGTCGCTTTCCCTATCACGATGATAACGCTACCCCCTACAATGTCTCTGACGATAGAACGGGTGAGCGGCGGCATGCCGATAGGCGAGCCATTCAGTTTCTACCGACCTTCAACTGGCAGAGTGGCGGGCATCATGTTTCGGTCCTTGGTCTCTGGAACGACGCCAAGACCAGTCTGCCGGCGCGCAATAGTAGCACCAATAGCTTGGCGCGTGAGTATTCCCGTCACCGCGTGGGGCGCATAGCCTATAACTTCAAGCCTGAGTCGTCTCATGTCGCCGTGCCAGAATTGATGGGACTCGAGATCGGTCGCTACGATGACCAGATGGACGTTAGTGACCCGACTAATGTAGTTTTGGGATCGGTTCAGTCTAATAAAAGGCGTCTTCTATCAAGTAGTGCGGCTACCAATTTGAAGTGGACTGTAGCTAGTGACCAAGGGGAATCGTCGCTATACCTGCGTGGCGAGGCCACCGATACAAGTATCCGCGCAATGACTAGTGCAGCCACGGATTATACGATTAGAAGGCGTCAGAGCTTATTTTATTCTGGACTTGATCTAGCGATTTTACCCACGGTTAGAGCCGAGCTCAAGGGCATGATTACGCGCCAGACCGATAATGCCAACGGCAAGAAGAATCAGGAGACCGTTAAGAGCCTCAGTCAGTCGCGTCATCTGATGATACCGGGGAGTTCTTTGGGGCTAGCTTGGCAGCCGCAAGACTTAACCGTTTACATGCAGGTGGCAAGAGTACGTCGATCACCGACGCTGCTTGAGCAGTTTGGTGATGGTGCTTTGATTCGCGATAATCCTGGGCTGTCTCCTGAGACCACTATCCACCGCGAACTTGGCATTCAGTGGCGGGTAGAGGGCGGGGCGCTGATCACTGGACCCATGAAGCAATTTAGTTTACGCAGTTCCCTGTTTAGAGATGACACGTGGGACCGGATTATCTTGCTACCTTCCATTGCGCAGACCATGCGGGCGCAAAACGCGGTGCGTACAGCCATCAATGGAGCTGAGATTGCTGGCGAGATTACGGCCTGGTCGACGACGCTGATGGCTGGGTATGCGCGGCTCTTTCCGATGGACTTGAGCTACTCTAGCCGACACCGGACCGTGCCGGGAGTGGCTGAGCATGTTGCTACCGGTAGCATCAGTCAAAACCTAGGACTTGCAACTCTCAGGTGGCAGTCAAGATACCAAAGTCAGGTGTGGCGTGACTCTGAGAACAGTATCGCTGTTCCTGGCTACTTGATCCACGATGCTACGTTAGATGCTAAATGGTCGCAGTTTAGCTTTGGTTTTGGGTTATTCAATCTTACCGATCAGCGGCGTCTTAATATTTACGCTGATGGCACCGAGGCTAATCGCGGTGCCACCTCATACAGTGACTATGCTGGTATGCCGCTACCGGGTCGGCACTGGCGCGTCAGTGTGTCGGCTTCGCTATAAGGCAAGAATAGCTCGCCCTTTGGGGAGAGCGGCTGGATTCAAGCTGACCTTTTGCGTCTCTCTTCTTCAAGCTTTTGAATGAGCAATAATTTAATGACCGGCTGGCGTGAAATACCAGCACGCGTTGCTTCAAAGTCTAGCTGAGCAACCAGCCATTCAGGTAAATCAAGGTTGACTTTGTGGATTTTAGGTATCTGAACTTCGCCATGAGACGCGAAAAGATACCCAAGATCTTCTTCTTCGAGAAAAGCATCCATTTTCTTCGATGAATCAAATTTTTTTGAGATAAACTTCTTTTTCCCCATTTCGGGCTCTCTTCCCGCTAATTAACCGCATGCTGGGTAAGTTTATCATGGAAAGTCATCTTGACCTTGGCTGGTCACAGGCGTAAGCCTGAAGTAGGAGCGAGGTGAATTTATGAGCACTAAAAACCATAAAGATCTCATCCGGATCGCGACCTACCGAGTGTATGAAGAGGCCGAGATCGCTCGCAGCTTTCTCGCTCACCGGGGAGTGGCGGGAGTTGTGGTAGTCGACAAATCGGCCGTGATCGAGGACGAAGCAGACTTAGGTTTCGCTGCAGGCCTTTTTGATCTTCTTGTAGCACCGGCCGATGCAGCCCGGGCTGTGTTGTTACTGGGTGAGGAATGGCGCCTTGAAAGCGAAAACGCGGTGGTAGTGGACGTACCATTTGCGTCTGAGCAGCCTGAGGATCTCAACATTGAGCCGTTGTAGTTTGCTGTCTCAGCGATCTCGGGAGTACGCGTGATTCAGGCGCATGAGCAGGGATGCGTGTTGCTAGTGAGGGCGCAGCCGGGTGCAAGGCGTAGCGGTATCCAGGGCGAGTACCGCGGCATGCTTAAGATTGCAGTGTCTGCTCCTCCCGAGGATGGTCGGGCCAATGATGCTATTGTCGATGTGCTACGCGACAGCCTGTCGCTTAAGCGCTCGCAAATCGTTTTGCTGAGCGGGCAGACCAGCCGAGACAAGCGGTTCCTGATCACCGGAATAACGACCGCAGAGCTGACGGCGCGATTGAAGCCTCACGCAGGTTGAGTAATCTAAGCCGATCATTTGTTCAAACTGCGACACCTGGTCCTACACCAATTACACCACAGCATACCAGTTTCGCTGCTGCATACTGTGATACCTTCCTGCAACTACAACATGCCCTGTCGCGTGGGCTGAGGTTGTGCATCCATTGTATGGATGCATCGTGACTGTGATGCTTGTCGCTGAGTCGCGTTCCTTTGTGCGGGCAAATTTACGCATTCTAGTTGGAAACCGAGTAAAAACTCGCTTTGACTGGGTCTTGTTGGTTCTCATTAGCACAAAAAACTAACATTTTTGATTAGTTGTAATATTCAAAAAAAATTTCCCTTCCCCTAAAGTTTCCGAGCAAAAACTCCGATAAGAGCATGTGACTGCTGGTTCAGACACACCAAGCCACAAGTGGAGTTTGGTATCGTGGTGACAAAGCGCAAAATCACAAAGAACCCCGAGGAAAGCCTGGCCCGGCGTATTCAGGAGGCATGCGTCGTCACCAAGGTGACGCGTCACATTGTGAAAAAGCGCCGCTCCCATGCAACGATGCAGGTGCCTATGCAGGCACGTGCCCAGTCAACCATTGATCAGATCCTGGTATCTGCAACCAAGCTACTGCTGCGCGAGGGTTACGAATCGTTCAATACGAACCGCATCGCGGCTGAGGCAGATATCAGTGTTGCCACGCTCTACCAGTATTTTGACGATAAGACAGCGATCATCGGTAGTCTTATTGAGGGACAATCTGTGCGGCTTATCGCGGCTCTTGAGAGTTCTGTAGCTGACTATGCCCATTTGCCGATACAGGATGCGATTGCTGAGATCATATCGGTCATGTTTAAGACCTACCGCGACGAAACGCGGCTATTCGGTTTGATTCGTGATCATGTTCCATACGGCGAGCACGCGGACTTAACAGAAGCTGCTATGCAGAGAATTGTCGACATCGTGACATTTGCACTCCGCACCAGGGCGCGTGAAATCAACTTAATCGATCATCAAGCCGTCGCATTCATTATTGTCTACGCAATAGATGGGGTCATTGCTGCAGCCTTAAATAAAAAAATGAGCGACATGGAATATCAGAACCTGAGCAAAGTAGCAGCTGGGATGGTCCAAGCGCTGTTACGCTCTCAAACTGTTGAGGTATAAACTATGGGTATCTTCAAAATGTCACTTGGTCCTGTGGATCCATCTCAAGCCGAGGGCCGTACCCGCGAGCTTCTGCAGAGCGTCAAAGCCAAATATGGCATGATCGCTAATTTGCCACGGTTCATGGCGAACTCACCGGCGATGATGAGTACCTACGAGCGCGCCGAGGAAGAGTTCCAAAAAAACTCGGGATTTAACCGAAGCGAACAAGAAGTCATATTCCTAGTGATCAGTAAAGAGAACGGTTGTGACTACTGCGTTGCTGCTCATAGCATTATGGCCGACATGAAAGCGACCGTGCCACCGTCGGTAACCAATGCCATTCGTGATGATCAGCCCATACCTGATGCTAAGTATGCCGCCCTAGCTACATTTACCCGTATCATGGTCCAGAAGCGGGGATGGCCCGAAGAAGCCGAAGTTGCAGCATTTTTGAGCGCAGGTTACACCGAGCAGCACATTCTCTCAATTATTCTGGCCATTGCGATGAAGACGATGACCAACTACACCAATCACGTCTTCCAGACGCCTCTTGATAAGGTGTTTAAAGCTCGTGAGTATGCCCCATTTAAGGCGGCCACCTCCTTGGTGCAATTTGTACGCAAGATTGCGTCCTAAACTTCGCGATAACATCACTTTCATGAGGCTAACCATGAGCCGTCTTCACATTGGTGCCAACATACCCGATACGACCTTTTACACGATACAGGGGGATTCAATTACGGTTCCCTACAAGGATACCCCGCTGTTGCACATTCAGTTTCGCCGTTATGCTGGGTGTCCCATTTGTAATCTGCATATGCGTAGCGTGATGAAACGCTACGATGAGATCAAGGCGTCGGGGATTTCAGAGTTGGTGTTTTTTCACTCAAGCGCTGCTGAAATGATGCCTCATTTGGCAAATTTACCGTTTGGCTGTGTGGCTGATCCGGTCAAGACGCACTACAAATCGTTTGGCGTCGAGACTTCCCTTTGTGGTGAACTAAATCCCAAAAATATAGTGGCAGTCCTAAAGGGGCTTCAAATAATCGATCCGCGTCTTCTCCTTAAAAAACCGGAAAACGGCAGACGCGGTATGCCAGCTGACTTTTTAATCAATCGTGATGGGCTCATATTGGACTTGAAATACGGAAACTTTGCCGACGATCAGTGGTCGGTCGACGAGTTGGTTGCTAAGGCGAAGGCGGTCATTTAGCTACAAAGGCACTTGGCGAAAGGATTTTCACCATGAAGTATGCACCCGTGGTAGAAGCTTGGCGAGATCAGTCTGCCGTTCACAGCGTAGACGGCGTGGCGACTCGTGTGTGGAATCAAGGTCAGGGCGAAGCAGTGGTCTGTATCCACGGCGTACCGACCTCTGCCTACTGCTACAGAAAGTTACTGCCTGAACTTGCAAGTCTTGGCATGCGTGGCATAGCTTTTGATCTGCCTGGGCTTGGGCTTGCGGATAGGCCTGATCAGTTTGATTACAGTTGGAGTGGTCTAGGCGTGTTTGCAACGAAGCTGATTGAGAGCATGAACCTAGGCAGATTTCATTTACTGGTACATGATATCGGTGGTCCCGTGGGCTTTGGAATTCTCGAACGCCTCAGGGATCAAATTAGCTCCCTGACCGTTCTGAATACTATGACGCTACCCACTAAATTCAAGCCGCATCCGATGATGCGGATATTTACTGTACCACTAGCCGGAGAACTTAGTCTGGCAGCGCTGAATGAGCAGAGCTTCGCTTTTACCTTAAATAGTCATGGCTTCATGAACAAATTATCGCGCGATGAGTACCGTGCTTATTACCAGCTGCTAAAGGGTGACGATCATGGGCGGAGCTTTCTGCGGATCATGCGCGCTTTTGAGATGACGGAAGTTTTTGAGGATCGGATAATCCGTGCTGCTAAAGCCTATACAGGTCCGCGCCAAATCATTTGGGGGGCAGACGATCATGCGCTTCCTCTCAGTGTATACGGGGAACATGCGCGGCAGGTTTTTACATGTAATCAGATCACGACACTGCCGGCCAAGCACTTTGTGCAAGAGGACTGTTACCGCGAGATTGCCGCCAAGGTGGCTGCACAGGTGGCTAGCGCGCAGCGTCGCGCTAGTTAGCTTAAGTTAAAGCCATTAAAAGTTATTGAAATAACTGTAATTTGGCGTATCAGAGATTTGCAAAACCTGATTCGGATCGATTCTTGTGTAGCGCTCGGCAGCGCTCTTGCCGTCTGGTTTCCCGTTTTCCGCGCTGATGCCAATAAGTAGTTGCTTGCCATCACGTCTTATCGTGGTGAATGGATAAAGCGAACCATAAAACTCGCAGGACGTCGTGGGTTTGCCGATCTCATAACGGCATTCTGAGCGGATCGCATCTCTCATTTTAGATGGCATCCAGCTGTCATCGTACACAGTTAGGCTGCGCCGCGATAACTGTGGCGCAATGTCGAGGCTGAATGTTTTATCTGCTGCGTTAGGAATCAACTTACTTACAAGATAATTGTTTTTGATCGTCAAGGATGGCTTCTTAGTGCACCCGGCCTCGCTGTAAAGATGACCGACATATTCTATGCTACTGATTTGTGGATCATACATAATCACTTCGCGAAGAAACTGGTCAATCGAGGAATCTACAGGTCGATGACACTCACGTGCCCAAGTTCCACCGAGAATGCGCTCGCGCATAAAGTTCTTGGTGGAAATAGATTTACCGTTAACAGTGATCGCAGCTAAGTTTGGCAGGTCATCTAAACTATTGGTAGGTAGATCGTTGCTTTCATCGACAGTGACAGCTATGAGGCTATAGGAATGCGCAAGTGGACTAAGGTTCGTGACTCCCGTGTTTTTTAGCGTCACTCGCTCTAACTTTGTGATCCCACCAATAGCATCGAAATTGGAGAGCTTAACCCCGTCGGCCTGGATATTGGTGAGCCAGGTAATATCAGCGATCAATGAGAGATCGAATTCACGCGCGACTGTGTCATCAGGCGATAGGGTCAAAGTGGTAATAGTTGCTAGGTAGGCATAGGCTGTGTCACAGGAACCATCATCACCTGATCGTTGCATAATGGTTTTTACACTGGGGCTTTTGATTGAGTCCCTGCATTTTTTGAGAAACGATGCCGGTTCCACCGTTACATTGTTAGCAAGTGTACTTTCGATGAACGCAGTCTCGCTTGCAAGTGACGTGTAGTATGATCTAACGTCGTTGGCAGACTCACGCTTCACAAAGGCTGCGATCCCTATAACGTCGCCTTTTTTGCTTAGTAATGGTCCACCCGAGTCACCCGATCCTAAAGCTGAGCGCGTGCCATCTGGACTAGTCGCATCGGTAGCATTGGCACCAGTCTGACCTAGTAATGCAATGGCACCATTTTCAACTTTTTCAATTTGATTGGTGCCGATACGTTTGATGCCGGATCCAGCTGAGTCGGTTCCCTCAAAATACTGATTGTCTCCAAAGCCAATCAGCTGAACGGGGTCGCCCTCCGCCGCCGGATCTAGTTTAATGCTGAGCGTTTGATCGCCAACATCATCAGGAAAGAAGACAAATGCCAGATCGTGAGGAGGCATGGCGGGGCCTCCCGTATAGTCCGGATGTACCACGACATTGTTACTCGCAACATTTAGGGCGGGGACGAATATCGGAAGCTCCCGGTTGCTCACGCAGTGGGCCGCAGTGATGAGGGTGTTAGGTCTGATAAACGTGCCTGTGCATCTGCTCGTGCCGTTTCTAATTTCCACAACGGCAGGGTACTGAGTCGTACGCTTACCGTTGGTAACTTTAGGCTTGCTGCTGCCGCGTCGTAGAGCGCAGGAGGATGTGAGGGCCGCAATGATGATGGTCAGGAGGGCAGAACGAATCATGGAGCAGTCACCTAGGGATTTGTCGTTGTTAAAGGTGGATCAGGGTGAGTTATTCTCATGATCTAATCAACATAAGTAGCTACGAGATAAAGCCCTTTGCGCGGCAGTACTCTTCAGCCTTAGCAAACATCTCTATTAGTAGTGGAGCGAAATTTAGGACCTCAGTGACCACCCTGTCAGTTTCATCGATGATATATTCATGAACGATTTGGTTGCGAAGGTCTTTGAGCAGAGCGTAGTTGATTTCATCGCGAAGGATGCGCCTCTTTTTGAATCGATTAATGCGATCAAGGACACTGCCGTCGTCGGTCAACTCGATCCGGTCGATAGTGCGCATCAATTTCTGAGTTAAAAAGTCGAGAGCGCGACCATAGCGAGAGGTAAGAGCTTCTAAGCTCTCTCGTTCATCGTCGGTGAGTTGCCGTTTACCGGCCTCTTTGAGTAATGATTCTGATTTAATGGTACTTTGATTGAATACATGGACTGCTCTACGGCCCAAATCTAGGTCGATCTTTAGTTGTCTAATGATAGGATCAGTCATTTGTCGTCCAAAGTATTTTGCTTTTCTTGGAAATTAATTCGTAAAAATTGTTTTCTCGCTCACTATTAAAGTATTTATTTTCGCAGATGATCAGAATATCAAATTTTTGCTCTCCCAATCTTCTGACGAGTTCGCTGCGTAGTCTTTGTATATCTAGAAACTTATCGTTTGATGCTTCCTGGATTTCAAAAATAAGATCAATGTCTCCACCTGCTTTTTCCAAGTCACAGCGAGATCCGTATAGCCTAACTTCTCTTAGGTTCTCGCCAAGCGTAGTGACGCCAGCGGCAATAATTTGCTCAATTTCTTGTGTTGTTAATCGAACATTTTTCATAGCTATGGCCAACATAACATAATTTGCAAAGTCCCTATAATACCTAAGTCGCCGCCACTCCACTGATAAACCAACGGCCGCTAGTATGCGACGCACGGACACCAAACACTCGCTCTGCCAACCCTTCACTAAGTGCCTGATGGAGATTACCGTGACCTACCAATCGCCCCTGATGCAAGCATACGAAGTCATTTGTGAGTTCCGAGGCTAGCGCTATATCATGGAGCGATATGATGATGCCCGTGCCGCTTTTGGCCCGTGCCTTTAGGATTTCGAGCATCATGTAGCTGGTTTGTAGGTCCAAATTAGTGAGCGGCTCGTCGAGTAGTAGATAGGACGACGGTGCGACTAGAGCGCGCGCCAGCATAACGCGTTGTTTCTCGCCGCTCGATAGTTGCATAATGCTGCGGCTGGCGAGCTCGTGGGCACAAAGCCCTGTGAGTGCGGCCATAGTTAACTCGTCGTGACGGCGCGTGGGGCGTCCTTGGTGCCACGGGAAGAGGCCCATGCGCACCACTTCAAACACAGTGTAGTCGAAGGCGACTTGCGTCGTGGGGGGGAGCCACGTGCAGATCTTGCTGTGCTCGAGGGCAGTCGTACCGCGCCCCACAACCTCTCCAGTGCTTGGGCTGATGATGCCGGCCAGGACTTTGAGGAGAGTTGATTTGCCGGCACCGTTGGGGCCTATGAGCGCCGTGATTTTGCCGGGATCAAGCATGGCGCTGATCTGATCTAAGCTGCGGTGATTTGCTATGACGCAGCTGACGTCTTTGACACCAAGTGAGCGATTAGCACTCATTCTGATCCTCCTTTACTTGGACGGGCCAGCAATAGGAGGAAAAATGTCGCACCCAGGGCTGAAGTGAGGATGCTAGCTGGGAGTTCAATAGGTGCCCTGAGCCATCTTGCGGCAAGGTCAGCTGCCACTACCAATGTTGCTCCCTGCACAGCCGCAAGTGCCACGAGGCCGCGGTGACTGGCTCCAATTAGACGTCTGGCGATGTGCGGGACGATGAGTCCAACAAATGGTAAGGCGCCAGCAGCAGCCACAGCGCCTGCTACTAATATGCCTATGACCGCAATGGTATGTCGCCGTAGACGCTGAAGGTCGATGGACAGCGACTGAGCCGTGTCTTCTCCGAGGCCTAAGACGTCCAGTGCTGCAGCGACTTTGAGACCAGCGATCAGTCCCATGCTAAGCGTCACGCCAGCGATGATCACGTGCTCGTAGCCTTTGGCTGCCAGGCCCCCAATGAGGAACGATAGGGCCCGACCACTGCGTCCTGGTTCTTCCAGTGTCATCGTGATGAGGTAAGATGTCCCTGCACCTAGAAGTGCGTTAATGGCAAAACCCGAGAGCATGATATGCGTAGTTGAGCTCGTGATGGAATCCTGTGACTGTGAGCGCTTGGCAATGCCCAATGCCATGAGGGTCGTAGCGATGGCACCGGCAAATGCAGCTAAGGGCAAAAGTAACGGATTCTCGTGAGCCCAGCCGAGCATGAAGGCAATAGCTGCCGCGATACTACCGCCAGCCTCGGTGCCTAGTACCGTTGGGCTTGCCAAGTTCTCCCGGAATAAGCCCTGGGCGAGCACGCCTGCTACTGCTAGAGCGCTGCCCACAAGTGCTGCAGTCAGTGCACGCGGGATCCTCAGCTCAGTCAGGATCGTCCAAGCCATGGAGGCAGACTCGGTTGTTGCGGCTCCACCCAGGTGGTTGGTAAATCCGAGGGTAAGATCATCCCAATTTAGTACCGATCCGCCAAAAATCAAACTTGCCACCACAACGACAGCTAAGGTCACAATGCTGATGATCCAAACCGATTGTTTACGGTGTGGCATCATTTGGCCTGAGCCTCGGTGACTGGTGGTTCGTTTTTTAGAGCAGACTTGAGTTTGGCAACGGCTTTGGTGATATGCGGTGAGACTGCTGCGAGCTCAGAGTCTGGAATCACGATGATACGTCCGGCGCTCCACGCGGCAAGCTTACTAATGCCTGGTATGGCTTTGAGTTTGGCTGACTCCTCGTCACGACTGGTGTTGGGTGTACCGCCAACGACGATGAAGCTTGGGTTTAGGTTAAGTAGAGCTTCGACACTTAATTTTTGCCAGCCGTTAACGAGATCGTGAGCTGCATTGGTGGCGCCCGCTGCGGTGGAGATCGCGTCGAATAAAGTATTTCGTCCGCTAATTGTTCCATCATCGTAGATATGCAGTACGCTCGGTTGCGCTCGTGTTTTTTCCCCTTTTTCTGAGGCTAATGCGAGTGAAGATTTCATCTCGGTCACGACTTTAGCTGCAGCCTCTGGCTCGTCAATACGTTCGCCCAATGATTTAATGGTAGACTCAATCGCCTCTATGCTCACGAGATCGGTCATCATAAATTTCGCGATCTGCATACTCTGCAGCCTACTGATAATTTCGGGGCGACTAAAGCTTGCTAGGATAACGAGATCTGGTTTGAACCTCACAACCTGCTCGACGTCACCGTGAAAGCGGCCCTTGATGCCGCTCGCCATTGCGGTGATGTTGCTGTAGCGCTGATCATCAGCAAATCGCGAGACAGCCACCAATCTGGCAAGTGCCGATTGGCACGGTCGCGGCTCGCACGATGCTGCCAAGATGGCGGTGAGCATTTCGTCACTCGCCAGTGTTGCTGACAATATGCGCTGAGGCTTAGCGAGGCAAAAATTGCCGTGAAAAAAAGCCAGAAATACCAATATCCCAGCCAACCATGGGCCGACAGTGGCGGACATCGACAATTGCTGGGGAAGCCCCTGAACTCTCAATTTGTTTTGCGATTTTTGTAGCATCACTAAAATTATATGGTCCTCTCCAGAGTCGGGTCAACTGGTGCACGACGCCGGTGGCGTAGACAAAAAAAAGTTCGGCGAATTCCAGGTTTAAGACGCAAGGCGGCCCTAATTCTAAAGGCTGTCCAAGATTTAGGCGATGCAAGACTTGGTATCGGTCGATGCGTCATAGTCTTTAGCGACTTAGGTTAGCGCATCCAAGTTTAGCGGAACTGCAGCGTTTGGAGGTTAGTCATGTCCGGTCTTAAACAGTCACGCCGCCTCAATGTTCGCGATTGGTCCCTGATAGTCTTGGGTCTGGCTGGCATGGTGGCGTGTGGCGAGGGCCCCATGACCTTTAAGCGTGTGGAACAAGAGACTGCGGATAGTGCGACGCGTGGCGAGGCACTGCAAGCCACTACCCACGACACGGCTAAGGCACCCGGTGGCGCTGAAAAAGATGATAGCGGCGATGCGCGCAAAGGAAACGGTCCGCGGCAGGGTTCCGGTAGTAGGGACATCCCCGACACCGCGGGCCCGGAGGGACCTCGTGATCCTAGTGCGGTACCTGGTCTTGATACCTTGAGCATACAGTGGCGTCTACCGTGTCAGCATACCGCCTTAGACTCAGGGGCCATAGTTGGTGGCGGGCGGCATGCGGTTACTTTGGGTCAGGCATCGAAGCTCGCGGTAACCTTCAGTGGCACCGTCTGTGAACCTGCTCCGACGCCGCGCGAGATTGTGCTGGTGGTTGACGTAACGGGATCCATGGGTCCAGGAACGGGCGATGGATTCAACCACGATCCGATGCGCAATGGTTCTTGCGGACGCATGGAGGCCGTGCGCCACGTTCTCGCCAAATTGCCCGCCGATGGCTCAGCGCGCGTCAGCTTGATTACCTTTAATTCCAGAGTCACTGCCAAGTCGAGCGAGTTCCATACGAATGGGGCAACTCTATTTGCTGATTTGGAATCATCGACGCGTCGCCCGATTGCCAACGTCCTTTGTGCTGCAGACGGTGAGACAGATTACGCTGCTGCTTTGTCTACTGCAGGTAAGATGCTCGATAAGTTTGGACGGACGCATGTGCAACGAGAAATCTACTTTGTCACTGACGGTATCCCTACGGTTCGTGATGGAGTCCGCGAGGCATGGGCACTCAAGGCTGACGGTGTTATGATCGCACCGATTATGCTGATAGGTGATGAATCTATCCTGCGTGACAAGATAGCTAGCCGCGATTCTTCCGGACAGCCCTTTTTCCGCAAGGTTGCTGAAGCGAATGAACTGCCGCGAGCACTGGCGGATCTTGCAGTAAGTAAGCTGGTAAGCGTCCAGTTGAAGTACCGCGCTGTTGGCAAGTCAAACTGGGAGTCTGTTAACCTTGTAAGTAAGCTTCAGGGCTATAGCTTTGGTCTGGCGCCACTGCAGTTTGACATGACCCTTGGGGACGGCTTCGAGATGCGTCTAGAAACCCTGGACAACCGAGGGCGCAAGACGGAAGTGGAAGGTGTGTTGATGGCGAGTCCCAATCCTTAGGATTCGTGATCACCTAAACGAGCCTTAACCTTACGCGTGAGCCATCCCACGACTGGGACGTGCTCATAGACCATTTCACCTAGGTCAAAGTAATCACGGTGGTAGACCACCAAGTCACCGCGGTAACGAAACTGCGACACACCTTTAACCGTAACGGTCTCGCCGTCTTCAAGTTTGGGCGTGTTGAGATACATCGTCCAGGAGGCGAAGCCCTCGTCGCCCTGGCGTACCTGGGTCGCCAATTCAAAACGGATCTTGCTCACACCCTCATACATATGGCGGTAGTAGCTGAGGAGCTTATCCCGACCCTCAAGATGCGTGACTGGATCCTCAAAGACGCAGTCCGACGCGTAGAATTTCTCTACCATCTCTTTCATATTGGCGAGAGATGTTTGGTTGTAAAAATCGGCCACACTGAGCTGCTGAGCCACTGCAGGCGGCATTGCGGTGGTCACGTATAACAGCGCTGTGAGTGCCACAGATCTTCTGTTTATCACTTCTCGTTACTCCTTAGCTGAGCGGCGTGGTAATAGTCGCGGCCAAAACGGTGGTACCTCAGCCACGTAGGCTGCGTATCCAGGCTTACGCCTCACAAGATCGGCTTCAAGCAACGTCACACCTGAGACACGCCGCAGTAGGAATGTCATCAATGCTGGACCGACTAAGGTCCAGTAACCACCGGGGCAGGAAAGGCTGATGATACCGAAGCCCCACCACAGTAGGCTGTCGCCAAAATAATTGGGGTGGCGCGTCAGACCCCAAAGGCCACTGCGGAGCACCTGGCCACGGTTTTGCGGATTAGCCTTAAAGGTCTTGAGCTGGGCATCGCCGATGACCTCAAATCCAAGACCCAAAGCGAATACGGCGAACCCTATGATATCAAATACGGTGGGAAAGGCGTCTCCGCCGCCGCCGGCAATCACCGCTAGAGGGGTCGAGACTATCAGGAGTATCGTTGCTTGGAGGAGGTTGACGCGGAGGAAACTCTTCCAAACAAAACTGGGCCCAATTTTGTTACGCATGGCCGTGTAGCGTGGGTCCTCGCCCTGGCCACTATTACGGCGATGGAGATACCAAGATAGACGTATCCCCCAGAGGGCGACGCAGGCCAAGGTCAGGCCACTTCTAGGGTCGAGCTCTCCTGCTTGCCAGCAGTACCCTGCCATGGCTAACACAAATCCTAGACCCCACACCCGGTCGACGAAGCTGACATCATGGTGGCGGACCCCTAGGTACCAAATCACCACCATCATCAGGCCCACTGCGCCTGCGCCGGGCAATATGAGTGTCCATAGACTCATAGGGCTAAACTCCCGTTTAGTGACCGATCCATCTCAAGTACTATGGTGCGGGAATCGGGTCATGTCCAGATCGAATCGGGTCTGGATCGCTTCATTGGTGGTGGGTATGAGCTTCATCCGTTTTCTTGTGCTCATGAAGATTAAGATGATTAGTCTTCTGTACTTTCGCTTCGACGTCGCCTGGTTTGGTCCTAAGCCGGAGCGTCGTAACTGGAGCGATATTAGGCTTGCTGTGATTTTGAATCATACGAGCCTCCTTGAGCCCATATTTGCGGCAGTTTTACCGGTCGGATTTCTATGGCGTATTGCCAGTCGCGGTATGTTTCCTGCCGCCGATCTGACTATGAATCGTCCTATAGCGGGCAGATTATTTCGCATTCTGGCACCCCAGGTAATCGCGCTCACACGTAAACGCGATGAGAGCTGGCAGCAGTTTCTGGACCAGATTGATCCAAATGCCGTCATGCTCTTTCTCCCTGAGGGCCGAATGAAGCGTCCTAACGGGCTGGACAAGCACGGTAAACCCATGACAGTGCGGGGCGGTATCGTCGACGTTCTGCAGCTTCTCGGTCACGGCAAGATGCTTATCGCGGTCAGCGGTGGGCTCCATCACTTACGCTTCAGAAAGCGCCTGCAGCTTAGGCTGACTACCGTAGACATAGCTGAATACTTAAAGCAGTTCACCAGAGATGGTCAGCTTGATGGTAAGGCCATCATCAGCGATCTCGAGCAGATCCGTGACGAGCACAGTGTGCTGGCCAATAAAGCGCCGTGACGGTCTGGCGCTGGTATCAAAATGATTATTTACCCCTGCCGGTAGTACAGGTTTGAAACCGCCGGCGGGGTAGGCTAGGTTTCGCGGCGATTGAAGATAACGCACCGTAATAAATAGACTAATTGGGCTCCCTGAAGAAATGGCACGCAACTTGCTGTACGGGTTTTATCAACGATGCCTTTTCGGCTCTCCTGTGTGGTTAGGATGAGATATGAGACGCCCGAGTTTGAACAAGTTTGCCGCTACCTTAAAAAATCCCGTTTACCTCCTTAGGGCCCCAATCTCGCGGCTACTTTTTGTACTAGCCCTGACGCAAATGTCTTACGCCTCGGCTGTAAAGAAGATCCACGAACTAGGTGGCTACCTTACTTCCCTAAAAAGCTACTTGAGTGGTCTCGGTGAGCAAGGCGAGCCTTCTAACCTCGATGATCTCAGCAAATTTTTTGCTGAAGGACCGAGTCGATGCCGGTTTCCAAAGTATCGTCTGCCGGCTCCGACGCTCCCACTCCGTTTTGTCTTGGCCCCCTTAAAAGAAGCGGCAGAAGCTTTGACTGCGGCCGCACTTGAATCAGATGATTTACAAACAACCCGATCTGACTCGTTTGTGGCGGTCGTATCAATACACAGAATCATTAAAGCCAAGATTATTAATGTATCTCGTCGCAAACATATAATTCCGGTCAGTGTCACCGCTAATCTTGTGAGTTTAAATGGCAAGAGGCTAGCCACAGCGTGACCTTTGTATTGCCTCTGAACGTACCGATCTAGGCGAGGGCTTTGTCGATGCTCAAACTATTTAGCAAAAGCCAGGAAATCACATTTAAAACGACGATCTTCCCAGACAAAACCAGCCAAGTCTGGCAGGTAGATGACACTCACGGCAATGATCTTTCAAATCTGCGCGTACTTTGGCTGTTTGAGGGTGAGCATGAGCTTGCGCAGCTCTTGCAGCTTGTCTACCTTTTGCGGTCTCTCTACGGATCCCGCATTGAACTGCATGCGCCTTATTTACCCTACGCTCGCCAGGATAAGCCCGTAAGCAACAGCAGTACTTGGGCAGTTCATCTGCTAGATAAATTGATCCGTGAGGCTGGTATTGAAAAGGTGAGAGTCTTTGACCAACACTCGCAGTGCTTTTTTGAATCCGAGTCAGCTGAGTCCTTTCACAAATCGGTCATTAACCATGACCTAATTTGCTTCCCAGATAAGGGTGCGTGGCAACGCTATAATCACCTGCATGTGTCAGCATATGGATCACGTTATGTTTGGTGTGAGAAGGTGAGAGATCAACTGACTGGTGCGATCACTGCTCATACTCTCCATACGATGGGGCATCAAATAAAGGGTGCACGTATTTGCATCGTCGATGACCTATGCGACGGCGGCAGAACCTTTGTCGAGGTGGCTGCCAAACTGCGTGCTGAGCAGGTCGCGGCAGTTGATCTGGTGGTGTCCCATGGCCTGTTTTCATTGGGTAAAGATGTCCTACACAACGCTGGAATAGACACCATCTACACGACAAACTCACTGTTGCACAACCGAGACGGATTCAAAGTCTGGTGAACGGAGATTCTATGAACGCCCAATTGAGTGCCTTGTTACTTTGCGACTTCTACAAAATTAGTCATCGCGAGCAATACCCGGAGGGAACTGAAACTGTCTACTCGACGTGGACACCACGAGAGTCTCGTATCAAATCGATTGACCACGTCGTCAGCTTTGGTCTGCAGGGTTTTATCAAGGAGTATCTCGTTGATTTCTTCAACGAGCATTTTTTTCGCCTCCCTATGGCAGATGTGGTTAGGGACTACGCTCGGGTTATTAAATACACCCTTGGGCATGAGAGGCCGTACACGCAGCATATCGAGGACCTACATGATCTAGGCTATTTGCCGCTTGAAATTAAGTCGGTTGCTGAGGGGACCTTGGTTCCGATTCGAGTGCCCATGCTGACGATCAGAAACACGGATCCACGATTTTTTTGGCTGACAAACTACATTGAGACCTTGGCATCTTGCGAGCTGTGGCAGGCGTGCACTAGCGCTACGCTAGCCTTTCAATACCGTAAGATTCTAACCAAGTACGCTGAGGAAACTGGCGGCAATCTGGACCTAGTGAGTTTTCAGGGTCATGATTTTTCTATGCGGGGTATGAGTAGTCTGCACAGCTCGATGCTAAGTGGCGTCGGTCATTTACTTTCGTTTGTTGGTACTGACACGATTCCGGCAATTTACCGCGCCGAAAAATACTACAACGCCAACATTGAAACTGACCTAGTTGGCACCTCCATTCCGGCGACGGAGCATAGCGTGATGTGTGCCAACGGTCGCAGCGAAGAGGAGGTCTTCAGGAGGCTTTTAACCAAAGTATATCCAACCGGCTTTGTATCGATAGTATCCGATACATGGGATTTCTGGAACATTGTGAGTGTCGTGTTGCCGAAGATCAAAGATTTGGTGATGGCTCGCAACGGCAAAATGGTGATCAGGCCCGACAGTGGGGACCCGGTTAAAATCATTTGTGGCGACCCTGAAGCAGCTGATGAGCACGCCTGCAAGGGTCTGGTCGAGTGCCTGTGGGATATATTCGGCGGCACTTACAACACCAAAGGTTACCGTGAACTCGATCCGCATGTAGGCGCCATATATGGCGATTCTATTAATTTGGAGCGATGCGAACGTATCAGCCAACTACTCAAAGATAAGGGATTCGCCTCGACCAATATGGTTTATGGCATTGGCTCGCTGACCTATCAGCTCAACACCAGGGATACGTTTGGGTTTGCGCTTAAGTCCACTGCTTGTGTTGTTGATGGTACTGAGTATCAACTCTTTAAGGCACCAAAGACCGATAACGGTGTCAAGACGTCGCAAAGAGGTTGTGTCGCCGTGATCGACGACGGTCAAAGGCTAGTCTGCAAAGAAGGCCTAAACTTAGACGATCAAGTGACTGGTGACCTGCTTAGGCCTGTCTTTAGGGACGGTACCCTGCTCGTCGACGAGCATCTGAATACTATTAGGCGGCGACTGATGGACCGGCTTACGTGAACCTGACGAGCACAGTGTGATCACTGATAAAACGCCATGACGGTGAGGGTGCGGCCGCCGATTGGAGTTGCAGGTGATCCGCTGGTCCAACCTGGAGAGCTGTACCACATTACACCACAAGAGGCACACCACCAGTATATGTCGGCGGTATGTGCACCTGCGCTTAGATTGGCAACGGCAGAACCAGATAATTGGATGTTACAATCACCGCTGCAATATGGATGAAAGTGAGAGCCGGATCCCTGATAGTAAACACCGTCGATATTGATGATGGTACTTACATAGTCTGCACCAGGATTACTGCCCGGGGATGCGTTCATTGAATAGTGAGCGTATATTGTGGCAGGGCGATCGAGTGTAAAAGATACCGTTGAATCAGGCACTTTGGTGACCGCCGCAGTTTGAATTGTGATGTTAGTGGTCGGCGCAGATTGCCACATCCCAGCCAATACCCCACCACCCTTAATCGTGCCGTTAACGTCGAGCTTGGCAGCCGGTGTCGATGAACCAATGCCGACATTGCCGGTGGTTGTTAAAGTTCCTGTGATAGCAATGTTGTCGTTGATGCCGACCGATCCACCGCTGGTGGCGGCGCTAAAGTCCTTGACCCAAGATGCGTAGACTTTAGTGCCAGCCTTGATCAGAGTGACTAGAGTATCGCTTCCTGGAGTCACAACCACGGGGCACGCGGGATTGCAGTAGAAGGTAAGGCCAGTGCTTGCGAAAGTGTAGTTACCGCCGGTAGCGTTGGTGAGTGCTAGCGTGTAGTTGGCGCCGTCCACCATGGAATTGGCGACAAAAGTGATGGCACCGGCGGCAGCATTCGTCGATTGGATGTTGCCGCCTTTCCAGTCGATCGTGGTGGTAGTGCCCGCTACATAGGTACCAATGATCGGTCCGCCGCTTACTGTAAGGGATCCCGTCATCGTATCACCGGTTTTATTCACTTTGGTCGTGTCGATTGTGGATGCGATAGTCACAACTCCGGCAGAGTTGGTGACGTTTATCCCGGTACCTGCCGTGATCGTGCCGAGCGCATAGCCGCTTCCGTTGCCTATGAGTATTTGACCGTTCGTGGGTGTCGTCGATACACCGGTACCACCGTTAGCGACGCCAATGACGCCTGAGCCGATAGAGCTTGCTGGCAAAGACGGAATATCAGCAGCCGTTAGTGGTAGCCCTGCGGTGATACGGCCTTTGGTGTCAGTCACAACTTTGGCATAAGTCCCGGCTGTGACACCTGTCGCAGCAAGAGTAGGGTTTGGAAAGTTTCCAACCAAATCACCTCCGGCGCTGCCAGTGGGAGCGGCACCAGATACCCAAGACATGACGCCACTGCCGTTGGTGGAAAGCAATTGACCGTTGGTGCCATCGGTAGATGGCAGTGTCCAAGTGGTCGATGCACCGAGGGTGTCAGGCGATTTTAGAGCGACGAAGTTAGCACTACCGCGGTCATTCAAGACGAGTTTATTAGCTGTGGTACTGTTACCCACCACCGTGATGTTGCCTTTAACCGTTGCAGCAGAGGTTGTGACCGTACCAGTGGTATCAATAGACGCTGTACCAGTGATTAGTGAGGCCCCGCTAATTGTACCTGCATTAATAACGGGACTTGTCAGCGTCTTGTTGGTTAGCGTCTCTCCGGCAGTCTCAGTAACGACTACACCCGATGTCGGGAATGTGGCCGTGGAACTCACCCCCGTACCACCGTTAGTCGTCGCGAGTAATCCTGTGACGGCAGCGGATTGCGCTAAGTTGAGAGCAGCAAAACTGGGTACACCGCCACCTGCAGGCACGGAGAGGATTTGGTAAGCATTACCAGCCGCGGTGCTGATGAGATTGCCGGTGCCGTTCCCGAGCATCACCCCGTTACTGGTAAACGTTGTGGCACCTGTGCCGCCTTTATCGACACCAAAAACACCGGAGCCGATAATGCTGGCTGGTAGTGTGGGCACGTCGGCCACGGCCAATGGTAGCCCCGCGGTGATGCGGCCTTTGGTGTCGGTCACTACTTTGGCATAAGTCCCAGCTGTGACACCTGTCGCAGCAAGAGTGGGGTTAGGAAAGTTTCCAACCAAATCGCCACCCGCAGCACCAGTAGGTGCTAAACCCGATGTCCACCCGAGGCCTCCGCTACCGTTAGTCATGAGCACTTGTCCTGATGTGCCGTCGGTGGACGGAAGTGTCCACACTGTGGACGCGGACAAGGTGTCGGCTGCTTTAAGGGCGACAAAGTTTGTGGTGCCTTTATCGTTTAATAAAATCTTGTTTGCTAAAGTACCGTCGCCCTGAACAGTCAGATTACCGCGGACTGTGTTAGCACTTGAGGTGACTGTGCCAGCGGTATCAATGGACGTTGCGCCTGTGATGAGCGAATTGCCGCTGATCGTCCCCGCGTTAACAACGGGACTAGTCAGCGTCTTATTAGTAAGCGTTTCAGCTGCGGTCTGAGTCACGATCACGCCGGATGTGGGGAATGTGGCCGTGGAATTAACTCCCGTACCACCGTTAGTCGTCGCCAGTAGTCCTGTGACGGCCGCGGATTGCGCTAAGTTGAGAGCAGCAAAACTGGGTATACCGCCACCTGCAGGTACGGAGAGGATTTGGTAGGCGTTGCCGGCAGCAGTGCTAATGAGATTGCCGTTGCCATTGCCGAGCATCACCCCGTTACTGGTAAACGTTGTGGCACCTGTGCCGCCTTTATCGACACCAAAAACACCAGAGCCGATGATACTAGCTGGTAGTGTGGGCACGTCGGCCACGGCCAATGGTAGCCCCGCGGTGATACGACCTTTGGTGTCGGTCACAACTTTGGCATAAGTCCCAGCTGTGACACCTGTCGCAGCAAGAGTGGGGTTAGGAAAGTTTCCAACCAAATCGCCACCCGCAGCACCGGTCGGCGCTAGGCCGGACGTCCAGCCGAGTGCACCACTACCATCGGTAGATAGCACTTGGCCGGCACTACCATCAGCGGGTGGTAAGGTCCAGACGACTGAGCTGCTCAAAGTGTCGGCAGATTTCAGGGCGACGAAATTTGCGGTTCCTTTATCGCCTAAAACTAACCGACTTGCGTTTGTGCCGTTGCCGTTTAGCGTGAGGTTGCCCCCAAGCGTGGCAGACGCAGCACCGATGCTTCCGGTAGTGGTGATGTTTGTGGCACCAGTGATAAGCGAATGTCCAGCAACCGTGCCCGATGTGATGATCGCTGCTGTGAGACTTGCTGCCGTTAGGCTCTTGTTGGTGAGTGTCTGACTGGCATCCTCGGTTACGATCACGCCAGAGGTTGGGAACGTGGCTGTCGAGTTCACCCCGGTACCGCCGTTGGCCCTACCTAATAAACCAGTCCCAATCTTTGCAGCATCGAGCGTTGGGATATCAGCAGCAGTTAGTGTCGCGCCCGCAGTTATTTGGCCGTACCGATTGGTTGTAACTTTCGTATAGGTTCCAGAAGTCCCAATTTCAGCGAGAGAGATGGTCGAGGTCCCCCCGGCGTTAGTGACGACGACGCCTTCACCTGCACCGAATCCAGCAACACCCGGAGACGCGGCAACCCACTTCGCTCCGTCGAATGTCAGCACTTGCCCCAAACTTGCGGGTGCACCACTAGCTGCATCAGCACTCAGAGTAGCCAGCGAGGGACTGGCCCAACTGAACTGACCGTTTGCACCGCGCGTAAGGAACTGGTTGGGCCCAGCGTTGCTCTTTAGAGCGAGTCCTAACTGTCCGTTAGCGTCAAATGATAGCGAATTGTCTGTAGGCACGCGCAGGGCAAAAGGCACCAAGTGAAATTCTTGCCGCGGATAGGTCTTACCAGCTGCGCTCACTTCAACGAATACTGGCTCACTGCCGTTACCGAAGACAGCAGTAATCTCTGCTGGGCTGAGCTCTAACGCTACTGTAAACACACCCTGATTTAGCTTAACAGCACTCAAAATCAGATTGGGGCCTAGTCGGGTTCCGTTAGTTCCTGCGGACCAGAAGCTCACGCTCAAGTCCACCGGGCCAACGAGCGGTGCGCCGCTCTCATTGGTCAGCCGCCCAGAGTAACTCAGAGGTAAAACCTCGGCGGCACGAGCCATGGGAGCAAGGCTGGCCAGGAGGCAAAAGACCAGTGCGTGCAGCAGGTTGCGCCGCATCGACTGGAATTTTCCTGTGGTACCAGCAAGTTGCATGGCCCCTCCTCACCTGCGGCTCCAGTGTTACGCCCACTGGCTCCTACCTACGCATTCGGAGGTCCCGGTTAAAACTTAAGCACTACGGGAAATCATTTTTTTTCCTTCGTAATTACCGATCCTTGTACACGACATTAGGGGTAGAAATTTCGTACCGATTTTGACCTTAGAGGCCATATTTCGTGCGCAAATAGGCCTCGACCCTTTGTCGTTCGACCTCGGTCAGGGCGCGGTCGTAGACAATGACCTCGGCAATATCGCCGTTGAAGTAGCCGTTACTAACCGGAGTACCGTTGATGATGTGGCGTGCACTGAGGTTGAAGGTGCCGTTCGTTATGGTCGGCGGTGAGTAGGTAGTTGTCGACTGCAGGAGCTGACCGTTGCGATAGAGTGCATAATCTGAGGTGGTCGACCTGATGGTGACAATGTGCGGACCGATGCTGGTCTCGTCGGTGGGGGACACCATTGACGGTGTGCGCGTAAATCCATCCGACCCGTTCATCCAGCGCTTCACCGTGTACTCGTTGTAAACAATTGCATCGAAGGTATAACCATCGGCTGATTGCACAGTGACCGCTGCTCCACCATAGGCTGCTCCACTGGGGGTCAGTGTGCCGAGTTTAGCAACTACAAACATGGTCTTGCTAGTGATTGATCCAGTGAACGCGACCTGCATGTAGTTGGTTGAGCCATTAAATCTGACTGCTGGCCTTCCGTTAATCTGTCCCATTTTAAACGTCGGTCGATTGGCCGCAGTGCTTTGGCTTAAGTCAAAGCCGTTACCGCTTTGATCTTTCCAAGTCCAAATAGCCGTCCCGTCGGCCGTGCCAGTGAGGGTCTCGGCCTTCAGCCAAAGCCTTAAACTACTGATCGACTGCGGACCTGTAGGTGAGTGGACGCAGCGAAACCCAATACCATCCCAGGTGCGGCTTGCGAGTGAATCTAAGGCGGTTGCGAAGGGGCCAGCCATTACTCCAGTGTCGAAGCGTCCTCCGCGGCACATATAGCCACCGGTGCCGTTGGTACCTGCGTAGTATTGTCCCGCGTTTTTGTTTGAATTCCAGGTGTTGGTCCACCAACTTTGGTACGGGCTGACGGGTAAAAGGTTGTTGATGGGGGTACTGATAGTCCCAGCAAATGCTGTCAGCTCCTGTACTGTCGTGCCAGCCCCTGGTTTGTCACTGGTGTTGACGTAATCTACCCACTGCCAGAGGTTTCCACCAACGTCCCAAATGACATTGCCGCTGGCCAAATTTTGCGTGCGCCTCAAACTGAACGTGCCCGTATTTTGCCCCACGCAGTTGCTATCGACGTAGGCGTTGGTGTCGTTTGCAGATGCTGCGCAGGCCGCAGTGGTGACACTGCCGCTATTACCTCGGGAGAGCGTACCATTACCAACTACTCCACCGCTCCAGTTGCTCGGGGTGCGTGCAATATTGGTGGCGATGGTCATCCATTCTGGATTGGTGATCAGGTGGTATTCTGTCCCAAGCGCTGCGCATGCGGCTTTAGCTGCAGTAAAGCTGACGTTAACCCAAGGCGCCTGGCCAGCTTGAGCTGTCGCGATACCGCTGACGTTGGAGGCTGGGTATTTTTGGACACAGAATTCACTGGTGCCAAAGTCCGGGTCACCGGGAACCTTGACCCAGTTGCCGCCAGCCAGCCCCGTGCACTCGCCTGGAGTCCATGCGCAACGGATGCCGTAGTGCGTTCCCGCTAGGGTAGGGGTGTTATCCATCGCTGCAGTAAAAAGACCGCTTGTCAAGCTACCGCTTGGGAAGGCAGCGCCGCGATACATAGCACCACCGCTGCCATTCGGAGCGGGAAAAAACTGTCCCACCCGCTGCGTCGAATTCCAGTTATCGTTCCACCAGCTCTGCGTACTCGACACTGGAACTAATTGAGTCCGCGGCAAAGTTGCAGTCCCGGTAGCTAGCGCTGGGTCCGTAAACTCGTACCATGAATTGGTGGCTCCGGGTTTATCGCTCAGGTTTGTATAGTTGATGTTATGCATGATGTTGCCAACGAAATCCCAAATCACCCGCCCAGTTGAAAGAAACTGCGTCCGCCGATTGGCAAAGGTGCCTGCGTTGCTTGCCGTGCAGCTACTGTTCACATAGGCGTTGGCGTCGTTAGCATCGGCAGCGCAGCCAGCGGATGTGACACCGCCGATATTGCCCTGCACCAGAGTGCCGCTACCAATGGCCCCACCGCTCCAATTACTCGGCGTACGGGCGATGCTGGCTGCGATGGTCATGAACTCAGGATTAGTCAGGAGGTGATAACCGTTGCCGAGACTACTGCAGGTGCTAGCCGCCGTAGTTTGACTGATGTTTACCCAAGGTACCGTACCCGGTTGCGCCGTGGGGGCACCGCCGACATTTGAGGCTGCATACTTTTGAATACAAAAATCAGTCGTTCCGTATATGTTGTCACCAGGTACATCGACCCAGGTGCCACCGACAAGTCCCGAGCAGGATATTTTAGGGCTACGGTTCCAATTAAATGGCTTAAGCATGGCGCCTGGACCTGTCTGCCCCAAAGCATGACCCGCACCAAGCACGGTGGCAAAGCTACACGTAGTCAGCAAAGTCGTGCTGAGTGTGTTTCGTGTCCTAATGGTTAGTCGTCCCTTCCTCATAACCAAATCACCAACCTGAGTGATGCTACGACTGTTGCTAAAGTTAACCCTACAAAGGCCATCGGCAAATCAGCTGAAAACTAAATGGATGATGAATATTGCTTGTAAAATTGGGGTGTTAGGTGTGGTGAAAACAGGCGGTTCCCAGGCCGTTGTCTGCGATTTCCCTCATCTGCAAAAAAGTTTAAGTCCTTGAGGGCTGGCTCTCCAGGACCCTAGAGCGCAGGTAGCCACAGACCTGCATGATTTTGAGTTTGAAGTAATCCATGTTGCGGTAGCCAAAGGCCCGGC
>Ga0194132_10002245_pt1 | contig 36900 bp, 40 predicted proteins | sample TA2KigOf80mmetaG_FD_148612 | JGI IMG/M metagenome (GOLD analysis project Ga0194132, IMG submission 148612) | Freshwater microbial communities from Lake Tanganyika, Tanzania - TA2015054 Kigoma Offshore 80m | ecosystem: Environmental > Aquatic > Freshwater > Lake | place: Tanzania: Lake...
CAGCACAGCGTGAAACTTATTCGCTGGCTGCGCGCCCATTTTTTCTCTCCAGCTTCCTGTAGCCAAGCCTTGGCCTCCCTGCGCCTACTTTATGCCAAATCTTGAACCGGAATCTTGGACACCATTCTTGATGGGGATTGGGGTCACATCTCACAATTAGATTCTGCATAGAACCGATAGGTTTTTCAGCAGGAGTCTTTCGGCTCCGTGGAGCCCCGCGGGCGCCCGTCGCGGCAGCAGGCATGGACCATCCCCACGCGGGTGGGGAGAACGTTGGGACGGGGACAGGAGCGTCAGCGATTCTCGGACCATCCCCACGCGGGTGGGGAGAACCGACCTATCGACAAAAAGGACTCTGGAAAGGACGGACCATCCCCACGCGGGTGGGGAGAACTCTGGATTGCCAACAACTTACGGCGGTCTTTCTCCTTTAAGCCGGCTGTTCTTAGAACGGTACATTCGACTCCTCCACCCATTCTTCGGCCACCAACCACAGACCGGAGATTTCCGTGTCCCGCCGGTGCGTATCTCCATAGGTCTCGATCTTGAAGCCCTGGCAATTGTTGTCGCTGGAAATGATCAGCATGCCCAGCCCTGCGGCGTTGCGTTTGATGTAGTCCAGCGTCTTGTCGCGGGTGCGCCGGTTCAGCGTGCCGACGAACACATTGGGCCTTGGCTCAACGAACCATCGCTTGAGCATTCCCCGGACGGCCTCCGGCGTGTGGTTGGCAACGATCACAGTCATTCAGTTCAGTATTCAGTGTTCCAATGTTCAACGTTCTGTGTTCGGAGTTGAGGGAGGTTCCGGACTTGCCGCCGGGGCTAACAGCGCTTCCAGGTCTTTGGGGATTCGCTGGAGCAGCCGCTCTTCCTCGACGCGCTGCTTGAGCAGTTTCCGCGTGAGCTCGCCGTCGTCCTTCGAGTCCTGCCGGATGGCCAGGAACGCGGCGGGGATGCTGGTCAAATGTTTGTAGAGATCGGCCACGTCGTAAACGAACGGCAGCGTGCCCGCGTCGTGAATGAATCCGAGCGAGGGCACATAACCGAGCGAACACACCACAGCGGCGCACAAGGCATAAAGGCTCGCGTTGGCGGCGGACAGCGCGCGGTTGACAGGGTCCGCCATCTCCCAGTTGTCCTTGTTGTAGTTGCGGCCTTTCCACGTGACACCGTGCTGCAGGCCGAGTTTCGCGTAGAGCGTCCGCACGCGCAGACCTTCCATCCCGCGCAATTCCTTGACCGTGCGGCTTTCGACATCCACGTCCGGGAAACGCATCTTGAACATGCGCCGGGCGATCTCCGCGCGGCGTTTCTTGTCCGCCCAGGCGGCGGCGTGGTAACGGGGCATATCGTTGTCGTGGTTCGGAGCGAGGCCGAAGGCGTAGAAGCGCATCCCTTCCTCGCCCATCCAGCAAACGGGCGTATTCGAATCCGCGCACGCTTTCATGGCTGCGTGGGTGACGGTAGTGCCAGGGCCGAGGACGATGGCGGAAAGGGTCGCCACGGGGAGCCGGCAGAGCAAGCCGTCGGCGCCGATCCATTTGACGCTCGAATCATCGACTTCGAGCCGGCCGTGTTCGAGGTAAATGGGCGTCCACCGGTCGCGGGCCATGGCGAGGGTTTCCAAGGGGGGGCGTTCAAAGATGGGCATGAGTGTGAGTGTTGGAGCGTCAAAGCGTTGGAGCGTTACATCGGAACGCGATACAGCTTACGAATCCTTCGCGGCGCGTGGCGCTGGCCGATAGGTGCGCCGAAGGCGACGGGTGTGTCGTTCAAGACTTCATCGTCGGCTTCGTCGGCGCTGGCGTCCTCGATCTGATCGAATTGTGTGATGGCAGCCGTTTCCGGATAGCCAGCGCGATGCAGAAGCGCGCGCCACGCGGTTTCCTGATCCGGGGCGGTTGCGACCAGGATTGGGCTGGCCGGCAGACAGCACTTGCGTCCCAGCCAAAGGCCCCACTTCGGATTCCGCAGGGCAGCAGCGACTTGCTCAACCAGCGCACTATCTCCTTGCAACAGTACTCCGAAGCAGGCGTCGAGCAGGTAGTGGCGATAGCTGATGACTGGATTCTTGAGGGTCTTGTTGTCCGCGGAGCGCGGCATGGATTGCCAATCGTCACCCGCGTCGTAACCGCCCCCAATGGTGTGGAAATCCTCCAAACGAAGGATGGGCAGTGGCCGGCCTCGACGCTGCCTGGGCATCACGACAACGAGACAATGCATGGACGCGAGCGGGGCAATGTTCTCGGATTCCTCTGTGCGGAATTTGTCCACGCCCATCGCCGCTGCGAGCAAACCGACCACGCCGCTTTTGGTGGGAAAGAGCGCGGTCGTACGCCGCGTGAAGCGCGAGGCGAAGCCCCACGATTGCATCGGGCCGTCCAGCAGAAGCGCCAGGCAAGAGTTATTGGACATGGCGGGTCAGGCGTTGGACGAATTCGTTGAGCGATGTATCGGGAAGGATTACTTCCTCGTCGCAGGCTATGTCCCAGATCTTTTTGAGTTGCTCGTGGTGGGCGTTGAGCCTCTTTGTCGATTCGTCGAGCAGTCCGTTCTTGGACCAAACGGGCTGTTCAAAAGCGTTCACGAGCTGCAATGGCTGGCCGGCTTTCTTGAAAATCCCCAGCACGAACGAGGGCAGGGTGTGCGCGTTCATGGAGTTTTTCCGGGCGCCTGGCGTGGCCAGGAGTGTCGCGCGGATGAAGGCGTCCACGACTTTGCGGCGCTCATCGGCCGTCAGTTTGTCCAGGTGGTCTGGATCGGAAAGCAGGTCGAGGTTGACGGCGGCATAGCGATAATAGACTGCGGATGTGAACTCCAAGGTGCCGATCATTCCTGCTCCGGCGTCTTCGCTTTTGGGCTTGAGGTCATCCACGGCCGAGTAGAAGTCGAGGTCGTTTTCGGCGCGGTGTGTGGAGAGCGCATGGCTGAACATCGCCGCTCCTTCAAGTGTCAGGGACGGCAGGCTGGCCGCCATTCGACCGAACAGGGCGATGTCCGCGCCGTCGAGCAACCCGGCAGCCTTGCAGAATTGGTCGAGTTTCTTTTCGTACTCTTTGGACTCGGGATTGGCCTTCAGCAACTCGGCCACTTGCTTGGCGATGGATTCGATTTCAGACGGTGCCAGAAAGGTGAGCGTGCCGACTTGCGGCTCCGCCGCGTGCTTACCCGAACGCGCGTCGAGTTTGGCCAGTTTGTCAGCGATGTTGGCGGCGTGCTCGGCGGCCGCCTTCTCGGCTACGCCATTCTTCTTGAGGCCGTCGGTGAAGGGGCCGACAATCAGCTTGGTGCGCTGACCATTGAAGCGAGCACCAGGCAGGTTGACCTGCGCGTATTCGCGGATCGCGCGTTTGAGGCATTGGCTGCTGAGGCGGGCGCGGGGCACGCCGCCGAACGTGGCGGTCTTGGGCGCGCCCACGTCGTCACGGTTGAGGCAGGAGACCGGGAAGGATTGCAGGATGTGGAGTTCGATCAGTCGCATGGTCGGTGGAGGGTTAATGGTTGAGGGTTGAGAGTTGAATGGCTTTCCGTGGGGCAGTAGATTCCGCGCATGAGCACGGTGAAAGAAATCGAAGAAGCGATTGAACAGCTTTCCACGAAAGAAAAGTGGGACCTGCACAACTGGCTCGCGGAGCAAATGGCTGATGAGTGGGACCGCCAGATCGAGGCCGATGCGAAGGCTGGGAAGCTGGACAAACTTTGGGCCAAAGCCAAGGCTGACATCGCGGCGGGGCGGGTGAAGCCACTGGATGAATTCCTCGACCACAAGTGATTTCTGGAGCAGCTATGCCGCGCTTCCGCCTGAAATAATGGCCAAAGCCAGGAAGGCGTTTCGACTTTGGAAAAAGTCGCCTTATCATCCCAGCCTCCATTTCAAGAAGGTGGGTGATTATTGGTCCGCCCGCGTTGATCGCAAGTGGCGCGTGCTTGGCAGAATGCATAACGACATCCTCTATTGGTTCTGGATTGGTCCTCACGACGAGTACGAGCGCTTAATCGCTGAGTGATATCGGCGCCAGCACAAGCATTCCAAAACCGAACGCCTTGGCGGAACCAATTCCGCGCACAAAAGCCTCCCGGAATTTCGTGGCGTCGGTGACTTGCAGGACGCCCTGGAACTCGACTGCGTGATGGACACCGCGCGCGCCGGGCTTGAAGAAATATTCGCGTCCGCGGGGAATAGTGCGGACCTTGTCGAGGTCCACCGCGAAACCACCGGCTTCGGCTTTTCGATTGAGCCACGCCAGCAGGTCTTCGCGACGGGTAAGTGACACGCGCCGCGAATTCCGGTTGCGATCAATGCGGCCGTCCGGCCGTACGACCTTCGATTTGTCAGGATCGATGATCTTCTTCGTCGGGTTCGCCAGGAGACTGAAACGGTATCGCGGATGGCCGAAGAAGGCCTCCGGGATGGGCTTGGTCTGAAAGCAATCTGTGGGGCACCAGCCGGGCTTGCTCGCGGGCGTCGCCGACACGATGAGCAGCCGGTGCGCGTCGTCAATCTGGTCCACGCGCGTCAGGAAATCGCGCGGCGCACCCCCGCGTCCGCCAAAGGCCTGCCATACGCGCTGATGCCAATCGTAAGTGTCGCGGATGCGGAGCTGGCGCGTCGCCAGCTCGTACGGCACGAGGATTTGCGTGAGGTAAGTCATGTGGGTTCCTCCTCTCTGGATTCGGGTTCTTCGATGCGACGCGCGGGCCAGAACTCGGAGGCCCAGCGGACGCGGATATCGTCGGCGTTCCAATCCCAGCGCCACAGATCCTCGAAAAGCCGCTGGTAGTTCACGCCAGCTCCCTTCGACGAGGCGAGCCGAATCCATGCGCGAAGCAACTCGGCCAGTTGCTCGGAGGAACCCGCTGCGAGCAGACGCCGGAAACGGCGTTCGTAGCTCTCCGGCAGTTTTCCATCGCTGCTGTCCTTCATGGCAATCTGGCGGCACGTGGCGCCGAAGTTGGCGGAATCGTTTTCCTCCGGGTGCGTGGCGTAGAGCGCGGCGACGGCCGCATAGACGGGCCGTTCAATATCGCCGCCGAGGTCCGCAATAACAGGCCAGGCATCGATGCGGAGGCCGGGGCTAATGGCGCGGCGGAGCGCGGCCACCTTGCCGCGGTTGTCTTTGATGCGGCGCAAGCCGGTGACGAACTGTGCTGCGCGGGATTGGGGAGTGGGAGTGGTCATGGTTTGCGGGTGCGTTTGGCTTTTGGCCCCTCGCCGCCCTTCTTCGGCGAAGCGGTTCGGAGAAACAGTTGTTGTCGGCCTTTGGCGAAGGCTTCGATCTGCCGAGGGGTTTGGCGCGGGCATGCAAATTCATAAGCCTCTTCCGCGGCGGCGCGAACGGCTTTGCCCCACGGCGTGGCGGCGAAGTCGGCGGCGAGCGCGGGCGTTTCGGTGAGGGCGAGCAACGTCGGGACGTGCTGTTCGATAGCGGTCCAGAAGTGTCGGCGCGCTTTGTCGTAAGGTGGGGGTTCAAGTTTGAGAGCGCTGGCGTATGCCTTGACGCTGCTTCCGACAGCTCGTTCCCAGTTTTCTGCGAACGCTACGCCTGCTTCATAGACCTGCCGCCCCGTATCCTGGAACATCCCGGCGGGCAGGTTGTAGGTGGCTTCAACCACGTCTTCAATTTTGGCTTTGTCCGTGACCAGAGCTCCAAGCCATAGTGCGGCACCTTTACTTTCCGGAAGATTGCTCAACGTCGGAGGGCCGGAGGCAGCATCTTTGCTCGCACGACGACGCACAGTGATTGCGGGAAGCTGTCGCCAGAGACTTCGCTCAAGCGAAGCGGAAAGGACGCCCAAACCATCTTTTCGCTCCACGAGCGTGGCCGAAGCCTCCCTGAACTCAGGGTAAATCGGATAATCCAAGCCATTGCCGAGGATGATCTCTTTGCCCTCTTCCGAAAGGCGGATGGCGCGCGCAAGGGGTACGAGCCGGCCGAGGTAAGTCATCGTTGCGGTGTGGATTTCGGCTTTGGCGGCAAGAGATGGAACAAGGAGTTCCCAAACGGGTTTCCCCCAGCCGTCCCGGCCAAAGGAATAGGAAGCCTGCTCGCGGTCGAGCAAGTTCAAGTGGATTGTTTGGAGCAGCATTGCCCCAGTCAGATAGCAGTGCAACATGCTGGCGGCCGCTGCGGGAGCATGGCGCCCTGTGCATTTAGGGATCTCACGCCCACTCCATTTCACAGCGCCGATAATCCCTGCTGGCGAAAGGCACTGGAACGTCAGCAGCGCCAGAGCCAGTTGCGCCGGCGTGCGCGAGCGCTCGCTGCCGCCGGCGTTGTCGAAGATGGTAGCGTTGTTTCCAGTGGCGAGCGTCAAATCGAGCTTGGTTGCCGCGTTGCCTTCGCCGTCCTCCTTCCCTGGTTTCAGATTCGGCACTTGGAGAAATCGCGCCCCCTCGCCAAACAACTCGAATGACGCCTTCCACTGGCGCAGGTATTCGCGAACGCTTTCGGGAATCCGGTCGCAGCATTCTTCCCACTCGCTGCGGTCTGCCGGCCCATTGAGCGCCGCTTGCGTTACGCAGATCAACAACCGAAGCAGGGCGATGCGTTCATGAGGCTTCGCGACCAGGTCCGTGATGTCTGCAGCACGCGCAAAGAATTCGTCGAGGCCCACCGTAGCCTGACCTCCACCGCGCAGCGTGATGGTGAATCCAGGGGTCAGTAATCAAATTCATCGTCTTCGTCCGGAGTTCGCTGTTTTGGCCTTGCTGAATCTGAGTAGAGACCAAGTTTGTCGTCGTAGGCAAGCGGCGATTCCTCGGCCGCGTCGGGGAATTGACAACGGCCATCTGGCCCGATGATGCCCCACGCCGTTCGCCCGCCCGCGTGCAGCGATAACCAGGGCGGCGCCGCCTGGCTGGGCACTTCATAAGCCGGGGCGCGGACGAGATTGCGATGGAGCAACCGCGCGACGGCGTGCCGCCATTCGTAGCCGGAGGCGTCCTGTACCGGGCGGTCCTCCAAACCAGTCAAACGCCAAAGGCCGGCTGCCAGCGGCTCGCAAGCGCGCAACAGCACGACCTGGCGGGTCGGCGCACCCGCGCGACGCGTGAGCACTTCTTCACGGTCGGCTTGACTGGGGCGGCCAAGGACCAGCATCGCCGCCTTGGCTTCGTTCTCGAGTTGCAGCTTCTCGGCCAGAAGTTCCTCGTGGAGTTCGCGCCAGGCGGCGGGTTCGCTGGCTTCACCTGGCACCGCGTAGGTGGCTTCGAGAATTTCCCGGATTCCTAACGGGAGATTGATCATGGCGCGTCCGTGGAAGACCTCCGCAGTTCGCAGCAACACGTACGGCGCATAGACGCGAGCGGACTTGCCCAGAGCGGATTTCAGTTCACGGGCTGAAGCGTCGGGTGCAAGGTCGGGCACGTTGATCCAAAATTCCGGCTGCTCCGCAGGCCGGTTGGGGCGAGGATGTCGCCACAGCCGACCCATGCGTTGGAGCAGCATGTCGGTCGGCGCGAGGTCGGACACGATGAAATCCAAATCGATGTCCACGCTTTGTTCGACCACCTGTGTGGCCACCAGGACTGAACCGAGGCCGTCGTTGGAGCGCTCCTTGCCCAACCGTTCCAGCCATTCTTCTTCCAGTTCCTCCCGCCGGAAGAACGGGAAGCGGCTATGGAGCAGGCCGAGACGAACTGTGCCCGCTCGCGCGGCGGTCGCTACGGCGCGATACGCTGCTTGCGCTTCGACCACCGTGTTGCGCAGCCACAGTACATGCTGGCCTGCTTCTGCGCGGCGCAAGCATTCCTCGACGATTTGGGCTTCCGACAACACGCCGACGCGCAATTGAATCCGTTTGTCTTCTTGCCATGAGAGCGGAATCGAACGGAGCGGCTGGCCAGCTTGCGCCTCCGTAATCAATGGATAAGCGCCGAGCGTTTCAGGTGGCGCCGCCTCCGTTTCTTCCTGGCGGCTTCCAGCGGCGGAGAGCAGTTCCCGGCGTCGCGCTTCCGTAAGTGTTGCAGATAAGACAATGACCGAGCATCGCAGCGCCAAGAGTTCACGGATGAGTTGGGTGACCAAAGCGCCCGTGTAAACGTCGTATGAATGCACTTCGTCGAGAATGACCACCTTTCCGGCCAGACCGAAGCGGCGGACAAAGAAGTGCTTCACTGCCACGACGCCTTGAAGCGCTTGATCGATCGTTCCAACACCGTAACGAGCCAGCAACGCGTGGCGTGCCGATGCGAACCAAGAGCGCGTGTCGGCGGCGTTGACGGCGCTGTCCGCGTCGCCTGCGGCGACCGGATGGATTTCGAGCGCCTGCTCCTGGTCCAGCCAGGACGCTGAGTGAGCCAGACGCAAGTTAGCGGAGTCGGCGAGCGTGTTCTCCAGGAAGCGACGCACCCGTTGGTGAATCCGATGGCTGGTCACTTGCGTGGGCAGGCCAAAATAGAGGCCGTGGTTGTGGCCTGAGGCAATCAACGAATGGGCTGCGGCCAGCGCCGCCTCGGTTTTCCCGCTGCCCATGGGACCTTCGACGATGAACAATCCGGTCCGCGTCGCGCAGACTTGCAGCGCCGCCTGCAACGCATTTGCCCCGCCGGGCAATCCGAACATCTTCGCGAAACCCACTTCAAGCTTCAACTCGCCTCCAGACCAATTGATCGCCGCAAGGCTGACGGACGCCTGCGTTCGTGCCTGCTCCAGAGGCAAACCCTGAGAGGCCGAAAAGAAGCGCTCGTTAGAGGCAATCCAATCAGCGACCGCGATCAAGCCGGCCAGCAGCCACAAATCTGAATTGTCGGTGAGGGGTTTCCTACCCGGCAAGCGTCCGAAGATGCACACCAATTCTTCGACCAGTTGGGCGCGCGCCGCGTCCTCCCATCCCACCCGCGCCGCTGTCCGGTTGATCTGGCCGAGGAGATGACCGTGAATCCGACCATGATGAGCGCCGACAGCCACAGCCCACAGTTCGGTTCGTGTCCCTTTAAGAAAGTTCTGAATACAAAACTGACCAACCTTCGCGTGATCCGACTCAGCGCCCTGCCAGAATTCGTTGAGCGCCGCCGCCGCAAGATTGGATTGCAGCAACCATGTCGCGCACTTGCGTAAAAAGCCTGTGGAGATTTTCCCGACATCATGCAGCGCCGCGAGCGTGGGGGCACCGGGCGGCAGCAGTTGGCGCAACGATTCAGGCAGCGCACGGATCAGCGCCTCCGCCACGCAGCCGACGTTCAGGCAATGGTCGTGGACGGAGATGCCGGGCTGGCCGTCCGCGGTGGTCTTGGCCCAGAAATAAGGGTTCTCCGAATTCATGTCTCCGCGCATTCAAGCACGGAGGGTAGGCCAAATAGGGTTCCAATCCCAAAGATTCTTTTGAGAGGAATTCCCTGATTCCCTAATAATAACAGGAGAAAACAGAGCAAACCGAGATAAGCAAAGCCAAAGGCTGGCGTTTGTTCGGATCATTTCGACCCAGAGGTGTGTAACTCACGATCACAAGTCACCGAGTCACTGGCGAATTCCCTTGATTCTGGCCTCTGTTCTCTCCCTTGCCTCCTGTTCGAATTGAATTGTTACGGTTTAGGCCAGAATGTCTTTCACCACTTCGCCATGGACGTCGGTCAGGCGGTAATCGCGGCCCTGGAAACGATACGTGAGCTTGGTGTGCTCCAGGCCGAACAAATGAAGAATCGTGGCGTGCAGGTCGTGGACGTGGACTTTGTTCTCCACGGCGTAGAAGCCAAATTCATCGGTCGCGCCATGGACAATGCCCGGTTTGATGCCGCCGCCCGCGAGCCACACGGTGTAGCCATGCGGATGATGGTCGCGGCCGATGTTGTCGGGCTTCGGAGTTCCCTGCATCATCGGCGTGCGCCCGAACTCGCCGCCCCACACGATCAGCGTGGAGTCGAGAAGTCCCCGTTGCTTCAGATCCTTGATGAGCGCGACCGCCGGCTGATCGGTTTCCACGCAACGCTTCTTCAAGTCATAAACCAGATTGCCATCGGGTCCGCCGTGGTGGTCCCAGCCGCGATGATACAATTGCACGAAACGCACGCCGCGCTCGACGAGGCGCCGCGCGAGCAGGCAATTGTTCGCGAAGGAAGCACGACCGGGCGTCGTCGCGTACATCTCGTGGACTTGCGGCGGTTCTTTCGAGATGTCCATCACGTCCGGCACGCTGGTCTGCATGCGATACGCCATTTCGTAGGCGGCGATGCGGGTTTGGATTTCGGGATCGCGCAACGCGACGTAGCGTTTCTGGTTCAAGTCGCGCAGGAGGTCGAGCGATTGGCGCCGCCGCTCCGCGCCCATGCCGGGAGGATTGGAAACGTAGAGGACCGGATCGCCCTGAGACCGGAGCTGCACGCCCTGGTGAACGGTGGGCAGAAATCCGCTGCCCCAGGCGCTGACCGTCAGGGGCTGGCCCACGCCCGTCATCAAAACCACGAACGCGGGCAGGTCCTTGTTTTCGCTTCCCAGTCCGTAGCTGAACCACGAACCCATGCTGGGCCGTCCGGCGAGTTGGGCGCCCGTGTTCATGAACAGCGTTGCGGGATCGTGATTGAACGCTTCCGAGTAAAAGCCCTGCAAAAAGCAAACGTCGTCCACGATCGACTGGAGGTGCGGGAGCAATTCGGAAAGCCAAACGCCGGATTTGCCGTAGCGCTGGAATTGATAACGCGTGCCCAGAACGGCGGCTTGTTTCCCAATCTGCGCCAGACGGATGTTTTGCAACATCTCGGCCGGCATTTTTTCGCCGTGGCGCTTGATCAGCTCCGGTTTGTAGTCGAACAAATCCAGGTGGGACGGCCCACCGGATTGGAAGAGGTAAATGATGTTTTTGGCCTTCGGCGCGAAGTGGGTGCCGATCGGACTGGCGCCGGGCGCGGCTGGTTTGGATTCGGCGGCGAACAGTTTTTCATTCAGCAGCGAGGCCAGAGCCAGCGCCCCCATGCCCGTGCCGCAGTGCTGGAAGAATTTGCGGCGGGTAAGGGAGCGGAGGTGGTCGTGTTGGGGTCCGGAGAAAGCTGTGTGCATAGGTGAGGGTAGAGTATTCAGTAATCAGCAATCAGTAATCAGTATTCAGTATTCAGTATTCAGTCCTCCGCGGTCAGGCTGTTGGTTAGCGAGCAGAAGTATTCCGATGGTTCCTCCTTCATGGCCGAAAGGTCGCCGCAGAAGGAAGCGCTCTCCATCATGCTGCCGGGCATGTGGCCGATCTCTTCGCATGAAGCAATCAGGCGGATGCAGGCCTCGCGCGGCGAATATCCACAATTCAGCGTGCTTTCGAGCCAATGCTGGGTTTCCATCTGTTCACCGTCGGCATCGGTCAGTTTTGAGATGAAGTGTTTCTCGTACCGCCGCTTTGCCCAGGCTCCGGCAATTTGTCCGCCAACGGAGCGCGACGAGTGGCGCAGTTGATCAGTGAGCGCAAATTTTTCATCTGCCGGGAACGACTTCGTGGTTTGGAAGACTTCACGGGCCAGTTGCCGCTGTTTCTGATATACGATCAGGTCGCGGAAGCTCCGTGCGTAGGGCAACTGCGTCGATTCCATAACTCGTAATCTCACCCTCAAATTCTCGATCATCGATGATTGATCACTGATTACTGGACCTTCGTTACCCTCTGACGAGCACCTCATCCAGATTCAGCAGCACATTCGCCACCATCATCCACGCGGCGAGATGGCAGAGGTCCAGGTTGGATGGACGCTCCGCGAAGCCCACGTTCACCAGTCTCTCCGCCGCGGCGAGGTCGCGCTCGAAGCTCCGGCGTTGTTCCTCATAGAATTGCAGCAGCCGATCCCGCTCGAACTTCGTCGGCGGCCGGCTCGTGCAAAGGCGAAAGGCGAATTCGATTTGCTTTGCGGGGCGCGACCCGCCCTGGAGCATGATGCGCTGGGCGAAGACGCGCGCGGCTTCCAGCAGCGTCGATTCGTTGAGCGCCGCCAGCGCTTGCAGAGGCGTGTTCGTGCGAGGCCGCCGCGCTGTGCACACTTCGCGGCTCGGTGCGTCGAACGTCGCGAACATAGGATACGTGCAAACGCGCCGCCAGAACGTATAGAGGCCGCGGCGATACAGATCGCGCCCCTCGCTGAGCGGCCATTCGTCCATCCCAATCTCCGGACGCAGAAAGCCGATCTCTTTCCAGAGATTCGCCGGTTGCACGGGATAAACGCTCGGACCGCCGACCTCCGCGTTGAGCAATCCGCTCACGGCCAGCGCCTGATCGCGGATGACTTCCGGGTCGAGACGGAAACGCGGGCCGCGCGCGAGCAGGCGATTGTAAAGGTCCCTGCCGAGCAACTCGTCGTTCGCGGCGGCGCTCTGGCGATAGGTGGCCGACATCACGATGAGTTTCTGCATCGCTTTCATGTCCCAGCCCAGCCGCAGAAACTCCGTGGCCAGCCAGTCGAGCAGTTCCGGATGCGACGGCGCTTCTCCTTGCACGCCGAAGTCTTCGCTCGTTTTGACAAGGCCGACGCCGAAGAAACGTTCCCAGAGCCGGTTCATCGTAACCCGTGCGGTCAACGGATTCTCCGGATCGATCAGCCAGTAGGCGAGTGCCAGTCTGTTGGGCGATTCGTGGGCGCGCAGCGGGGGCAAAAAGGCCGGCACACCGGGCGAAACCACCTTGCCTTTGTCCAGAAAATTCCCGCGCACGTGAACGAACGTTTCGCGCGGTTCAGCCCGTTCCTGCATCACGAGTGTGACGTACTTCGTGTTCGCCAGTTCGGTTTCGCGCTCGTTCAAACGGAATAACTCGCGTTCCAGCTTGCGAATCGTTGGCGAAATGGATCGGAAATATGCGGCCAATTTGCGGCGTTGTTCCTCGCTGCGCTGCGCGGCCGGAGTCGCGAGCAGTTCGGTGAGGTCCGGATCAAGCGGCCAGAGTGCCGCCGGGTCGGTCTCGCTCGTCACGGAAAGGCGGATGCGTCCAATCGTATGGCTGTTGCCGTGGTAATGCTCGAAGCGAAAGGCGAGCTTCGCGCCGCCGGCGTGACGGATCGGATCTTTCAGCCCGGCGATGAGGAAATGGCGTTTCCCAAACTGCGGCCCGATGGCCCAGCCCGTCTTTGGATTCCGATCCACCGCATGTTCCGCGCGGTAATATTGCTGCTCCCAATCGGCGGTCGCATGGCTGAAGACGACGTTCGTGGAGTCCACGTTTCCGCCACTCTTCGGCCAGGCCGCGACGGTGAACTCGTCCAGAATGAAATTGCCGGTCTTGCCCCAGCGGCCGGGACCCTTCTGCGGCAGACTGGGATCGGGCAGTGTTTCCAACAGGATCGCCGTGATGTTTTCCAAATCCGTCTCCGCCTCCACGGTGATGGTGTCGTAAATCGGATTCACGCCCGTCGCGAGGATGGACCGATCCTCCAGATTCGTGAACGTCGAGCCGCCAACGGAAACCGCGTTGGTGAGATTCAACGCGATCCAGACGCGTGAGTCATGGAAAGTTCCCGGGGTTTCAGCACCATGCTCACCGCCCATGGACGCAAGACCGGGCGGACCGCGGCCTTGAGGCTGCTTCCGCGCACTCTCCGGAGTCCAGCGTTGGAGCGGCGTAAAGGCCACGGTCCGGGAGACGGGTTCAGGGGGAGCTTCGACACCGCCCTGGAGTCCATCGCCATTAGGGCGAGGCCGTCCCGGCGAGCCGCTCGACGAGCCTGGATCACGTTCGGACCGGCTCGCTGGGGACAGGCCCGCCCTACCTTGAAGTTCAGGGGAAGGGCGGCTCGATCGCGCCAGGCGGCGTTCCCAGTCCGCCTGTTCGAGCGGCAAGCGCGCTTCGGCAAGCAGCAATTCCTGTTGAACTGCAGCAATGCGTTTGTGCAGCGAATCGACCTTGGCCTGGATGGGCGGCGCCGGGACGCCGACGGTTGGCTCGATGCTGTAATTCCCGCCGTCGGTCGTGTTGTTGAAGAAAGCGTAGAAACGATAGTATTCCTCCTGGGTGATCGGATCATATTTGTGCGAGTGGCACTCCGTGCACATCATCGTCAGGCCCAGCCACGTAGTGGCGGTCGTGGTGACGCGATCCTTCACGGCTTTCGTTCGGTATTCCTCGGCGTCGCCGCCGCCTTCGTCGTTGATCTTGGTGTTGCGATTGAAGCCCGTGGCGATTTTCTGATCGAGCGTCGCATTGGGCAACAGATCGCCCGCCAGTTGCTCGACGGTAAACTGGTTGAACCGCATGTTGCGGTTCAACGCGTTGATCACCCACTCGCGGTAGGGCCATATCGAGCGCGCCAGATCGACCTGGTAACCGTTGGAATCCGCGTAACGCGCGAGGTCCAGCCACCACCGGCCAAGGTGTTCGCCGTAATGGGGCGAAGCGAGCAAGCGGTCCACGAGTCGTTCGTAGGCCTTCGAGCTGTGATCCGCGACGAACGCGTCCACGTCCTGCGGAGTCGGGGGAAGTCCCGTCAAATCCAGGCTCAACCGGCGAATGAGCGTGGTTCGATCCGCTTCCCTGGAAGGCGCCAATCCCTCCTGGTCGAGCCGCGCGAGAATGAAATGGTCGATTTCATTGCGAAGCCAGCGGTGGTCCCTTATGCGGGGCGAGGTTGGACGCACGGGCTTGACGTAGGCCCAATGATTTCGCGCGTCCGTGTCCGGCCAGACTGCACCCTGGTCGATCCACACGCGCAGGCGCTGGATTTGATCGCGAGTCAGCCGTTCGCCTTTCGCCGGCATGACGTCATCCGAATCCTCGGTCGTCACTCGCCGGATGATTTCGCTTTCCGAGCTTTTGCCCGGCACGAGCAAGGGCGTGCCCGAATCTCCGCCGCGCAGCGCTTCCGCTTTGAGGTCGAGCCGCAGGCGGCCCTTTTGTTTGTCCGGACCGTGGCATTCCGAGCAGCGTTTGACGAAGATCGGCTGGATGTCGCGAACGAAATCGACTTTTGAATCTGCCGGCGCGGCGGGATTCGGGCTGGCGGCCGACGCCGAGACAGTGGCACAGAAAAACAAAGTTGCGGCCCAAGCATAGCGTTGAAAGAAGAAGAATCGCATTGAGACAATCCTAGCAGCCGGACGCAGCGACGGGAAGCCGATAATGACCGGAAGAGGCGTGTCCAAACAGACACGGCTTCGCCGCAACCAAATCGTTACAACGTTAAATCGTTGAATGGGTTAAATTGGTTGAATGGAAAAGATTGCGCAGGCCGTGCCAAAAGCGGTGTCGCCGCTACGCGCTGCCACCGCAGTCCAGAATCGTCGCGGGTGGCTTTAGGGTTCTCTTGGCCGCCTTGAATTTGGCAAAGTGTCGCCGTACCAGATGAAAACTGCGCGCGAACAAAGACCGAATGGCTTCACCTTGATCGATCCCCGTTATTCCTTGTTCGCCCCGTACCTGCAGTCGCCTTCCGTGTACCAATGCCCCTCCGACCGCGCTATGCCGGGCGAGTCGCCGCCTCTGGCCAAAAAGGTGCGCAGCTACTCCTTGAACTGGTTTCTCGGATGGGCGGAGCTGGCAAATGTGCCGCCCCTGTCCGACCACCTCCTGTTCCGCAAATCGAGCGATCTCAGTTTGGGCCCTCCGTCGGGCGTATTTGCGTTTCTGGATGTGCGACGCGAGAGCATTTGCTGGCCGACGTTCATGGTGGATATGTCGCCGGAACGAGCCACGCGGATGCGGATGTTCCCGGCGTCGTATCACGACCGCTCGGCTATGCTCGGTTTTGCGGATGGGCACACGGAATCCAGGAAATGGAGCGACTCGCGAACCCTTTCGCCGGCCAGCGTTAATTTTCACAACCACGATACAGCGTCGCCAAACAACCCGGACATCACCTGGCTCCAGCAACGGGCCACGATCCGGAAATGATCTGTGGATCCGGGTGTCGGGCGCGATTAAAACTGTCGGTCAACGGAGTCTTCTCCCTCTCTCCCCACTCGTTCCTCGCGGGGAGAGAGGGAAGCCAGTCAGAGTCGCGACTGACCGACACTTTTAATCGCACGGCGCATCTTGCCGTAGTCGGCAAGCACGGCCGGGCAGACCTGCCGATCGTTCGACGCCGCTTGACGCCGTCCTGCCCGTGATCTGCCCACAATTCCGGTGTAGCCATTCCTTTCCAAGTAGCGGCGGAGCGGCAGCTCCGCCCTGCCGGCGGAAGCGAGCGCCCAGTCATCCGTGATGTTGCAAATCGGTTGTGGAAGCCCGAAGCTGTTTGAACAAGCGCACAGCCCATGAGCTTTCGCTCAGCAGGCCCAGAAACCGAACTATGCAAACGGTGATGCCGGATGACGAACGGCGCGTTGATCGCCAAAGCCATCGGTCCGCTTTCACGCTAATCGAGCTTCTCGTGGTGGTGGCGATCATCGCCGTGCTGGCCGGACTGCTCCTGCCGGCACTCGCCAAGGCCAAGGAGCACGCCCGCCGCATCCAGTGCTACAACAACGAACGCCAGCTCATCCTGGCGTGGGCGGTTTATTCTTCGGACCAGATCGAATCCTTTCCCCTCAACGGCACCGGGACGGACACGCGGCTCTTCCCTTACCCGTACTGGGTGCGGGGCGTGATCGTTTTTGCGACCAATTCACCCGACAACACGAATGTGCACTTGCTGCTCGATCCCAAGTATTCTTCGCTGGGGCCTTATGTGAAGTCCGTCAGCTTGTTCAAGTGCCCTCGGATCGCGGCCAGCTCAAAATCCTCGGCCAGAGCCGGCCCAACCTGAGAAGCTATTCGATGAACGCGTCGGTCGGCTGGGCGGAAGGCTTGAACGTGGCGCTGGATTTTTGCGTGTCGCCCGCGTACCGGCTCTTTCGAAAATCGTCCGATATCACCGGAATCAGCGCCGACGGGTTGTTCGTGCTTTCCGACGTGCATTACGAAAGCATTTGCTGGCCGTTCATGGGCGTCACGATGGCGTCCGCGAGCCGGGCGCAAGTCTTTCATTATCCGGCGAGCTACCACAACCGGAGCGCAGTGCTCGCCTTTGCCGACGGCCACGTCGAGACGCGACGCTGGACCGACACGCGCACATACCGCCCCAAAACCAAACAGTTCCACGGCCACGCCGAACCGTCGCCCAGCAATCTCGACATCGCATGGCTGCAGGAACGGACGACGGTCAAGCGGAACTAAAGCTCCATGTGTAGCCTCTCAGCTAACGATGGTGGGGCAAACGCTTTTCTTCGATGGCATTGGCTCGGCAGGAGCCGCGCTCGACCTTAAGCGAGGGGATACCGCCATGACAGCGCCTGAGTGTGGTTCGCTAAGTTCACTCTACTCCGCAGTTGTTTGCGACGTGCTGGATGGATTGGGGTTTCGCGAGCAGGCGCTCAACGGCTGCGTGCGCCCGTTGACCCAAACTCGCCGCGTCTATGGCCGCGTGTTCACCGCGAGAGCCGCGCCGGTCGCCGAAGTCCCTGCCGAACCGTACAAGCTTCAGCTCGCCGCCGTGGACGAACTGACGCGCGGGGATGTGCTGGTCGTCGATGGCCAGGAGACGCGAACGTGCGCCTTGTGGGGTGAACTGCTCACGACGGCTTGCCTGCACAAGGGCGTCCACGGTGTGGTGATGACCGCATGCACGCGCGATATGTGGAGGATTGATGAACTGGGTTTTGCAGTGTTCGGCATCGGCTGGCATCCCGCCGACGACAAGGGGCGCCTGGAGGTCGTCGAAATAGGCGGGGCGATCAAGATCGCTGGAGTCCACACCAAGCCCGGCGACCTGATCCTCGGCGATGAGGACGGCGTCGTTATCATCCCCAGCGAAGCCGCGCCCGAAACCCTGCGCCGCGCTAGTGAGAAAGTGGCGGGGGAGAATCAGGTCCGCCACGCGCTGGCCGCGGGGATGCCGGTTGGCGAAGCCTTTAAGAAGTTTGGGATTCTTTAGACCCCGGTCACTCAGCGGATTTCACCAGCAACAGCCAGTCGCCTTCGTCCGGGGTCGCGAATTGAATGGCCTGGTCGTTGAGCACAGCGACGACGGAGGGTTTCTCTCCGGTGCGAGGACTGAACCAGCTCGCCCGGAAATTCGGCGGCAGGCTTTTTTGCAGAATCTCCACGTTCCGGTCTTCGGGAACGTAAACCACCAGGAGATCCCCGGCTTCGGATCGCGCCGCGGCGATGTGACGGCGCACCGCCTGTTGGCCGGGCTGCGACGCGAGAACTTCCGGGGCGGGGCGGAGGCGCCAGAAATCAATCGAGTTGAAGAAGGTCGCGACGTGGGCCATTTGCTCCGCCGCGGGCATGAGCAGCGCCTTTTGCCACGGGAGCGGCACGCCGGTTCGCGGATGGTCCATAGGCGGTTTGGCGCCGTCGTCCCAGCCCCAAACGCCGTGACCGCCGTAGCTCACGCCGGCGGTCGGCGCATTGAGAAGGCTCCAATAGATCGCGCGCCGGACCGTCAGCGGCGCAATGCGCGTCTGCGATTGATACGCGAGGTGGTTTTCGTAAGGCGGTTCAAGATTGATAAACGGGCGAGCGGGTTCTTTCTTCCAGTCTGTCGCGGGCGGTCCCTCAAAAATCCAGCGCAGCGTGCGTTCGTCATCGCCGTGGCCGCTTTGATAGCCGTGGATGTCCAGCCATTTCTCCGCGAGGAACTCATTCAAAACCCATTGCATGCCGCCCGGATGAAGGACGACGGGTGCGTGCGGTTCCTCGCCGAACGACGCGCGGCCAATTCGTTTCCAGCGCTCGGCTCGGGGGCCGCGATAATCGCCATCACCGGGAAGAATCCAGATTACATCGTTCGCTCCCCAGCGCGCGATCATGTAACGCGCCAGCAAGATCGCCTGGTCCTCCTGCAATGCGTAGCCCGGATTGATTTGCGGCCGCGCGCCGCCGCCAATGGCCCACAGAAGCACCGGCACGTTCAACAACCCCGCGCGATTCACGGCGTCGGCTTTCGCGTCGAGCTGGCGGAAAAATTCGGGATTAACCGCGATTCGATCCGAATCTGCGAACGCGGCCCGGCTTTCGCGGTCGCCGGTGGGCGAGGCGCGCCATTGCGTGGCGACCCATTGAACGGCGGTGAATTGTTGCCGCCGGCGTTCGCGAAGGTAATGGTCCCACTCCGCGGGAGTCGATAACAACGCGCCGTTCCAGGCCGTGTCCGCGAGCCAGAAAAACGGCGTGCCGTCCTCGTGCTCCAGATGGCGTCCATCCCGGGCGACTCGCACGGGGCCGTGCTGATCAAAGCGCGTCCTTCCATTGGGGGCGATGCACAGGAAGGCGCCGGTTTGGCGGTGGAGGCCGTCGTCGTTCGAGTTGGAGCAGGACGTTGAGTAATACCATTTGCCCAGTTCATTCGGAGCGAACCGCACCTTCCAGGTCTGGCTGCCGTCCCAGAACCCGTAGATCAATCGGCTCTGTCCCGAAGGCGAAGTGAACACGACGCGCAGTTCGGCGTCCTGGATGGGATTGGGATAAGTCCGGCGGCTGGTGAAACTGCGCTCGAATCGGTCCCACTTGGAGACCACGGCGATGCGTTCCGCCTGGGGCGTTGAACAACTGGCGGCGCAGAGCGCTCCAACTGTCATCAGCGCAACGCAGAAGCCGCGCACGAATCTGTCCCGAATGAGATCGAATTGAAGAATGATCGAGAGCCGCATGGCGATGTTTGTTGGATACTTCGCATGGATACTGTCAGAAGCAACGCCGGGGTGTCAAACGAGCGAGTTTTCGTGTAAGGTCAATCCAGTATGAGAGCTATTCCTTCCCATGAACCCACTTCCCGGACCGTGGCCTTTAGGCCGCCTCAACGCTCGACTCTGGAAAGTGCGCGGAAGCAGCCTGAAGGCTGCGGTCCGCACGGTTTTCGGTTCAAGGGCCATGTGCATGGCCCTGAGGCCAATGCGGCTTCCCATGAACCGGACGGTAGGGCGAGGCTGTCCCCAGCGAGCCGGATCCGACGTGTTCCAAGCTCGTCAAGCGGCTCGCCGGGACGGACTCGCCCTACCTGGGTAATGGCCCTGGTCGTGTCCTGCCTGGTCGAATGCCTTCCGTGGACTTGCCTCGCCGACACCGCGCGCGGGCCGCGCGGGATTGTCGCGACCGTCCATCCCATCGCGACCGAAGCCGCTCGCGCCGCATTCCAGCGCGGGGGAAATGCCATTGATGCCGCGGTCGCTGCGGCTCTGACCTTGGGCGTGGTCGATGGCTTCAACTCGGGGATTGGCGGCGGGTGCTTCATGCTGATTCGTTGGGCCAACGGGCGCACGACGGCGATTGACGCCCGCGAGGCCGCGCCGCTGGCGGCCACGCGCGACATGTACATTCGGAACGGACGATTCGATCCCCAGCTCAGCCAGCTTGGGCCTCTGGCGGTTGGCATTCCCGGTGCGTTATGGGCTTATCATTACGCAGTGGCTCAATTCGGAAAACTGCCGCTGGCCGATCATCTTCTCCACGCGGCGCAAATCGCCGAACGCGGTTTTGTGATCGACGACCGCTACGCCCGGCGTCTGGAGGAATCGGCGCGTGATCTCAGTTTGTTCGAGGCTTCGCGAGTGATTTTCCTCCGTCCGGACGGCTCTCCAAAACGCGCCGGAGAAATTCTGGTCCAACCGGATCTGGCCAACTCCTATAAGGCAATCATCAACCACGGAGTCGCCTGGTTTTACTACGGAGTGTTCCCGATTCTGGTTGGGGATTGGATGGCGCGAAACGGCGGGATCATCATTCCCGACGATTTCACGACTTATCAGGCCCGGCTGCGCACGCCCATCGCGACCACGTATCGCGGCTACACCCTCCTTGGTTTTCCGCCGCCCAGCTCTGGCGGTGTGCATGTCGCGCAAATCCTCAATATCCTGGAGAATTTCGATCTGAAGAAAATGGGAACCAACTCCGTCGAGATGATCCACGTCGTGACGGAGGCGATGAAGCTGGCGTTCGCGGATCGCTCGTTTTGGCTGGGCGATCCGGACTTCGCGAAAGTCCCGCGCGGCCTGGTCTCCAAGTCTTACGCAGCCACCCTGGCCAAAAGGATCAGCCTGGAGCGCGCGGCGCCTGTGCCCCGGCACTCGATTCCCACCGGAGCGGCGAAAGACGTTTTCAGCGGACACACCACGCATTTCTCCACTGCAGACGCGGCCGGGAATTGGGTCGCTTGCACGGCGACGCTCAACACTTCGTTCGGCTCGAAAGTGGTGATTCCCGGAACGGGCATCGTGTTGAACAACCAGATGGACGACTTCTCCGCGCAGCCCGGCGTGCCGAATTATTTCGGTTTGGTCGGCGGCGAAGCCAACGCCATCGCGCCGCGCAAACGTCCGCTCAGCAGCATGAGCCCGACGATTGTGTTGAAGGACGGCAAACCGATCCTCTCGTTGGGTGCGGCCGGAGGCCCGACGATTATTTCCCAAACCCTCCTGGCTATGATCAACGTAATCGACTTTGGGATGGACCTCGAAACCGCGCTCCAGCAACCGCGCTTTCATCACCAGTGGCTCCCGGACGAACTCCGGATAGAAAGACGAATCGACGCCGCCATCGTGAAGGAACTGGAGAAGCGCGGGCACCGAGTCGCCTTCGTGGAAAGCATCGGTCCCACACAAGCCGTCGGGCGCGATCTGAAGAACGGCGGATTCGTCGGCGCAAACGACCCGCGCGTCAACGGCAAAGCGGCGGGCCATTAGTTAACTAGATTCAGGCTATGAGTTTAGTTGAGATTAAGGAGCGTATCGTCCAGCTCACCCCCGACGAACGGCTGGAACTCGCAGGCTTGATTGCCCACTTGAACCAGTCCGAGAGCAGGGATTATCAGGCAGAGTTGGACCGGCGTTTGGACACTCTGGAGAACGGAAAGAGATTCACGGAACAAGATTTGCAACGTAGCACCAAAGCTCCCCGTCCGAGATCTGATGATTCGCACCTGCGTTTACGTCGTTGACGAACACGCGTCAGATTCTCCCGGCTAGCCAATAGGTCGTCATCGCGCCCTTGCCTTTGATTTCAACCTGCCCCCGCGATTCGAACTGGAACCGGTGCCGGATTCGCTCGTAGGTCGCCTGCGTCACATGGATGTGACCCGGCTGGCCGTGGGATTCCATCCGGCTGGCCATGTTGACGGTGTCGCCCCAGAGGTCGTAGGCGAACTTGCGAGTTCCGACAATTCCCGCCACCACTACGCCGCTGTTGATGCCGATCCGCATTTGCAGCGTCGTTCCTCGGACCCGGTTCACAAGGTCGAGCGAGTTCAACATGTCCAGCGCCATTTCCGCCGCTGCTTCCGCGTGATCCGACTGTGGTTCGGGCAACCCGGCCACGGCCATGTAGGCGTCGCCGATGGTTTTGATCTTCTCAAGCCCATGCTTGCCGGCAAGCGAATCGAATGTGGAGAAGATTCCGTTGAGAATTCTGACCATCTCGCCGGGCTCGACGCGCGCGGACAACGCGGTAAAGCCAACCAGGTCGGCGAAGAGGACGCTGACCTCGGCGAAGCTGTCGGCGATGGTGGTTTCGCCTTTCTTCAGACGAGCCGCGATGGAGGCGGGCAGAATATTCAACAGCAAGCGCTCGGCCTTGGCCTTTTCCTGTTCGATTTGCTCCAGATACAGCTTTTCGCGGTCGCGCATCCGTTTCTTCTCCAGAGCGGCGCCGATGCGCGCCTGGAGGAACACGGCGTTGAACGGCTTGGAGATGTAGTCCTCCGCTCCGCACTCAATGCAGCGGACGATTCCCTCCAAATCATCCAACGCGGATAGCATCAGCACCGGAATGTGCTGCGACGCGGAATTGCCCTTAAGCTGGCACAGCACCTCGTAGCCGCTCAGTCCCGGCATCACGACATCAAGCAGGATCAGATCGAAGGCACGTTGCCGCACGAGTTCGAGCGCTTGCGCGCCGTCTCGGGCGATGGTTACGCTGAAACCGCGCTTGTGCAATCGGCGGGACAACATCTCGCGATTGGTGGCATCGTCGTCCACGACCAAAATCGAGCCGGTCATGATCTGATGGGACCCGGGCGCCGGCGAATACGAATCGGCCTTTCCGTGCGGACGGGTGAGTTGGGTTGCGGCTGCCGCGTGGGCGGCCCCCTCCAACGGCACCGCCGGATCAGCCAGAAGATGCGACTCCATCACCCGCAGCCAGTGCAGTGCCGCCCGGTGGATCTTTTCCAGATCCGGCAGCAGGCTGGTCAATCCGGCCTCGACGGCCTCTTCCTGGAGCAACTCCGAGTAGCCGATAATCTGATTCACGGGCGTTCGCAATTCGTGATAAATCTGCGAGACCTCCAGCCTGCGGCTCTCGCGTTTTTCGGCCTCGAAAAACTCGCCGATCAAGTGGAGCAACTGGCGTCCCCCGAATTGCACTTTCTCCAAGTCTGCCTTGAGGCTGGGGTGCTGCGCGGGGTCCAATTCCTCCAAAATCAGGTCGCTGTAGCCCATGATGTGGTTGATCGGCGTCCGCAGTTCGTGGCGGATGTGGCCGAGACGGTCCCTCTGCGCTTGCTTGGCCGAATCGTCCTCGGCGCTAGAAAAGTCAGTTGTCATAGATTCCTGCGGCGCGATCGCTGACGTTGGCTTGAACAACAACCTCGGTTTGTGGCGCGCCGTTAAACGACACGACCGTTCCAGAAATCAAGCCCGGATCAGAGGAATTGAGCTGCAAATCTAATCGAGTCCCCGCCTTCAATCGCAACCCCGGCCGGTGAGTCACCCGCAAGACGCCGTTCACGTACAGCTTCATTCCGCCCGATCCCGAAACCGCCGCGAAATGGAACCAAGTGTTGGTTTCGAGAATATTCGGGGTCAGGAGCGTCTTCGCCTGTTGGTCCACGCCGCGAATCAGTTCGAGGACGCGGTTGTCTTGGGCCAGCGACGTCGAGCCCACGGAAGCCAATGCGAGGATCGTGATGCTAAGAGCCTGCTTCAAAATTACGTGGGGTCCTGTTTTCGCGGAAAAGGCTGGATGGCGCGACGAAGGAGAATATCCCTAGCGGATCTTCGACTGAGGAGAAACGAAGCCAGACAGCCTTTTCCGCGAAAACCCTCCGGGCGGCGGGTCTTTTGTCCGTGGCCTGCGTTGGCTCGGTCCTTACAGCCCGCGTTGGGGATGCTCGGACCTCGCCGCCTTGGCCACAGCCAAAATCCCTCGCCGCAGGACCCCACGGAATTTTGAAGCAGGCTCTCAATAGGAATCGCTGCATGCGCTCAACGGCGATTGAATCACAGCCTGGCTTCAGAAGGAATATGAGTGTTTCGCCATGTTTCTGGCTGGCGCATCGCCGAATGAGGACTGGCACTTGGCGGTCGTGCCGCCTGCGATTTGTTCCGGCGGAACCTTTGAGAATAGCCCAGTGTTTCAAACGCTGGGTTAGCGGAGTCGGAGCGTCGAGTCGTAGGGACGTCTGCGAGGTTCAGCAACGAACCAGCTTCAAACCCGCGGCGGCCGCCAGCTTCTGCTGCCGTTCATCAAAGGTCAAAAAGTGGCGGACTTTGAGTTCCAGCGCGCAGGCGACATGCAGGACGTCCAGCGAACGCGTCCCCAGTTTCGGCGTGTGGTTCCGGCTCAATTCTGCGGCGCGATTCAATGCCGCTCGCCACAAAATGTCCGCTTGACGAAGGCGCCCGTTCGCAAAGTCGTCGGCCAAATCCGCCAGGGCTTCCGCCAAGCCCTGTTCGTTGAGGTGCCCGAGGAAGGCGCACCGGCAGATAGCGTTGATCACTTCGGTCCGGCCGTGATGCGTCACCGGCAGCGCGTCGCCGATTTTCGCCCGCCAAGCGGAGATTTCGCGGGAACCAGCCTGATGGATATACAAGCGCGCCAGCCCACTGGGATCCACATAAACCTCCTCAGCGGTCACCGCGTTCCTCCTCCCAAAACCGCCGAGTCTCCTCCGCGGGCATCGGCTTCGGCTGACGCTTCAATAGGCGCGCGTAGTAATCCAGCGGGCGTCGGCGCTTCGGGGGTTGAGAGATTACGGCTTTCAGCACATAAGCTGGCGCACCGTGATCGGTGATCACGATCTCGCCGTGCTGTTCGATCTTCTTTTTCACGGAACGAAAGTCGGTCCGCAATTCCCGGATGGTCGCGGTATGGGCGCTCATATGTGAAACATGCGTGTTTCACAGGCTCTGTCAAGTCGCCGCTCCCGAAGGCTGGAATGTCGTTTGGCCCGGTTCCACCACCGCCGGCAGACGAACCGTGAAACAGGATCCCTTTCCAGATTCGCTCTCCACAGTGAGTTCGCCGCCCATCATTAGCGCGAACTTCTTGCAGAGCGCGAGGCCCAGGCCTGTGCCGCCGTACTTTTTCGATGTGCTCGCATCGGCTTGGGTGAAGGCCTGAAAGAGCTTCGCGAGTTGCTCCGGCGTCATGCCGATGCCGGTGTCGCTGACGCGGAAAGTGATGAGGGGATAGGGGTTAGTGGTCAGTGGAGCACTCGGTGCGTCGCTTTGGCTTCTGCTAGCCACTAACCCCTTATCACTCGTCACTGTTATCGTGCGCTCACCCTCACCCCGGCCCTCTCCCGCTGGGAGAGGGAGAATGGTTTGCCGCGCCGGGTTGGATTCGGGCGCGCTGGTCTCAGCGCGCGCGCTGCCTTCTCCCTCGCCCTCAGGGAGAGGGCTGGGGTGAGGGTGAGCGGCGGCACGTTCCTGCGCTCTGGATTTCAGTAGCGTGCCGGAACGCACCTCTCCCACTTCAACGTTCGACGTTCGATGTTCGTCCGACCTCCAAACGTATCACGCCATTGCTCGTAAACTTGCACGCATTGCTCAGCAGATTGAACAACGTCTGGCGCAGCTTCGTTTGATCCGACCGCATCAAGCCGATGTCCGCAGGGCACTGCACCTCCAGGCAATTGGAATTCTTCGACACGAGCGGCTGCACGGTCGCCGCCACTTCATTCACCAACCTCGCCAGGTCGAACTCCTCGAGGAACAACGTCATCTTGCCCGCTTCAATCTTGGACAAATCCAGAATGTCATTGACCAAGCTGAGTTGATGCTTGGCGGCCGCCTGGATTTTTTTGAGATCAGGCACGAGCGCTTTCTGGCCCATGTCTTCGAGTTCTTCCTGCACCATCTCTGAATAACCAATGATCGCATTAAGCGGCGTGCGCAACTCGTGACTCATGCTGGCCAGGAAATGCGACTTGGCCTGGTTGGCGGAGTCGGCGGATTCTTTGGCCTCCTCGGCCACCTTGCGCGCCGCTTCCAGTTGCACGTTTTTCGCCGCCAAATCGAAAGAGGCTTTCTCCGCTGTTTCCCGGGCATTGTGTTCCTCTTCGAGCAAGCGTTCCCGCAAGCGCGCGGCCTCGCGCCGTTTCGCCGAGTAAAGCCAGCCCGCCGTGATTCCCCAAGCCAGCAACCCCAAAACTCCCCCGCCCACCGGCGCCATGATCCAGGCGTTCGCGAACCACGGAGCCACGATTCGTAATGGAACCAAGGCGGGTTCCGAATAATTCAAATCGCGGTCGATGTACTGCACGGCAAGCGTGTAGGCGCCGGCGCGGTTGGTGCCCCAACCAAACTGCGGCTCTTTCTGCGATGCCGACCAATCCTCGCCGCGCTTCATTTCCTCGACGCTCGCCGTTCCCGGCGCGACCTGATAGGGGAATCGCCGCGTCTCTGCGTGCGTCTTGGTATCGGCGACACTGACGTGGAACGTCACGCGCCGGCCCGTCAGAATCGCTGGAAGTTCGGCGGGATTATCGAAGCGCCGATCGATTTCCACGGCCACCGTCGGCGTGTTGGCCGGAGCTCGCGGCGGCGGGCGGTACCGCGTCACGCCGCGATCCGTTCCCAGCCAGATCGCCCCGGATTTGCCTTCGCAAATGGTTCGGACATTGTGGCCGATCAGCCCGTCGCGCTCAGTGAGCGTGGACCACGTGTGGCCGTCAAAGCGCGTCGCGCCCGCCTGGGAGCCAAACCAAAGCCAACGCCGGCTGTCGCGGAAAATGCTTTCCACGCGGTTATGCGCGAGGCGGTCGTTCGAGCGGGTGTAAGTCGCCACGAACCGTTCGCCATCGAAGCACGAAACGCCGCTGTCCGTTCCAATCCAGACCAAGCCATCCGGATCGCTGTGGAATGCGAGCACGATATCGCCGACGAGTCCGTTGGTTTTGGTGAAAAATTGAAAAGACTTGCCGTCGAACATGGCGGCGCCAGGCCCGGTGCCATCCCCAGCCAGGTTCTCCCCGAACCAAATACGCCCCTTGGTGTCGCAGTACACCAGGTTGTAGCGGCGGCGCAAAGGTCCATTGGTGAGCGAAAGGTTTTCAAATCTCCCGTTGACGTAATGGGAGATGCCAGCCTCCGTCGCTGCCCAAATTGAATTGTCGTGTCCCCGCGTGAGGGAGAAAACGCGGTTGCCCGCCAAGCCATCGTTCGTCGTCCACCGGTGCGAAGAGGTCCCATTGAAAGACACAAGCCCGCCATCGGTCGCCAACCACATCTCCCCGCCTCCTCCTGCAACGATCGCGGTGACGCGATTCGTCAGGGCAGCATTATCCGAGAAGTGATGAACGCTTCGTCCGTCGAGTCGGGACACGCCAGGTGCTCCGCTGTACTGGTAGCTGAATACCCTCACCGCACCATAACCAATCCAGATCCCGCCGTCGTTGGCCGCGGTCATCGCCGTCACTCGGTTCCGAGCCAAACCATCGGCCGTGTTAAAGCTGGTAAATGTATCCGGCTCGTAGCGCACGGCGCCACCCGTGGCTGTGCCCACCCAAATCGCTCCATCCCGTGAGCTGGTTACGAACTGGCACTCGCCCAGCAGGAGCCCGTCGTGCTCGGTGAAATTGACGAAGTTCGTCCCATCAAAACGGGAGACGCCCCTGGGCCCGGCCAACCAGACGACGCCATCGGGCGTCGAGTAGGTGGAAAACGCCATGCCTGACAGCCCGTGCTCAGCCGTGTACCGCACAAAGTTCGTCCCGTCATAACTGCAGGCACCCGGTGCGGCGCCGAACCAGACTTTTCCGTCCGGCGCGACGTGGGGAGTATCCGTCTCGAACTCGCCGAGACCTGCGTCCTTCGTCACGTTGAAAAAATTCGTCCCATCATACTTCACGAGCGCTCCTCCGCCGGTGAACCAGATCGCGTTCCCTTCCGGGGAACCGCTGATCTTAATGGCCGTCCCGGCCGGGAAACCATTGGTCCTCGTAAAGGCCACAAACCGGTGGCCGTCAAAGTACGCGGCGCCGCCATTCCTTCCTGCTCCTCCAACCCAAACTTTGCCGCGCGCGGTCACCTAGGCCGCATGGATGTACAGCATCGGCAGTCCATCTTTGATTCCGTAATTGACGAACTTCTTGCCATCGTAGCGCGAGACGCCATTGGCGGTGGTGAACCATAACGTGCCATCCGACTGGCGGTCCATATTCACGATGAAGTTGTCCGGCAAGCCATCCTCGGTCGTGAAATTGATGAATCGTGTGCCGTCAAACCTCGAGGCGCCGCTGCTCGTCGCGATCCACACGTGGCCGCTCGGTTCGAACACAAATTTCCGAATCTGCAATTCACTCGCCAGGCCGTCCGCCAAGGTGTAAGTCGTCCACGTCCCTTTCTTGAACGGCGTGAAACGGAAGTTCACGTCCACCGTCGTCCGACCGGATTCAATTGTGATTTGCGATTTTTGATTGGCGATTGCCGAATTGGAATTCGTAACAGCCGACACTGCCTCGATCCCCCTCACCCTTCCCTCTCCCCCAGTGGGGGAGAGGGTGTCCGAAGGACGGGTGAGGGGGTTCGCTGGCGGGCTCGAGTTCATTTCCGATTTAGTCGCCTCTTGACTACGGCTGCCAGCCGTTTGGCTGCCTTCCACAAATTCCGATTCATTCAGTCCTGCGTAGTATTCGTATCCATCAATGACCACGCAACGAACCTGATATTCTCCACACGGAACGTTTTCGAAGCGATAGCTGCCGCTCGCATCGCTGATCGCGTTCTGCACGACGCGGCCATCGGCACGCCATTGAAGTAGAGCTTGCAGGCATTGCTGCGGCAAACCACGGCCAGATGACACCATTGATTCGAACGCACCAGGCCCGGGAAGTGGTAATTCTGATAGCCGGTGATCGGCCCGCCCGGCGTCCGCGTCGGCTGGTCGATAAAGAGAACGCCATTTGGCCTTAAATTGACGGCGACCTCTCGCACTTCATCCGTCAGTTCGAAAAAGCGCGACTTGCCGCGGAAGGAACGCCACATCACCCAGCCTTCCACAGTGATCACTTCGTTCGTGAACAACCCGCGCGGCAGTTCGACGTAGCTGCCATTACCGTCCAGTTCGAGCACCCGGTTGGGCGTGGCGGGTTGAGAGCAGATTTGAGTTGAGAATTGAGAGAAAACAAAGGAGCAGACGACACCCGCAATGGCGTTCCGAAGTTTCATAGCGCTGTGAGCGAATTCAAGCCCGCCTGCGGCGGGAAAGAAAGCCCGATTTCGCTGTTCTTCCGATTCGGATCTTTCGGCTATTTGGTTCCGGTCGCCCGGATCAACCAACCGGCAAAATCCGAGAGCGCTGCCAGAACCGCCGGACGCGCCGTCCGCCATTGCTCCGCCAGCGCGTTCAACCGAACGGGGTCGAGTTGAAAATCGTAGCCGTGGCGAAACAAGTGCCGAAAGCTGCGAAGGTCATTGAGCGCGCTTTGCAAACTTTCCGGAAGCACCGAGGGACGGACCCCGGGAATGGCGAGAAACATCTTGCTCATCAATTCACGATGCCACTGGCTGCGGTCCACGACGTGGTTCTCGAACGTCCGGGAGATTTGGTCAAAGCTGTTCTCAAGCGCGCAATAAATATTGTGAAGAGCATAGCCTTGCCCGGCCGCATCCGAGTAACTCGCTTCGGCCGGCAGAGCCTGAAGCGACTCTGTCAGTCGTTCTACCGTTGCCACGTCCTTCTGGATGACAGCCGCCAAAGCCGCGCGCGCGGCGGATTCAGGTTCGCTCATAAAGCAAAATCCCCCATTCGCGAATCTGAGCGCGCAGGACGTCGTCGGCATCCTCCCACCGCACCAGATCGGCCGGGAGCGACACGACGGCGTCGAGTTGCGACAAAGCTCGGTAATGCGCTAGCGCCGGAAGCCCCTCGACGGCGAAATCGATGTCCGAGCGAAAGTCAGGCTGACGACCCTTGGCCAAGGAACCAAACAGCCAAACACAGCGGATCGACGGCCAGGCCGCGAAGACGCGCATCGCCGCATCCACGTCTGGCCTGATAAACGCTGGAAGCCGGGCCAACCCATTCTCCGCCGCTTTCATGAGCGCATTCTAGTCGCAGGCGATTCGAGACACAACCCGGAGAATCATTTTGCCTGTTCGGCCACGGCATCTGGCAAACGCACGGTGAACGTCGATCCTTTCCCATGTTCGCTCTCGATGGTGATGTCCCCGCCCATCATCTGCGCGAACTTCTTGCAAAGCGCCAGCCCGAGTCCAATCCCGCCATACTTCTTCGACGTGCTCGCCACCAAAGGCTGTACGGTCGCGGCGACTTCGTTCCGTGTATGCTGCCATTCATCGTGTCATTCTGTCGGCGGCCGCGTTCGAGTCTTTTCGAGCAGCCGAATATCGGCCATGTCCTTCTCCCGCTCTGCCGCCCGCTTGTTTTGAATCAACAATTCGCGATCGATGAAAGGAACGCGCGTTTCACCGAGTTGTCCGTAAACACGGCGGTCCCAAGCATCCACGAATTGCACGCCGCTGATTCCGGTCAGCAGATCAATGCGGTTGGGTTCGATCCCAAGTTGGATGACGTAATTCTCTTTCACAAAATCCTCGCGCGTGATGCCGGTGGCGCCGAAACCAAAGGCCTGAATGACACGCATCATCCGAGCGGCGTTGGCGGCGTCGCGCCGGAGAAAGATATCAACGTCGCCGGTGTAACGAGGCCGTCCATGAAAAGCGACTGCCCAAGCACCGACGATCAGGTATTCAACGCTTTCCGCCTCGAGCAAGCGGATAAACTCGCGCAGATCTTTGGATAATGGCCTCATCCGGATCTTCGGGCAGAATCAATTCGAGCAGTTCCTGCAACTTCTCAGTTCCGCTTAACTCGCGGTATCGTTTGTCGTCCGCGGCATCGGCCGCTTGAAAACTGGAATATTTCCAAACCACTTTTTCCATAGATCGTCTTCAGGATAGCGATGGTCGCGCCGTTCAGCCAGATCGAACTGCCGATTTGTCTCGTTCAAGGCTCGTCCACGGCAACTGGCAACCACACCACAAACACTGATCCTTTCCCCTGCTCGCTCTCGACCGCGATATCCCCACCCATCATCAGAGCAAACTTCTTGCACAGCGCCAGGCCGAGTCCCGTGCCGCCGTACTTCTTCGACGTGCTGGCGTCGGCTTGGGTGAAGGCCTGGAAGAGCTTGCCGAGTTGCTCCGGCGTCATGCCAATGCCCGTGTCGCTCACGCAAAATCTGATCTGGGGAGCACACGCGCCTCGCGTGTCGGTTCCGGCGCCCTCGCCGGAACCTTCTCCTGACGCACTCCCGGACGAAAGCGGTTTTGACCCTTCGGACGCCCCCGAGTGGCTGAGGCGGGGCGCCTCAGCCGGCACGCGAGGCGCGCGCGCTCCCCCGCGCTCCACGCTCAGACGAATCACGCCGCGCTCCGTGAACTTCGCCGCGTTGGAGATCAGGTTGAACAACACCTGCCGCAGCTTCGTTTGATCGGACCGCATCGTCCCGACGTCCGCCGGGCAGTCCACTTCGAGCCGATTCGCCTTCTTCGCGACCAACGGTTGAACTGTGGCCGTGACTTCGCGGACCAGCTTGGCCACGTCGAACTCCTCGACGAACAACGTCATCTTCCCGGCTTCGATCTTGGAGAGATCCAGAATGTCATTCACCAAGCCGAGTTGATGCTTGGCGGCGGCTTGAATTTTCTGGAGGTCAGGCACGAGCGCTTTGTCGCCCATCTCTTCCAGTTCCTCCTGCACCATTTCCGAGTACCCGATAATGGCATTGAGCGGCGTGCGCAATTCGTGCGACATGCTGGCGAGGAATTGCGATTTGGCGGAGTTGGCATCATCGGCCTCTTTTTTGGCCGCTTCCAACTGGGTATTCTTGGCCGCCAGCGTGAGCTGGCGTCCCGCCGGGTTGGCAAAGGCCAGGTGAGGCGCGCCACCCCGCAAGTTGCTCAGCCAAACGTCTTGGGCAGCCGGGCCGCAACTGAAGATCTGTTTATTGAGCCAGCCATCAAAGGCTGTCCAGAGCACCCAGGCTTCCAAGGTCGCATCGCTCAGCGAGCTGAAGACGTCGGGCGGCAGTTCAACGTACGACTCGTGGCCGTCGAGGACCAGCGCTTGGGGTAACACCTGGAGGTCGCCCGCCTGTGGTCTTTCGGCAGATACGACTTTGGCAGTGCCGGAAAGAGTGCCATCGTGGCCGCGATTTGTCAGGTCCTTGGCTGAACCATCCTCGAAATTCCAAAGGCCAGCTAGATTCGATTCACCACCACGGAGACGTCCGAACATGGCCTGGCGAATTTCTGCTGGTTCCTTCGCTTTGTTCCAAAGGCGCAGTTCAGCGATCTGTCCCGCAAAGGTCGGACCCAGGGTGAACGAAAAAGGACTGGCTTCGCTGGCCGGCTCAATTTCCCGCGCCAACTCAGCCTCGTTCATCAAAACGCCATTGATGGAGGTCTGCAAGCGCGTGCCCCGAATGGCAACGGCAATATGATACCACCGTCCGGGCTGAAGAGGCAGATCGCTGCTCAATGTGATGGGTCGAAAGTTTCGGATTTCCCGAAGCACAGTGGAAAATCCGTTGGCCGCCGCGGGCTGTTCCAAATGCATCAGGAAGGAGCGGGCTTCCCTGGCATACGATCCGGCAAACAGGATACGGCCATGCTTCCCAAACTGGGCGGGTTTCACCCGCGTCTCCAACGTGAACTCCTTCACCCCCCAAAAGACCTTCGCGGGCAGTTCCACCGTGCCGGATTGGCCGTCCAGTTCGAGGACGCGGTTCTGCGGGGGCGCGGTACGGCTGCTGAAAAGAAGAAGAACCGAGATCGCGCAGGTCAATCGCGTTCGGAGGAGCGCTCGCCGCATAATAGTTCCAACGCCTGAGCCGAAGGTCCGTGGTCAACGGCGCCAGCGTAACGAGCTCTCTCGCCGCGAGCAATGGCGAATGCTGGGAATTGGCTCAAACACTTTGCGGCGGAGCGCGGGACCTCCCGGCCCCCAGCACCCAGAGTAGGCGAATCCCAAAAGACGAAAGCAACAGCAACATTCACGCGCTGCGACCGGGGACCGGTCGCGGTCCGGTTCGTTCGCTCGCCTCAGCCGCGACTGGCAAACAAATCAGGAAGCGAATGAAGATCGTTATTTCCTTTGTTTCGTTCTGAAGTGGATTTACATTGCGTTCGAGAATGCACCCGGAAAATCAGCCCATCATGCAACAACCCATTGGCAAAGTCGTGGGCCGGCGCAGAACTCCGTTTCAAAAACTCAATCAACTCGAAGATCTCACGCGTTTTCTCAAACAGCATGTCCACGGAGCCTTCACCCGAGTCGAAGGAGACTATTTCCCGGTTCGGAAAACTGTTGGTCGATCTCGCCAAGTGCCAAATTGATTTCACTGTCGTCGGTGGCCTGGCGGTGATCTTCAATGGTTACGACCGTTTGACGCTGGACGCAGATGTGCTTGTGGATGACGCCCCTGCGAATCTCGAGAGACTGCTCGATTGCCTTTCACATTGGGGTGAAGGCTGGGCTCGCGAATTGACATTGGAAGATTTCGCGCCGAAGGAAGGTTCCATTCGCGTGATGGAGGAATTTGACCTCGACATCTTCACACGAATGCGAGGCAAAAGTTGGAAGGATTTCCAGCCCCGTTTCCGACACCTTGAGGTTGGGGACGCACGCATTCCCTATTTGCATCCGTTGGACCTGATCTTTCTCAAGCAGGGCTCCTGGCGGGAAAAGGACAAGCTTGACGTGCTCGCAATGCAGGAAGTCCTCGCTCGAGAAAGCGGCGCGCGATGATCAATTCTCAGTTCCTGTTCTCTCCAACTGCGCCCGGAAGCGTAAGAATAAACCTCGATCCTTTGCCGTATTCACTGTGGACCGAGATGTCACCCCCCATCATTTGGGCAAACTTCTTGCAGAGCGCCAGGCCAAGACCCGTGCCGCCATATTTCGTCGCCGTGCTCGCGTCCGCTTGCGTGAAGGCCTGGAACAATCTGCCCAGTTGTTCGGGTGTCATGCCGATGCCGGTGTCACTGACCTGGAAAGTGATCCGTGAGCAGTGATCAGTATTCAGTGACGGGGAGATCTGTTTCTCCAACTGACTACTGATTACTGGACACTGATTACTGTCTATACTCACTTTCAGCGGCGGGGATTTGACCTCAGCGTGGCCTACCAGTTCGCCACCGAAGCGGGCGGCGGCAGGCGGGTTCGCGAGGCGGATGTGATGGTTGGGCAGACGCCAGTGTTGCGCCTCACCTATGGGCCGGCTTCAACCCTGCTGCGGGTAAATCGCGGCTGGCGCACGGCAGATGCGCCGGGGTTTTTGGTGGATATGGAGAGCGGTGAAGTGCTCAAGGCCGCGCCTCCCGCCGCCGGACCAGCGCCCCGCCCGCGCCGGTTGGAGCGGTTGCAACTCGCCGTCCAGTCCACGCAAAACATCCTGCTTGTGCGCCTGCTTCGGCCCGAACTCCGCAGCGATAGCGGCATTGAGGCAACGCTTCAATACGCTCTGCATCGAGGCATGGAACAGTTGTTCCAACTGGAAGAATCCGAGCTTGGCGCGGAACGGGTCGGTGAAGGCGAGCAACGCGCCATTTTGTTCTTTGAGTCTGGTGAGGGTGGCGTTGGGGCGTTGCGCCGCCTGGTGGACGAGGCCGATGCCGTCGCTCGGCTTGCTGTCGAGGCGCTGGAACGTTGTCACTTCGACGCCGCTGGCAACGACCAGCGGCCAACCTGTTTGGCTGCCTGTTACGAGTGTCTGATGAGCTTCGGCAACCAATACGAATCTCTCACGCTAGACCGTCATAACTTGCGCCAGCACCTTCTCGATCTGGCGGGCAGTCGCACGTTCCCGCGCATCGCCGGTCGGGATTGGAATGCCCATCTGGCCTGGCTGCGCTCACTCACCGATTCCCGCTCCGACATCGAGCGCAATTTCCTCACGGCGCTGGCCGCTGGTTTCCACCGCCTGCCGGACGAAGCCCAGCGGCCAATCACCGAGCCACGCTGCATCCCGGACTTCTTCTACACGCCGAACGTCTGCGTTTTCTGCGACGGCTCCGTTCACGACGAACCGGCCCAGGTTGCGCGCGACCGCGAGTGCCGCACGGAGTTGGTCAATCGTGGCTACCGTGTCCTCGTCATTCGATACGATCGGAGCATGGAGGAACAGATTGCGGAATATCCAGCAGTCTTCGGACTGACTTCCGTCGGATGAATTCATAAACATGGTTTCCGCCTCGCCACACGCTGAACTATCTCGCCGAGAAAATCCGCGCCCTGCTGGGCCGACCGGAAGCCGTCGTCCTCATTCCCCGATTGGCCTCCTCCCGCGTTCTCTACATTCCTTTCTCCTGTTAGGCCACGTCATCAATCAATGCTGGACGTAATGAGCGAAGAAAGCATGTCGCCCTTGCCGACCAGCGGACCGCTCGAATCTCTAGTCTCGTTGGTGCGCGCTGCGGCGCGAGACATCCTGCGAGCAAAATCCCTCCGAAGCCGCTGATTTTGATGAATGTTCGTGCGGTCATTCGATAATCCTCTCGGCATTATTCCACTGCTACCGTGAAACTCTTCACGAGCCCATCTGCTCCGATGACAAAGTTCGTGTTCTCCCTCCAGGTCATGTAATCTGGCGCATGACGCTTCCCTCCGCCGCCAATCGTCATCGTCCACCCCTTGCGCGTCCCGGCTTGTGTCGCGCGGTATGTCCACAACTGCTCACCCGAAGAAAGCCGGGCTGTGGCATCTGGAGGCCCTTTTGCCTTGAGCAGGTCGTCAGCGTTCTTGCCCACGAAGGCATTTGCGCTCTGCGAAAGCCGTTCCGACATTATCTGCTGGTGGCTTGCACAGCCGACCAGGGCGACCGTTAGGAACAAGATCGCTGTTGTCTTCAGTGTTTTCATGGTGATGCTGCGGACCTTTTGTGCCTAACGACACGACTCACCGACGCCGCGCCAGTGATGCCAGATATGAAACCGAGGCGCAATCGCGGGGTAGGCCATTGGTTGAGCACCGGAAACCTCCTGATCGCTGAAAGCGTGGTAGTTCGGAATTGAGTTGAAGCGGTTCGACCAGCGGGCGCCAGAAACCTCCGGAAGCAAGTCGCGGTGACGTGCCCAGTTGGCCACCGTAGATCTGGTAAACGCCGTAGTCGGTCGGGCCGACAAGCTGCGAAACGGCGGCGAAGCGGAAAGGGCCGTCCCAGTCGAGGTGCATGATTGTGTCCGGATCATTCATGGGGTATGGGCGCGACTCAGACGAAGCCCTCAGCTACGAGCTTGCTGCCGGCGGTGTCGATCTCGTGTCGCTCTCCGGAACCCTCGCACACACGACACCAACTCTCGCTGATGAGCTTTGGAGGCTCGGAGGTTAGATCGAGCCAATACGCAAAGCCGCCACACATCCCGGGCACAGGAAACCAAGCTCGCTCGTCCTCTGTCGTTGGTGTGGTTTCGTCGAGCCTCGGGAGTTTAAGGTTGGCAGGCGGCTCATGTAGCAACGCGACGCGGCCGCGAATCACTTCGTGGAAGTTGCGTTCGATTGCCTTGAGAATGGCTCGTGAGGGATGCTTCATAGCGCGAGTGCGAAATGGCCTAACGACGAAGCTGACTGACAGCCATGAGCGCCGCCGAGGGCCAAGAATCTGCAAGGACGCCAGACACGGCGCTCATGGCTGTTGGTCGAGCGATTGGTTAGCTGTCATTTCTCTAGCATGGGATCGTGTAAAAAAGTGCCTCGACGGATGCTGCGGCGACCTGAGGACAAGCGTCCTGAACCCGCAGCGAGGCAATCTCACAACGATGAAATCCTGAATCAGGTCCGTCGGCG